>Ga0210406_10002190_pt1 | contig 22669 bp, 17 predicted proteins | sample IncBWC30MmetaG_FD_155454 | JGI IMG/M metagenome (GOLD analysis project Ga0210406, IMG submission 155454) | Forest soil microbial communities from Barre Woods Harvard Forest LTER site, Petersham, Massachusetts, United States - Inc-BW-C-30-M | ecosystem: Environmental > Terrestrial > Soil >...
CAGCCGCTGCATCGACAGGGCAGGATGCTGGAACGGGACAGCGGTGTGGAATTCAGCCGGGCGACGCTGGACGGTTGGGTGCTGAAAGTGGGCGAGTTGCTGGTCCCCATGGCCTCGGCGATGAGGCAAGGGTTACTCCGCGGCACTTACATCCAAGCCGCTGAGACCCCGGTGGACGTGCAGATGCACGATGGCCGCGGGAAGAATCATCAAGCCTATCTGTGGCAGTACAGCCGACCGGGAGGAATTCGGTCGCTTTTGGTGGAGATCGTCGCGAGGGTTTAGGAGAGCGATCCAATAGCCCGTGTCAGCAAAACACGCGCTCCATCAGGATGTCCTTCGCCCCCCATAAAGATAGTGATCCTGATTCTTCGAAAGGTCAGCGGGGACGCTGTCCCAATCCTTGTCAGGCACATCCTTGGCGATATTTTCAAAAGCCGCCTGTCCGGCAAAATTCGCGGTGCCGTTACGCACAGGCGGTGAAGGTCGACGGCTGGAAATCGAACTGCGAAGCCTCTTCCGCCGCTTTGAGCGCAATGAGAACGTCGCAGCCCGCTATTGGACCGTTGCCCTTATCGGCCGTCCGTCGAGTAGCCGTTCCAAGCAAACAACAGCCGTAAGGCGAATACCCGATTGACAATGAGAAGCCGCTCGGCAGATTATCCTTTGGATTGTCTTCTCGTTTGAGTAGCCTTCTTCTTTGGGAAGATGTTCTGCGACTGTCGAAACCCCTGCAGCGGTGGTCGCTTCCAATGGTGATTCTCATCCGTACGGTGGTGCCCCAATCGACTCAGCCGACTCTTGTCTAAAGGAGACTTCCATCTATGAAGCAAATGCTGACCATCAGAAGCGGACTGCTAGTGGTAGGTCTGGCCACCCTGCTCCTAGGTTTTGATCACAACCGAACAATAAGGACCGACGTAGAGATTAGCGAGCTTATCCGCCACGTAAGTTCCAGCAACATTCTGAACACCGCAACCACAATGCAGAACTTCAGGACTCGTCAGGCGTGCTCGGATACACCGGAACCAGGCCACGGCGTGACCCCAGCCCGTGACTTCCTCTTCCAGCAGTACAGCGCAATTCCTGGGCTGCAGGTCAGGCTCGACCCCTTCTCGCATTTGGACTGTCCGAACTCGCCAACTTTCAACGTAATCGCATGGCTGCCAGGGCGAGAACCCAGTCGCCTGGTGGTCGTCGGCGGACATTACGATTCTCGTACGACGAATCTCTTGGACGCCGCATCCGACGCCCCGGGCGGCAACGACTCGGGCGCACAGACCGGTGTGGTTCTTGAGTTGGCGCGCGTACTAGCCGGCCATCGCTACGATGCCACCATTGTGTTCATGTCCTTCTCCGGTGAGGAAGAAGGCCTTTTCGGATCGGAGTCGATCGCGGCCAATCTCAACCGCTACTTCACCAATCCGCAAGTGGTCGCCATGCTAAATACCGACATTCCCGGGGGCGACAACGCGGCCAATAGCGCTGCTGATCTCCTGAATTTCCGGCTGTATTCCTCCGGCATTCCGCGCGAACGGTTTAGCACGGACTCGGACGGCACCACCGACAACACTTCACCCTCCCGTGGCGTGATGCGCTACGTCGGAACCTGGGGTGGCGCGTATGTTCCCGCCCTGACTATGGAACCAGAACTGCGTGAAGACCGGCCGGGCCGCGCCAGCGATCACGTGGCCTTCATCGATAACGGCTTCCCTGCTGTCCGCCTCATGGAAACCTTCGAGTGCTCGCCGTCGCCGGTTAACAATAGCTGCGGTGGACCTCTGCCCTGTCCTCCCCCCGCCCAGATCCCGGCGTTCTGCAAGGACACTTCATTCATCACCACGCATCAGCATTCGCCCAATGATCAGGTCCAGTTCATCACTCCTAGCTATGCCGCACAGATTGCTCAGATCATGGCCGCCGTTGCTGCCAGCCTGGCGCGGGCTCCTGGATCGCCCCAGAACTTCACCGCCACTGGGAGCTCCCCGCACGGCATAGAGGTTACATTCCAACCACCCACCGGACACCGTGTCGACCACTTCGTCGTGGCCGCCCGGTCCGTCAACGAGAACTTCTACCGCCGGCGAATCATCATTGAAGGCGACGGCGACCACGAGGATCGACTAATCTCAGCTAAGGATCTCGGCCTCAATCCAGGCGACAGCTTCTTCGTGTCCGTCGCCTCCGTCGACGAGAATGGACACGAATCTCTCTTCGCCTATCCGGAATTTCGCTGCGACTCCAATGCCTGCGTCGCTCCGGCGAACGCGAACAATGTCCGAGCACCCGCTGCCGCAATCAAGGACGTTGAAACGGACTAGCGCTCACCAGAACGGGAGAGGCTCATCCTTCTCCCGTTCATTTCCTGCTGGTAGCTACTGACAGTTCGTGGTTTTGGTGACGTAAAAAGGGCGGGTTAAACACTCAGAATCCCTGCTCCGGGCATTTTGAGGGCTATGGGGCAACAACCCCCTTAACTCTGTGTCTCAGTCCAGGGGTGCACCCCATTCGGACCCTGCCCCGCTCAACGGCTTTCACAACTTGTAGAACCTACATTGCCAGAATGCCAAACTTACCACCCTCGCCCACCCCTCGACACGGCAGGCATCGCACACTGTGCGTCGGGGCGTGATCGGGGCGCAGCAGACCGTTTGGGTAGTCTCCTGAGCAGATCGACATTTAGGCGGACTCGCTCGCGTCCCGGCCGATCGACCAATAGAGAAGGACGAGCTCCCGGCTTTCAACCCGACGGCGACTTTGTTGCTGCAACTTAGCGAAGCTTAGCAGCCCCTGCAAGCCTCCGTAAGCTGTTGTAAACTAAAGCAGTTCCGTCTTCACGCGAACGGATTCTCATCCGCGCTGCGCCCATAAATCACGGGTACCGGCACGTCCAGCAATCGCAGATAAACCGAAAGCTGCCCGCGGTGGTGGTACCAGTGATTCAACATAATCGACCTCAGCACCTCAACCCGCGGCCGGCTAAAGATCTGCTTCCCGTTCGTCATCAGGCGCCAGTTTCCCATTGCCTTTTGTTCACTCATGCCGCTTAGGCATTCTTCCGCCACTCGAATGCTTTCCCCGAGAGCGGCATGAATCTCCTCCATATTCTTCGGGGCCGGCGGATCGAAATTCGCCTGAGCCACGTCGAACTCGTCGAGTTGAGAAATCTTGGCGAGGCTGCCGGGAACGCTCGCAATGTGGAGGGACAACTGCCCGACCGACATCGACTTTCGATGCGGCTTCCAAGTCAATTTGTCCGCTGGAACCCGATCCAAAACCCGCTTGGTAATCGCAGCTTCCTCGCGGAACTCGTTCAACATCGGTTCAACCATTCCTATCATGTTCGTGTCTCCTCATTCCGTCCCACAGCCTTGCCTGTCGATGGTGGTATGGAGTTATGCTTTTTCCTTCTCTGCGCAACACCCTGCATCCGTTTTCGCGGGTGCAATATACCCCCTCGTGGGATCGACAATTACGCCATCTTCATACTTGTCGTGATGTCGGACCCACGCCATGGTAAAGGCCAACCCCTCCTCACCGCGCCCCTTTGGCGTGAGGTCGAGCCAGTTGTAGGTGCTCAGCAGCAGATCAAGCCCGCGCGCGTAGCTTGAATATGTATGGAAAATCTCACCCGCATCGTTCTTGTAAAACACGCTCATGCCCGGACCTTCCTCCGCGGGAAAATCTGTCATCGCGTAGTTGTAGTAGACCTCACCGTCCTTCTTTTCCTCCTTCGAAAACGACACCTGATAGTCATGGTTGAAGTCAGTTCCGAACGAGGAGACCCATTTGAACTGCCACCCCATGCGCTTCTTGAATACCTCGATCTCCGGTAACGTCGCGCGTGAAATCGCCACAAAGGTCACGTCGCGTTGTGCGAGGTGAACCACCGCACCGTCGAACGAGTCGGCAAGGAACGAGCAACTCGGACAGCCCTCTTTCCATCCCGGACCGAACATGAAGTGATAAACCACAAGTTGGCTCCGTTTTCCAAACAGATCGGCGAGGGTCTGTTTGCCGTTCGGTCCCTCGAATACATACTTCTTCTCCACTGTTTCCCAAGGAAGCGCGCGTCGCTCCCGGCTGAGATCATCGCGAAGCTTGGTAAACTCCTTCTCCTTGCGCAAAAGCTCTTTTCTTGCTGCACTCCACTCAGCGTGCGACACCACCGCCGCCCGCTCCGTCTTGCTGGTCATGGTTGCCATCGTCATTTCTCCTTTCCGTCAATTTCTTCGAATCATGATTCGCATCATTGTTCTTCCAGCGAACCACCTTCACGGCGAGCGCTGCAATCCCGCCCGTCGATATCACGCTGCCCGCCATCAACGCTGCACTAGCCATGCATGCCGGACACATAAAATTCCCTCCCCACGGATAGCGTTCCTTGCGGGTTTGCCATTTGTCGCCAGCGTTTCGTCAGCGCACCTTCGCGCATCCTTTGCGCTCTCCGCGGCCAAGTTTTTTCCTAACGATGTGCTTTCCGACCTGCGTCCTCACTTCCGGCCCTTGGCTTCGGCGAGCTCCCGGACCCGATTGTGCAAGTGCGTCCATCCCTTCGTTAAGCCTTGCCTGTGATCGTCCTGGATCAATCCGAGTGCCGTATGGTGAAACTTGATCAGCGTTCCGCCATCCTTCTCACTGAGCCGGTATTGCAAATTCGAGACGACCGGATAAGACATGAACAGAGGCCCCGTGATTTCAAGCAGTGTCGAGCGCTTGATGGCCTGCACATTTCCCCAGAAATGTCCGTTGCCGTCGCCCAGGTCGCGGTACCATCTTCCGCCCGGCCATGGTTCGATTTTCATCGACATCCGGGTGCCTTCGGGTGTGCTGTTCTCCGGCCCAAGCTCTTCGAGCAGAGCCTCGAACGTCACCTCGAGCGACGCACGTACGTGAATCTCTTGCGTAATGTTCAGGGTCAAATTTTCGATGCCTGCTATTGCCGTTGAGCTCATCAATCCTCCTCAAATTTAATTGTGTTCACGGCCTGGGCGCCGTAGCGATAAAACTTCAGGGTTTTGGCAGCCCCCCTAACGCCCGCAAAGCAGCGCCGGCTTCCTGCCGGCTGTCCCCGGGGCATCTCGCCCCCGGTTTGCTTCCGCACAGACATTCCCTGACCTCCTTGCTCGGTCCCAGACAGAGCAAGCATCCGTTCATCAGACCCCATCCAACGACTTCTGCTTCGCCTCGGCGCGCTCTTTCACCCGATTCAATTGCTGCTGCCACAAACGCTCGAATGTCTTGGTCCATTCGTGCAGCGGCCGGATCGCAGCTGCATTGGTTCGATAGATCATATGACGCCCGCTTCGCCTGACCCGTACCAAACCTACGTCTCGCAGCACCCGCAGATGCTTGGAGACCGACGGTTGTTCAATCCCGAGCTTCACCACGATCTCCCCAACCCCACGCTCTTGCGACGCCAAATAGTCCAAGATGTCCCGGCGCCGTGGCTCCGCCACTGCATTGAACGCATCCGACGTGGTCGCTGCTCGTGCCATTCCGCTAATATATTCCTATATAGGAATATGTCAAACGAATTCTGCATCGCTCCCTGCCACCTTCTGAATTGCCCTGCAGGATCGAACGTCGACTCTTGTGGTCTTGCCGAAGACCTTCGACCCGAAACGGTGATTCCATATCCGGGCCAAGATTGGGAGGCAAGCCGCCAAGGCAAGCTTTTGCAATCAACCTCTTACGAGAAATACTCAGTGTGTCTTGCTGATCCGGGAAGACTTGTCGCATCGATATTAGCGTAAGTCCTTCAAGCAGAATATTTTGCCCCTGAGTTATCGTGCCACTTCGATTTTTTGACAGTATTCCGCAAGTCGTCCATTTCCAATCGACGGCGGTACCGGAGGGGATACCACCCCGCTGGCCAGCTTTCCCAAAACTGAACCGTATCAACCACTCCCTGATCGAAGTCGTCTAAACTCTTCCAAGCAAATGTTTCGCCGGGAGGAGTCCGCCCTTGCCTGCCATTAGCGCCCTGTTCTGGGATGTTGGCGGTGTCCTGCTCAACAACGCTTGGGATCACACCGAACGCGCTCTAGCGCTGCAGCACTTTAAGCTCGACGAGAAAGAGTTCCAGGACCGCCACGAGATGGTGGTTTCGTCGTTTGAGCGTGGCACGATCACACTCGACGAATATCTTGATCGCACTGTCTTTTACCGCGAGCGGCCCTTCCCACGAGAAGCCTTCCGCGACTTCATGTTCTCGCTGTCAAAGCCGTTGCCTGATGTGCTGAAGTTCGCGCAAGCGCTCGCCGATTCCGGTAAATACTTTATGAGCACGCTCAACAACGAATCGCGTGAGCTGAATGATTACCGTATCGAGAAGTTCGGGTTGCGGAAGATCTTCCGCCTCTTTATCAGCTCGTGCTTTGTAGGATGCCGCAAGCCCGAGCATGACATTTATCGCCTCGCGCTGGAGACGACCCAGATTCCCGCCAAGCAGTGCTGCTTCATCGACGATCGCGATCTAAACCTGGAATGCGCCGCCAAACTCGGAATGCACACCATCCAGATGCAGCACCTGGACCAACTTCGAGCAGACTTGGCGAGATTCGGTGCGAGTCTCTAAAACGGGGTTGGTCATTCCCGTGGTTGGTCATTCCCACGGTTGGTCATTCCCGTGGAACAGCGGCCCTTCAGAGCCGCGTAGCGAGCCAGATCAATGGAGACTTTAGGCGCTGGAGGGTCGGCGGCGAACACCTTTACGACAGCTTGCGCGGCGGCGCCGTTTTCACTCCTGCGCCGGCCGGAACATCCGATTCCAATATGCTGAGCGTTAGGTCGCTCGACCAACAATCGGCAGCCAACTTCCATTCGCCATTGCTCTGCCGCGCGCACACCCACAGATACTTGCCACGCTCCTCACGCCGCTTTCCGCTCGCGCTTGGAATCAAAGCCTTGCAGCGTCCGGCTTCGTAAGCCACATCCCCCACAACTTCCACACGCAAAGGCTCGACTTCCACTTCGCCCAGTCCCGCATCCAGAGCACCAAAGAAAAACTCGCGCACCGCAGCCGCCCCGCGAATCGGCGGATAGTTGGACCGCAGCACCAGCGCATCGGAAACGTAAAGCTCGATCAGATCATCCAGATGCTTCGTATTGCAAGCCAGCACCCACTCTTGCGTGATGCGCCGAACCGCTGCCTCGGCGCGGCTCATGTCGCCTCTCAGCGCGGCCGTCGGTCGCGATTCCCGCGCCGGCTCAGCGCGAAGCTGTTCTCCTCCTGATCGCGGTGTCATCCCTTCCTGTGCCCCAGGAAAATAGTGGTGATGATAATGGTGATGGTAGTGGTGCGTTTCCTGTCCGGAAGGCCGAGACCGCATCGGCCTCATTTGAGCCTCGGGCTCCTGATCTGGAAATGGATCGCGTGGCAGCGCGAGCGCCGGCGATGGCGAACGCAGACCTGGTGCAAGGCTTCGTGTTTCTGGTTCGGATGACTCGCTCGCGGCCATACCGCACATGGCGCAGAACTTGTTCCCCGAGCGGTTGCGGTATCCACACACACGGCAAACGATGCCATTGGAATCGTTCGTCATTTCCTCGGCGGTGTCATCGGCGGCCTGTTCGGCATCCGCTTCCGCAGCGAGACGTTGCGCTGCCTCCAGCGCCGCCGCAAGAGCCTCAGGACTTGGTTTGGGACGACGCATCTCAGGTTGCACTCCGCGAAATAAGTCCTCCAGTTCGGATCCGCTCACTTGCGAATCAGAAGGCAACCCTGAAGGCCGAGGATTTCTCTTGTCTTCGTCCACGAATCCATTTCCCAATGCTGGGGTCATTCTAGCCCAGCCGTTCCAACCAGTGCTATCGGCTGGAAAACTCGATTTTCCCTTCCGTCTCCGTCGGCACCCCGTTGCAGGTCGCCGGACGATATCTCCAGGCCCGTACCGTTTGCAGAACATGGCGATCGCCGGCGAGGCCTCCGCTCTCGAGAATGAGCGGGCTGTGCACGCGCCCATCGGTTCCGATGATAAAGCTCACTCTTACTTTCTGACCGCGTGCGGCACGCGTCAACAGCGGATCCGGCGTAGCCAACGCCTCGGGCGGCTGAACTTCCTCACACGGCGCCCGCGAGCTGATATGGCGTACATCGACGAATTGGGCGGCGCGTCTGAGCGTCCGGGAAACTTGGCTCTCACGCTCGGCGAGAGTCGCCGAGGGCAAGCGCGGGGACGTATTCACTGCCCAAGCAAAGGCAGGCAGAAGCAGCAACCATGAAAGCCCAGCCCAGATGCGACGCCTCATTCTGCGGTTCTCTCCACTGCATTCGTGGCAAGCGCTTGACCACTTGCGATAGGGAGTATGTCCTTGAGTTTTAACGGATTCCAGACAAGAACGAGTGGATCAGATAGCTTTAGGTGAAAGGAGTTGCATACCCTAGCCGATTCCACCGGCCGAACGTCGCAAAGTCAGCAAGGTGATTTCAGGAGGGCAGTTGATACGCACCGGAACTCCTACCGTGCCCAAACCCGGATTCGTGTACAGAGTGAGGCCGCCGATTTTGTACAAGCCCCAAATATATTTCTGAGCCAGCTCCGGCAAGAAAAGCGGGGGAACAAAAGGTACCCTCACCTGACCTCCGTGGGAGTGACCCGAAAGTTGGAGATCCACCGGAAAGTGAGCGACGCGATCGGCGTAGTCTGGCTCGTGCGCCAAAAGGACCATGGCCTCATCCGCAGGAACATTGTGCAAAGTTTCTTTGAGATCCGATGTACCGTTCAACACGTCGTCCACTCCGGCGAGCCAAAACCTCGCTCCGTTACGCTCCATCGGAACTGATTGATTAACCAGGACCTGAATCCCCCCGGCGCGAAGCGAACTGGTAACCCGATCCGCATCCGTCAAGACGTCGTGATTTCCCAACACCGCCCACAGACCGTGAGGTGCGTGCATTTGCCGTAAGAGGTTCGCGCATGGCTCCGCGCCGGACGCAGCCTTCACTCGGTCGCCATGGAACGGCGCGGTAACAAAGTCTCCCGTCAACACAATCAGCTCTGGACGGAGATCGTTGACCATGCTGATGGAAGCTCGCAGGGGATGAACCGAGAAATACGGATCGTAGTGAAAGTCGCTAAGCAGCGCGATGGTGAAGCCCTCCAGCCGTTCCGGCCAGCGCCTGAGCGCAATTTCCTTGCGAACGACGCGCGGAAGGTTCGGCTCGACGAGTGCGGCGTCGGCCGCCAGGCCGACCACCCCAGCAGCTGCCGCGAGACGTATAAATTTTCGCCTGGTAGCAGGAAGAAAAGACAATCGATTTGGGACCCTTACGCTGCCGGATTGAACGAAAAATCGGCTCAGCTTCCAGCATAACGCGAATCCGGAAGTTGGCGATACGCGGAGCCCCGCCCCAATCAGAAGCTGAAGGTAGCTTGCAGTTCAAGACGACGGTTGGCAGCACTGATTCCACCTGAAAATGGCCCACCCTGCAAAGAGTTGGAGACATTAAACAGTGGAGAACCAACGACTCCGTTCGGACTTGCCAGATTCACGTTGTTGAATATATTGCGCGCATTCACGCCGAGCGTGAGATTGTAACGGTGGTCCGAATTGCCTGACGAAAATTGCGGGCCGCCGCCGAAGATCGGACCGCCGCGTCCTCCGCCGCCTCCCCGCGGGCCGCCGCCTCCGCCGCCTCCGCCGCCTCCACCGCCGCCTTGACCCTGATTTCCGGCGGAAGATTTTGCCTTAGCCCCAAACCCGAACGTCTTCGAAAGACGCAAGTTCATGACAAAGTGGGCTGGCCCCGTCCCGGAATTGATGGGAAGAAGTTTGCCTCCTCCGAGCACGTCAAAGGTGCCCAATGCCGTGCAGTAAATGTTCCCCTGGGGACCTGCCCCATGCATAGGCGAACCTGGGCAAGTCGCAGTAGAAACCAATCCTGGACGATCGTTATAGAGCTGATCTCCGTTCACGTCGATGGGCGAGGTGATGTTAAAGGGAGTGCCGGAGCTGATCACCATGAATGGACTCAAGCGAAACAGATATGGCAAGGCGATGCTGCCACCGAGGAAGAACCGATTGCGGACGTCGAACGAAGCCCGTCCATAGTCCTGGCTGATGTTGTAGGAATTTGAGGCAAAACTGGAAACACCGGAAGCATCGCTGTTGGCATATCCCAACGAATAGAAGCCGAACAGTTGGACCTTGGAACCGACGCGCACATTGCTATTTATCATTAGTTGGTTTTGTTTGAAATTGGCCTCGGAAACGTAGCGATAGACATTCGCTCCCTTGATAGGCGGACAATCCGGAGCACAAGGGGTTCCCGGAAAAGGAGCGTTCGCATTGATGAGGGCGAACTGGTCAAAGCCGCGTGAATTCAAATAAATGACGGAAAGGGTCGCTGCTTTGGTGAGCTGACGTTCCACACCAATCGCTCCCTGCATGGTGTAGGGTGCGTGCAGTCTAGGGCTGACCTGGTAGATGTTAGAAGCGACAGAACTGGTTGCGCCGCAACTGGAGAAGCTGGTGAGCGGCTTATCGACACCCTTAAAGCACGTCGGATTGTCGATAATGAACTGCTGTTGCGTGACGCCATTGAAGCGTTCCGCTTTCAAGATCTGTGTATTCTGAAAGCGGTCATAAAAAATGCCATAGCCACCGCGAATCACCACCTTCGGTGGAGCACTCCGGCCGCCTACGCCCCAGGCAAAACCCAGGCGCGGCGCCCAGTCCCCGTGATCGGGAATGGCGTTTTGCGCTTCGAAACGAAGCCCGGCACTTAGTGTGAAGTTCGGTTTGATCCTCCAATCGTCTTGAATGTAGGGTTCGATATCGTAATAGGTGACTTTGGCGGCTGGAATGCCACTCGTGAAGGTTAGCTGCGTAGCATAAGTTCCAGAGGGGCTCAAGTGTTGCTCAGCATAGAGAAGAGAGATCGGGCACGGCGGATTTTGAGCAATGGCTGTGCAATTGGATGGCGTGTCGTTGGGCGTGTTTAACGACGAAAACGTGAACGTTCCATTGAATCCTGCAACCGAAGAATTTGTTTCGTTTGTCAGGCGCACCCGGGCGCCGAACTTGACGGTATGGTTGCCGTTAATCAGCGACGTATAGTTCTGGAATTCGTAGTTGTTTTCCCGGTCGTCCTGGTTGCCCGAACTGGAGCCGCCACCGGTAAAGTTGCCGAGCACGGTCACCTGTGGGTTTGTATCGGAGGGCGTCTCGAGCGCATCGTCGCGGTTGTACTGAAAACGTATCTCATTGACTATCTTCGAGCCCAATACCTGGGTATCGCTAACTTGTAGCGTATGCTCGGTAGTTTGCGAGTAGTAGCCTTGCGCCGCCAGGTCGAGCCCCCCCACACCATTGTTGGTTTCCGTGTCGCGATAATACTGATAGCGAACCGTCAGCGTGTTATTTTTCGTCGGCGCCCAGTCGAAACGAGGGCCGAGGTTGGTTCGCTGGTGCGGATTGGGAACTGCCTCGATGAACGTGGATTGGACCAGGTGCGGATCGAGAACGGTCGCGAACACCGGAGCCAAGTCGTTGATGTTCCGCCGATCAAGGTTGAAGAAGAAGGACGAGCTCTTAGTAATCGGCCCTCCAATGTTTCCGTTGTACTGCGTTGTATAGTATGTCGGTTCGTTGGCTCCTGCGAACGGATTCGGCGAGTTAAGGGCAGAATCATTGCCCAGCACAAAGAATTGGCCGTGATATTTGTCGGTTCCAGGCTTAGTGAAGATTTCTATGCGGCCGTAGCCGAGTTTGTCGTATTCGGAAGAAAACGGGTTCTGGTTGATACGGATCTCGCGAATCGAGGACTTAGGCGGAAGCTGACCCGCAGTGAACCCGTCGATATACATCTGGCCGCCGTTCGGACCTGCCGAAGGCCCTGCGAGCGCCTCCAGATCGGACTGTAGCTCGTCGGGATCGTCGGGCAGAGCTTCCAGTTCCTTACCGGAGATGGTGATCGCTCCGGCGTTGTTCGTGGGATTCACATCGACGGTCGGCGCGGTGTCGGAAACTTGGATTTTTTGCTGCTCCACTTCAATCGACATTGAGACATTCAAGCGGAGAGGCTGATCGCTGATCACGACATTGTCGTTCTCAAACAGCGTGAATCCCGGAGCGGCAACGGTTAGCACGTACTTCCCTGCCGGCAATGCCTTGAATTCGTACATCCCCTGGGCATTGCTCTGGACGACGATCGGGGAGCCTGTGGCCGGCGTCATGATCACGCTGGCGCCGGAAATTACTGCTGCGGACTGATCGGTAATCTGTCCGCGCAGAACTCCGGACGGGGCCTGGGCGAACAACGCACTTACCGACTGCAAGAATAAGAATGCGATGACGAAAAAACGCACGTATCTCTCCACCTTCATTTGGTCTTTCCTAGTGATCTTCCCCTGCCTATCACTTACGAAGCGATAACATTGCGGAACACTTCTTGAGGAGGACTGCTACTGACTCGCGTCGCCACCGGGTGCGCCCCCTAAGCTCCACGGCGCCAACATCATGGCTTGACTGCCGTTGGGAGCGGCCTGAAGAATCGGTTCGACACCGCTGAGCAGCGTGATTGCGGTTCCACCCGATGTAGCTGTGCCTTGGGTCGTCACAATGAGCACCGCATCGCCCTTCTTCAAATCGGCGAGCGTAACTGCCGGCATCCGGCTCAGCATCTGCTGGAAATCGGGCGTTCCGCCTTGCCGCATGCCTGGACCACCGGTTCCGCCACCACCTGAATTCCCTCCGCCAGACGGAGCGCCTGATTGCGCGCCGCTTCCTGCGGCAGGCGCAGCTCCGGAGTTGGAAGAAGCGGCCGCTCCCGGGGTGCCGGGAGGCAGGCTTGCTTTCAACCGCATGGCGATACGCTGCGCCATCTCCGGGGGGAGTTTGTGGAGCTGCGATTCCGCCGAGATCTTTACCTCGACTGGCTTCTTGCTCAACAGATCTTGAACGGTGATGGTGCCCGCGCTTGCATCCACCGAATTCACCAACCCCGCGACATTGCGGAAGGTGCCCGTGACAATTTCTTCTGCTGTCAACTGAGAGCCGTCGGGGCTTCGGTCTCCACGCGCCCGGAGCTGGTCGCCTGGCTGGACTTCCTGCAAAGTGCTCGCTTTGGCATCGTCGAATTTCACGGAGTCGGGGGCATAACGGCGAAAGGTGGTGTTTTTCGACGTTTGTATGGTGATGCTTTTCTTGCTCCCCAGGCTGGCGACTGAAATCGTGACCGTGCCGGTCGCGGAATCGACGGCACTGACCAAACCTCCCAGTCCGCGTTTCTGCCAATCCTGGCGCTCCTGGTCGTGACGAGCGTCGAGGTCGGTGTGGGGAATGACGATAATCTCCAGCGCCGCGATGGAAGCACCGTCCCCTGATGCCTGGCCACGCACGCGGACCCGATCACCAACTTGCAATTCCGGTAGCTGGATGGGGGTTGCGTTCTTGAGGTCCTTCTCGCCCGGCGCGATGCGCAAAATGCGAGCGTTCGGTTGAACCGTCACCGAGACTTCGGGCCCGGAGTCCGGTGCCAGGGTGATTGCGTTCCCGCTAATCGTCTTGATGGCTCCAATGCGCCGGGCAACCGCAGCTTGACCGGCGACCTGGGCCTGAGCGATCGCAGATCCGAAACATGCCGGCAGGAAATTCAGCCCGGATGCGCTGATGACAGAAAGGACAAATATCGGTACTGCTGTTTTGTTCGTGTGCATACTTCCACCTTCTAATTTACATCCCCGCGGGCCGCGGAAGCCGACGGTTTACAAAGTTTTACCCGAGAGATACATGCCTGTAAATAAAGGTCCGCGAGCGAGCCCAGACGGTCTGCTGAGGGCGATCGCCGATGCTCTTCCGATTTCTGCAGTGGACCGCTCCGGGCTAGGGAAACAGCTGGGACGAGCTGGCCTTAGCTCGGACTCACAGGATTCTTTCGTGCGTGTAGCCGGCGGACACCAAGGCTGCCAGAAGCTCCGCGATATGCTCAGGCCCTCGAGTTTCCATTGTGATATCGATGGCGGTGTCGCCCAAGTTGACGCCGTGATAGGCGCGGTCGTAGGCAGTCTCGACGATGTTGGCGCGGTGGTCGGCCAAGATTCCGGTCAGGCGGTGCAGGGCGCCGGGATAATCGGGGAGGTGAACCCGCAGGCGGACGAGGCGTCCGTCTTTCACCAGTCCGCGCTCGATAATGCGCGCGAGCAAGGTGACGTCGATGTTGCCGCCACAGACCAGGACCGCGACTCGTTTCGATTGCAGAGGCAGCTTACGGTTCAGGACGGCGGCGATGGCTGCGGCTCCAGCTCCCTCGGCCAAAGTTTTCTCGCGCTCCAGCAGCAGGAGGATGGCGTTCGCGATCTCTTCTTCTTCCACGGTCACGATGTCATCGACATATTTTTGTACGAGAGGAAGCGTGCGTTCTCCGGCGCGCCGCACGGCGATGCCGTCGGCAATGGTCTTGGCAGACGTCAGAGTCACAGGCTTGCCCTCGGCAACTGCCGCTTTCATGGAGGGAATTCTAGAGGGCTGAACTCCGAAAACCTGCACGGTAGGATTTGTTTCTTTGACGGCGCAGGCGACGCCACCGATGAGTCCCCCACCTCCAATGGGCGCGACGATGACCTCTATGTCGGGATGTTGCTCGAGGATTTCAAGGCCGAGAGTCCCTTGCCCTGCGATGACTCGGTCGTCGTCGAAAGCGTGAATGAGAGTCAGGCGATCCCGCCGGCTCTGTTCGACCGCCTGATCGAAGGCCTCGTCGTAGTTGGTGCCGTGCAGAACAACCTCCGCCCCATAGGCGCGCGTTGCCGATACTTTGGTGAGAGGTGTGGGAAGCGGCATCACGATTCGCGCCCGGACCCGGTGGCGTCCCGCGTGGTATGCGACGCCTTGCGCGTGATTGCCGGCGGATGCAGCGATCACTCCGCGGGAGCGTTCATCGTCATTGAGCGTGAGCAGTTTATTCAGCGCGCCACGCTCTTTGAAAGCGCCGGTGCGTTGTTGGTTATCCAGTTTAAGGTAGATGGAATTGTTAGTAAGACCGGAAAACGTTTCCGAGTGAGTGCAGGGAGAAATTCGAATGTCTGCACGAATTCTGGCAAGAGCGGTATGGATGTCGGAAAGCTGGATCATGTCGCCGTCGCATTCATCTTACACGCCTGTTCTTTTCGAGTGATGTCGGCCCATCTCTAGCTGGTGGACCGGCGCACTCAAAAGCTTGGACCGCAGAGGTCGCTAAGCCAAGACCCGAAGCACGCTGAGAGAATCAGACAGTAACGGCGCTGTGCCGTGGAGTGACAGTTCACGAAGCGATCGGTCGCGTGGTCGAAGCCAAAGGAACCACAGGACGAACGGGTAGCGCTTTCAAGTAAGTATCGACGCATGCGGCCGCTTTGCGACCCTCAGCGATCGCCCAGACCACAAGGGATTGCCCGCGGCGCATGTCGCCGGCGGCGAAGACTCCGGAAACCGACGACATGTAATTCTGGTCCGTCGCCACGTTGCCGCGGTTGTCGAGTTGAACTTCCAGCTGTTCGATCATGCCGTTGCGCACCGGACCCAGGAAACCCATGGCGATCAGGACGAGATCGGCGTCCATCGTGAACTCGGAGCCCACGATGGGTTCGAACTTCGGGGGAGGGCCAACCCTTACGGCGTGAAGTTGCCGGACGTCACCGTTTTCGTCGCCAGTGAATTTGCTGGTAGCGATACTCCAGTCGCGCACGCCGCCTTCTTCGTGAGCGCCTTCAATCCGTAATTGCATGGGCCAGAGAGGCCAAGGGGTCTCGGGCGAGCGCTCATCGGGCGGCTTCGGCATGATCTCGAACTGGTGAACGGACAGGGGTTTCTGACGATGGCACGTGCCCAAGCAGTCAGCGCCGGTGTCCCCGCCGCCGATGATTACGACGCGCTTGCCAGTGGCCAGAATGTCGATCGCCGGGTCAAGCGCATCGCCGAGGCAACGCTTGTTCTGCTGCGGAAGGAATTCCATCGCAAAGTGAATACCCTTCAGATCGCGTCCCGGAACGTTTAAGTTGCGCGGCTGCTCGGAGCCGCCCGCGAGCACAATGGCGTCGAACTCTCGACCCAGATCTTCGACGGGGATATTCTTACCGACCTCAGCATGGGTGACGAACTTCACGCCCTCGGCCGACATTTGTTCGAGGCGGCGATCGATGATGTGCTTCTCCAGCTTGAACTCAGGGATGCCATAACGAAGGAGTCCGCCGATGCGGTCCGCCTTTTCGTAGACCGTGACCGAATGGCCAGCGCGGCACAACTGTTGCGCTGCCGCTAACCCTGCTGGACCCGACCCGACCACTGCCACCTTCTTCCCGGTTCGAAGTTTCGCAGGCTCGGGACGAATCCAGCCCTCGAGAAAGCCCCGCTCCACGATGTTTTTTTCATTCTGTTTAATGGTGACCGGAGGTTGATTGATCCCCAGAACGCACGCTGCCTCGCACGGAGCCGGACAGATTCGGCCAGTGAATTCAGGGAAATTGTTGGTGGCATGTAACTGGCGCACCGCCTCTTTCCAGCGTCCGCGATAGACGAGATCGTTCCAATCGGGAATGAGATTGCTGACGGGGCATCCGGTTTGACAGAACGGAACTCCGCAATCCATGCAGCGGGCTCCCTGCTTGCGGAGCTTTTCTTCCGGGAAGTCCTGGTAGATTTCAAACCAGTCGTTCACCCGTTCTGCCACCGGTCGCCGGGGAGCCATTTCACGCGAATAGTCCATGAAACCGGTGGTCTTACCCATGCTGCACCTGCTCGTTTTGTGCCTGCTCGGCATGCGCAAGAACAGCGACCGGTTCGCTCGGCATATAGGCTTGCGGGCGGCGGCCGATTCCCAGCACTCGCTTGAATTCGTGCGGGAAAACTTTGATGAACCGCGAGACCAGCTCGTGCCAGTTGTCGAGAATCCACTGAGCGCGGCGGCTGCCCGTCAGTTCTCGGTGACGCGTGACCAGGTCTCGGACGATCTCGACATCCTGGCTGTCGAGCAACGGCTCGAGATCGACAGAGTCGAGATTGCAGCGTTTTTCGGTGAAATCCATGTGCTCGTCGAAAACATAGGCGATGCCGCCACTCATGCCGGCTGCGAAATTCCTGCCGCAGCTGCCGAGCACCACGACCAGCCCGTTCGTCATGTACTCGCAGCCGTGGTCGCCGACCCCCTCGACGACCGCCGTGGCTCCGGAGTTGCGAACCGCGAAGCGTTCTCCGGCAACTCCGTTGAAGAAGGCTTCGCCGCTGGTGGCGCCGTAAAGTGCCACATTGCCGATCAGGATGTTTTCTTCGGGCGCAAAGGTGGAACCCTGGGGTGGATACACGACGATGCGGCCGCCGGAGAGGCCCTTCCCCACATAGTCGTTGGCTTCGCCTTCGAGAGTGATCGTGATTCCGTGGGCCAGAAATGCTCCCAAACTTTGTCCGGCCGAGCCGTTCAAGTGGATTCTGAGTGTCTGGTCCGGAAGTCCGTTCGAGCCGTAGCGGCGTGCCACCTCTCCGCTCAACATGGTTCCGACCGAGCGATGAACGTTGCGTACCGGCAAATTGATTTCAAGCGGACTCAGACTCAGTAGAGCATCCAAGGAGTGCTCGACCAGTTGGTGATCAAGTGCGCCGTGCAGTCCGTGGTCCTGAGCCTGAATGCAGCGCCGGGCGACACGCGACGGAACCTGCGGGTTGTAAAGGATCGCCGAAAAATCCAGGCCGCGTGCTTTCCAATGATCGACTGCGGGCTCCGCGTCGAGCATGTCGACCCGTCCCACCATCTCGTCCACGGTGCGGAATCCCAACTCTGCCATGTATTGGCGAAGCTGTTCCGCGAGGAAGAAAAAGAAGTTGATCACGTGCTCAGGCTGTCCCTGGAATTGCTTGCGCAACTCGGGATCTTGGGTAGCGATTCCCACCGAACAAGTATTCAGATGGCACTTGCGCATCATGATGCAACCCATCGCAATTAACGGGGTCGTGGCGAACCCGAACTCTTCGGCGCCCAACAGCGCCGCAATGGCTACGTCGCGACCGGTCTGCAGCTTGCCGTCCGTCTGTACGCGGATTCGGCTGCGGAGATCGTTCAACAGCAGGACCTGCTGCGTTTCCGCCAATCCCAACTCCCACGGGATGCCGGCATGCTTGATAGAACTCAAGGGGGAGGCGCCGGTACCGCCGGTGTCGCCGCTGATCAGCACCACGTCGGCGTGCGCTTTGGCCACGCCCGCCGCAACCGTGCCTACTCCCACTTCAGCCACCAGCTTCACCGCAATTCGAGCTTGCGGATTCACATTTTTCAGGTCGTAGATCAGCTGAGCGAGGTCCTCGATCGAATAGATGTCGTGATGCGGCGGCGGCGAGATCAAACCGACGCCGGCGATCGAATGCCGCAAGCGGGCGATGACTTCGTCCACCTTGTGGCCGGGGAGTTGGCCACCCTCGCCGGGCTTCGCACCCTGCGCCATCTTGATCTGCAATTCGTCGGCATTCACCAGATAGTTGGCAGTCACTCCGAAACGTGCCGAGGCTACCTGCTTCACCGCGCTGCGTCGCAAATCGCCACTGGCATCCGCCTTGAACCGTTCTTCGTCCTCTCCACCCTCACCCGTGTTCGACTTTCCGCCGATGCGGTTCATGGCGATGGCCAGAGTCTCGTGGGCTTCCTTGCTGATCGATCCGAACGACATAGCCCCGGTAGTGAAACGTTTGACGATCTCTTTCGCCGGTTCCACTTCTTCGAGCGGCACAGGCGTAGCGCTCTTCTTCAGCTTCATCAGGCCGCGTAACGTGCAGAGCTCGGCACTTTGCTTGTCGATAAGGTCGGTGTATTCCTGAAATGTCTTGAAGCTGTCTTGCCTCACCGCCTGCTGCAGCTTGCTGATGGTCTGCGGATTCAGCAGGTGATACTCGCCGTTGACCCGCTGGTGATAATTGCCGCCGACCGAAAGCTCCGTCTCGAACTCGGTGAGAGGACGGAAAGCGTACTCGTGTTTCATCCGCGCTTCGGTCGCGAGAACCGAGAGTCCGATCCCCTCCAGTCGCGAAGTCGTGCCGGCGAAATAGAAGTCGATCAATCCCTTGTTCAGCCCAATGGCTTCAAACACCTGAGCGCCTTGATAACTTTGCAGCGTCGAGATGCCCATCTTCGAGAAGGTTTTCAGCAATCCCTTCTTGATGGCCTTCATGAAATGACTCACCGCGAGTTCGGGAGTAATGCCATCCCCCAATTCCCCGCGCCAAACCAGGTTTTCCACGCTTTCCAGGGCCAAATATGGATTAATTGCGCTGGCCCCGTAGCCACTGAGCAATGCAAAGTGCATGACTTCGCGGGGCTCGCCGGATTCGGTGATGAGCGCAACTTGGGTTCGGGTTTCCTCGCGTACCAGCAGGTTGTGCACGGCGGCTAGAGCGAGCAAGCAGGGGATGGGGGCGTAGTCTTTATTCACGCCGCGATCGGAAAGGATCAGCAGAGAATATCCGGCCTGAACCGCCAAGCTGGCTCGCTGGCACAACTCATCGAGAGCGCGCTTCAGTCCCTCTTCGCCATCTTTCGCACGGAATAGCGCGGGCAGCGTGGTCGCCAGCAAGTCGCGGTTCGAAACCCGGCGTAACTTCTCCAGTTCGCGATTCGAAAGGAGTGGATGCGCCAGCCTTAGCATGTGACAATTCTCAGGCGCCTCCTCGAGGATGTTGCGCTCGCTACCGATGTAACTGATGAGCGACATCACCATCTCTTCGCGAATGGGATCGATGGGAGGATTGGTCACCTGTGCGAAAAGCTGCTTGAAGTAGTTAAACAGCGACTGCGGCTTGTCGGAGAGGCAAGCCAAGGGCGTATCGGTGCCCATCGAACCGATCGGTTCCTCTCCTTTCGAGGCCATTGGAACCAGAATCATGCGCAGATCTTCATCGCTGTAGCCGAAGGCGCGCTGGCGGCGGAGCAAGGTTTCGGCATCCGGATAGTGCATGCGCGTGGGCTCCGGCAGCTGATCCATGGTGATCTGATTCTCTTTTACCCACTGGGCATAGGGATGCCGCGACGCCAGTTGCTGCTTGATCTCATGGTCAGAGACGATGCGACCTTCGACCGTATCGACCAGAAACATCTTCCCCGGCTGCAGGCGCCCTTTTCTCTTCACTTGTTCAGGCGCAATTTCGAGTACTCCTGCTTCCGAAGCCATGACGACCAAGTCGTCATGAGTCACCACGTAGCGTCCGGGTCGCAGGCCATTGCGGTCGAGGGTCGCTCCGATGACGCGGCCGTCAGTGAAGGCGATGGCGGCAGGGCCATCCCACGGTTCCATCAGGCAGGCGTGGTACTCGTAGAATGCGCGCTTCTCCGGCTTCATGTCGGGATTGCCCGACCAGGCTTCGGGAATCAGCATCGCCATGACGTGCGGCAGACTGCGACCGGCTTGCAGCAGCAACTCCACGGCGTTGTCGAAGTTCGCCGAGTCACTTCCGTCGGGAGCGATGATGGGATGCAACTTCTTCATGTCGTCGCCAAATAGCGGCGACTGCAGCAGGGACTGGCGAGCTTGCATCCAGTTGACATTGCCGCGGAGCGTGTTGATCTCGCCGTTGTGCGCGATATAGCGGTAAGGATGCGCCCGCTGCCAACTGGGAAACGTATTCGTCGAGAAGCGTTGGTGTACCAGACACAAAGCGCTGACTGCATCGGGATCGGAGAGTTCGCGGTAGAAGTTGGCGATCTGCGGCGCCAGCAACAGTCCTTTGTAGACGATCGTGCGGCAAGAAAGCGACGGGATGTAGAACATCTCCGCATCTTCGATGCCGGACTCACGCATCTCATTTTCCGCGCGCTTGCGAACCACATAGAGCTTGCGCTCGAAAGCGTCTTCCTCCATCCCCGGACTGCAGCGCACGAAAATCTGCTGGATGTAAGGCTGGGATGCGCGCGCTACTCGACCGATTGCGGATGCATAAACGGGCGTGTCGCGCCAGCCCAACAAGGTCAGGCCTTCTTCGCGCACGATGCGCTCGAGAATTCCTTCGCACTGTAACCGCTGATGCTTTTCCACCGGCAGAAAAGTCATGCCTACGGCATACGTCCCCGGGCTGGGCAGCGCGAATCCCAGCTTCTCGCATTCGCGAGCGAAGAACTTATGGGGAATCTGGATCAGAACGCCCGCACCATCCCCGGTTTCAGGATCGCAGCCGCAAGCGCCACGATGCGCCAAGTTAAGCAGTACTTGAATTCCCTTGCGGATGATGTCGTGACTTTTGTGGCCGCCGATGCTGGCGACAAAGCCGATCCCGCAAGCGTCGTGTTCTTGCGCAGGGTGGTAGAGACCCTGGGCAGGAGGCAGACCATTTCTCGGGTTTAGACGCGTCGTCATGGACTCCGTCCGGCGGAGCGAATCGCTTTCGAATCACTTGTTCTTGGGCGTTCCTCGCGAGGCCACGCAGTGGCACACACTTCTGCTCAGGAACAGACGTTCGTGATCTCTTTAATAGCGCTTAAGGGCGAGCAAAGTACAATGCAGAATTTCGATGCAAGCGATGCAAATTTCGGTTCTCGCCGGGGCACGACTGGTTCCCGGTAAGTCCTTGCGAACTACGCCGACTCCGCTATAATTCCGCTACAACACAATGGACTTTGATCAACTTATTACGTTTCTGGAAGTTGCCCGTCAGGGCAGCTTTTCCCGCGCTGGCGAGAAGGTTTTTCGGTCGCAGTCCGCGGTTAGCGCGCAGATCCGACAGCTCGAACAGGAATATGGCGACCGGCTGCTCGACCGCTCCGGCAAAACCGTGAAACTGACCCCCGCCGGCCAGGTTTTTTTCGAATACGCCGAGCGCTTGAAGAGTCTTCGCGACGAATCATTAATGGCGGTGGCGGACCACAGCGGCACTCCCCGGGGCACGCTGCGAGTAGGCGCCAACGAGGCCACCTGTTTGTATGTTCTCCCGGAGGTCTTCGGCGAGTATTGTCGGCGCTATCCCCCGGTGCAGATCAGCATTTACCGGAACTTCAGCTACAAGATCGTGGAAAAGCTGGAGAACGGGGCAGTCGAGGTCGGCATCCTCACCCTGCCGATCCAGTCGCCGAGCCTGAAGATCCAGCCTATTTTTCGAGACAAACTGATGTTGATGGTGAGTCCCAAGAATCCGCTGGCCAAGTTCAAGGTGGTCCCGGTCAGCGAAATCGTCAAACATCCTCTGCTTTTCCCCAAAACCGGACACACGCGCAGATTGCTCGACAAGTTGTTTCGGCCGCACAGCGCCGAACTGCAGGTACGAATGGAACTCCCCAGCATTGGGATGATCAAAAGCTTCGTGGCCGCGGATCTGGGTGTGTCACTGATCAGTGCGTCGTTCGCTCGAGACGAAGTGGACGCCGGCCGGGTCAAACTGATTGATCTTGAGGATGCGGTCCTCTATCGCGAACTCGGGCTCGCTTATCGTCGGGATCGAACCCTGTCTGTGGCGTCGACTGCCTTTGTGGCCCTTCTGCGGCAGTTCGCCACGAAGATGAAGAAGACGGACGATTGAGCCCGACCCCTATCTGAAATTTCAATTGCTGCCATCGAAATTTTGAAGTTCCCTCGGCCCGAACCACCGGGTAAGCTCGGCCTGTAATTGCTCCTGTTGTCTGTATCGGCCATTTTAATGAAGACCTCCATCCAGAAGAGCACCCGAATTACATCGACAGGCACAGGCATGTCGACACGAATTATTAGGTGTCTTCTGGAGGATG
>Ga0210406_10002191_pt1 | contig 22665 bp, 23 predicted proteins | sample IncBWC30MmetaG_FD_155454 | JGI IMG/M metagenome (GOLD analysis project Ga0210406, IMG submission 155454) | Forest soil microbial communities from Barre Woods Harvard Forest LTER site, Petersham, Massachusetts, United States - Inc-BW-C-30-M | ecosystem: Environmental > Terrestrial > Soil >...
GTCGGGTCAACATCCGCATCTGAGTCAATGATTCTGTCGCCCTTTCAGGGCGGCCTGACCTCTTTACCCGAACCTGGGGCTGAAACCCCAGGCTGAGTCCTTTCATCCCTTCGGGATAGAACTCACAATTTCTTGAAACAGAGCGATGCGTTGTGGCCGCCAAAGCCAAAAGAGTTGTTAAGAGCAACTTTGACGTTCTTCTCGCGAGCGACATTAGGGACATAGTCCAGGTCGCACTCAGGGTCAGGATTGTCGAGATTAACGGTAGGAGGCACCACGCCATGTTTCATGGCCAGGATGCAAACCGCGCTCTCCACTGCTCCGGCGCCGCCGAGCAGATGGCCAATCATCGATTTAGTCGAGCTGACTAAGAGGCCGTTCTTAGCGTAATCGCCGGCGAACCGTTTAATGGCATTGGTTTCGCAGACATCGCCGACCGGAGTCGATGTGGCGTGAGCATTGATGTAATCAATATCCGACGGATTGACCCCAGCTCGTTTAACGGCGATTTGCATTCCCCGGGCTACGGGCGTTCCATCGGGCTTAGGCGCGGTCATGTGATAAGCATCGCAGGTAAGCCCATAACCGGCCAACTCGCAGTAGATGTGTGCCCCTCGGGCTCGAGCGTGTTCGTACTCCTCGAGAATCAAGACTCCGCCGCCTTCACCCATGACGAAGCCATCTCGTTCTCGATCGAACGGACGCGATGCTCGTTCCGGTTCATCGTTCCTCGTGCTCATCGCCCGCATCGCGCAGAAGCCGCCGACGCCAAGGTTATTGATGACCGCCTCGGTTCCACCAGCCAAGAAAACCTCGGCCTCATCGTCGCGAATCATTCTCCAGGCCTCTCCAATCGAGTTCGCGGAGGTCGCGCAAGCAGTCACAATGGAGTAATTCGGCCCTTCGAAACCGTATTCCATGGCGATCATGCCGCTTGCCATGTTCACGATCATCATCGGCACCATGAACGGAGACACCCTGGAAGGCCCCTTCTTTAAGAAGACCACATGTTGGTTTTCTAGCGTGGATAATCCTCCGATCCCGCTACCGACCAGGACGCCGACGCGCGTACGGTCGATGCGGTCCAGATCGAGGCCGCTGTCTTCCAGTGCCTGCTTGGAGCAGGCGAGGGCAAATTGGGAGAATCGATCGGTTCTCCTAACATCTTTGGGATTAGCGAGATACGTAGCGGCGTCGAAGTCTTTGATCTCGCCGGCTATCTGACAGTCAAAAACCGAAGCGTCGAATGACGAGATCTTACTGATCCCGCTTTTCCCGGCTACGAGGTTCTCCCAAAAGGTTTTAATATCGTTACCGATTGGTGAGATAACGCCCAAACCGGTGACTACAACACGTCGATCGCTCATCGCTTACTGAGTAACGGGGTATTTTGCTCTGCGGAATTAGGCAACTGAATTCTTAGGAATTTCGAGATCCCATCCCGACCATTTGCGCCTGCTGAAACAATTTTCCCTCTGTGCGTATGGACGGCGCGATAATGACCTCGGTTTCTTGAAACTCCCTGAGGTTCGCAGCCCCGACGTTACCCATGCAAGTTGTAATAGCACCCACTAGATTCTGGCTCCCATCGTCAACCTCGGCAGGTCCGAATAGAATTTGCCGTAAAGGACCGGTTGTCCCCACCCGAATGCGTGTGCCTCGGGGTAAATTAGCGTGAGGTGTCGCCATTCCCCAATGGTAGCCTTTTCCAGGGGCCTCGATGGTCTTGGCGAACGCGCTTCCGATCATCACCGCGTCAGAACCGCAAGCCAAGGCCTTACAAACGTCGCCTCCTTTACTCATCCCGCCGTCGGTAATGATCGGTACGTACCGTCCAGTCCTCTTCAGGTGATAGTCTCGGGCGGCTGCGCAATCCACGGTCGCGGTGACCTGAGGTACGCCAAGGCCCAGGACGCCTCGCGAAGTGCAAGCTGCGCCCGGCCCTACACCGACCAGAACTCCTGCTACCCCGCATTCCATAATTTCAAGGGTGACCTCGAAGCCAACGGTATTTCCAACGATTACCGGACAACGCAAATCCTTGCAAAGCTTGGTCAGATCTAACGACCGATACTCTGTGGAGATGTGGCGCACGGTCGAAACCGTACTTTGGACGACAAAAACATCGGCGCCGGCTTCTTGGGCGATCTGCCCGTACCGCTCCGCTTTTTGAGGGATGGAGCTAACTGCCGCCAGGACTCCAGCATCCTTGATCTGTTTTATCCGCGCTGCAATCAGGTCTTCTTGGACCGGTTCCTGGTAAATCTTTTGGAGCAATGCAGTAACGTGATCTTTCTCGGCTTCCAGTACTTTAAGGAGGACTTCCTCGGGGTTCTTGTAACGAGTCTGTACCCCTTCAAGGTTGAGGACGGCTAAGCCACCCAACTTTCCCATCTCGATGGCGAAGCGGACATCAACTACGCCGTCCATCGCGCTAGCCAGAATCGGAATACCTAGCTTCAAGGGATCCCCAGCCTGCCTAGGGATTTCGAAGGTGATATCCACCTCATTCGGGTTGATCGTTACTTGTCCGGGCACCAGCGCAATTTCATCGAAACCGTAGGTTACGCGGGCCTTTCGATTCCGGCCGATGAACATCGACATTTGATCAAAGTCCTCCAAAATTTCTTCTCTCATTCAAACTGCCGCATCGTGGGCAACGAGGTAGCGGCACGTTGGTCTTATCTTCGAAAATAGAGGCACAAATCGTGCAGCGAACAGCGTAACGCAAGGCTTGTTTTTTACGTTTTTGGCTCCTCCAGCCGTCAAAGAACCACAGGCCGCCGATCACGATCACAGAAAGATAAAGATAGATAAAGATCAGGGAGGGAAGTTCGATACGAATCATGGACAGAGCCAGCGGCTTATCTTACCACCGTCTCGCGGGAGGGGGGATGCGTCAAGGCGAGGGGTGTTTCGTACTCGTACTCGTCCTCGAGGGGCACCGCTGCCGCGGAGTTGATGATATGTACAGTCGTGAGCATCGATTGGTAGTCCCTTCGGGACAAAAACCGGGCCACCTCGTTACATTCTTGACTCCACATCACCGCAGAAATTCGAGGACGAGGACGACGGCGAGTACGAGTACGACAGGAGAGTCGCCTAACGGACCACCGTTCCCCAATGGAACGAGATGGTATCCCAGGACTCAGTGTTGGCGGGCTGAAACTTAAGGCGTTTAAGTGACTCTTCCGCAAGATGGTCCAACTGATCATTGCCCGAACTTCGCCATAAAAAGAGGTAGATTACTGTTCCTTCTTTACTGATTCCCGCGAAGAAAGTGGTCGGTTCGTTAAGACGCTGGCTGGCGGGCAGTCTCTCTATTATGGCCGGTCGCCGGCCCTCTAAGGCCGGTCCGAACTCAAGGTGGCTCACGAAGTTGGTCTTTTGTTCAACCGGAGCAGGCCGGACTTGCCTCGGGAAAAGATTGTCGGGAGTAAAAAGGGAAGGAGTAGCAGCTTCTTGAGCCGAACCACTGGCCTGGCTTTTGCGAATCTCGGGGGTTTCGTCGCTGAACGTTGGGCGATAGCCCGGAACCAATTTTGCCACCAGACTTTCGTCCACTCTGGGAGCGCTAATGGAGGACGGATCGTTCAGGTCCACCCAATCAAGCAAACGGCGGTCCTGAGGGTTCTGTGGATTCAATACAGAGACTTGAGCTGCCGGCGGGGGTAGGGAAGTGGTTGACGGGTAAACAATGTGGAAAATGTAAAGCCCGGCGAAGTGCAGGCATAACGAAAAAACGATCAGCCAAAGGAGACGGCCACTCCATCGACGCCGGCCCCAATCGAAAATGGAGTTTTGAAGAGTGCGAGCCGCTGGCTTCACGGTGATTTTGGTGAAGTTGCCAGAATCACCGCATAGCCCCGGTCCAGACAGAGATTCATAACTTGAACGACCGAGCCTTGGGGCGCGTCCCGGTCGGCTCTTATGATGATCGACTTATCGGTTACCGGGTCTTTTTCGAATGCTGTCCGCAACTCGTCTAAGGTTACGGCTTGATCCCGATAATAAATCCGAGGAAACGGGCCCGCGGTTACGGTGACGATCGCGGAGTTTCCGACGGTCCCTAAAGTAAACTTTGAGAATGGCAGGTTTACGCTGATCCCGGGATGAACCAAAAAGGTCGAGCTAACGACAAACAGTAAAAGCAGTAAACAAACGACTTCTACCAGAGGGACAATAAACAGAAGATAAGGATTGAGCCGGACCGCTCTTTCCAACTTCATCTCTTTTCACTAGCCGCTTGAGACGACGGATCGAACTCAATGATGGACGCGGGTGTCTCCGTATCGGTTAGGATGTTGACGATCTCGATCCCTGCTCTTTCCATTTCATGCATCAGTGCGTTCAGCCTGGAGGAAAGGAAGCAGTAAGCCAAGATCGTTGGGATCGCGACTGCCAAGCTCGCTGCCGTCGTAAGAAGGCTCTGGTAAACCCCGCCGGAAACATCGGCTAAGGTTGCATAGCCGTTGCTGGCGGAGAGCTGAACGAAGGCTTGAATTAAACCGGTGACCGTACCGAGGAGCCCGATTAAAGGAGAGACGTAAGCGATCCCGACGAGAAGATCGAGATTGCGTTCGAGACGAGGCATTTCCATCTGAGCCGCTTCTTCGACGATCTCGCGCAGTTCCGACCGGGAAAGATGAGGCCGAGACAATGCAGCGTGGATGACTCGCGTTACTGGGACGGAGGTGGCCTGACACTCAATCCGAGCCTCGGTCAGATTGCGGTTTCGAACCAGATTTGCCAATCCCTGGAGAAATTCGCCCAGATTGATATTCGCTCGATGAAAGTAAAGCAGGCGTTCGACGAAGACCGCCACGGTGACAGCGCTACACAGGAGGATAAGCCACATCAGTGGCCCACCCTTTTGCATGTAGTCGATCATTTCGGACATATATCGAAGGGTAGGGGGAAGCGCAACTGCAGCGTGGCGTGAGGCAAAAATTGAAATGTGATTGGTTATTAGTGATTATTGGTGGGGCGAGGCTCCCGAAAGCCTCCGACGTTCTACTACACGGATAGCATTGTTTGGCCATTAATCCCGCCGAGCCGTGGTTCTATCGCTGGGCCACGGCTCGGCGCGTTCTTAGAAACAACACACCAAATCTAACCGACACACCGCCTCCCCTGGTTGCGTTTTACGATCTTTCGGGAGCCTCGCCCCACCCGCAATCACCAATAACCAATCACCTCTCACGCTCGTGCGGCTGTAGCACTTTCCCTGGCCGGCTTGGGCCGGAGAAGGTGATTCTCCTGCATAAACTTGTTCAAGACGCTCTGAGTCACTGCGTCCAGCGCCGCGAAGACGCTCCGCCCTTTGGTCGCGATCGCCTCGTAGCTGCGCGCACGCCGGCGCCGGTTGTTCAGCAAAAATTCCAAGTACGACACCGGTGCTGCTTCCGGTAAGTCACGTTTGTTGTACTGCAGAACATACGGAATCTCGTCCAATGAGAGATGTTGTTTGCGAAGGTTCTCTTCAAGATTGCGGAAACTTTCCACATCTTCGTGGATTTTGTCCCAATGCGAATCGGCCACGAACACAATACCGTCTACGCTGCGTAACACTAACTGCCGCGTCGTGTTGTAAACCACCTGTCCCGGGACGGTGTAGAGCTGGAACTTGGTTTTGAAACCTTGCAGGATCACTGCGTCTACCGGCAGGAAATCAAAAAACAGGGTGCGGTCCGCCGCGGTGGCCAACGATACCAAATCTCCTCGAAACGCAGCAGGCAGCCTCGAATGGATATAGGCAATGGTCGTGGTTTTGCCGCTCAGGGCTGGCCCGTAATAGACGATCTTAAACTGAATCTCTTTGCTTGCGTAATTTATGATCGGCATTCGCCAAACTCCCTTGGTTCTTGCTAACCGCAGTCAGCTGCAGATGTGACTGAGAACCAGACAGATCTTCTCACGCACTCCGGGCTTGAAGGGCCTCGTTTCGTGACGGACGACAAAGCCGGATTCGCCCAGAGTAAAAACGCTGACCAGTTCTCGCTTCCAACCGAGCGTAGTCGTTTCAATTTGGCCAAAGCCCAAATTCTCGACACGCTGTCCAACCTCTTGGGCGAGGCTGGAAAGCAATTGTACCGCTGATTGAGTGAGGCCCAGTTTCTCGGGTTCGCCTTCGAGGCTGCCGTCTGCTGCAAAAAACAGGGCAGAGTTTACCCCCGGAAATTCACCCACTTTTTGGACAACCTTCTTCAAATCCAACGGTTCATCCGTTAAAAATACAGACTGTAGTGCTGAAAAATTAGGCGCCCTTTTTTGCTCACTGGTTGGTTTTTCGTCCGAGAGTGATGTTTTCGCAGTGTCTCGTTGTTCCTCAGCGACAGGAGCTTCCTGTGGTACAAGTTGCGGCGATTCGCTTGGTGTTGCCGGGTGTTCGATCAGCTCCAATTGGTGACCGTCGGTGGCCATCTTCTCGGGTTCCGCTTCTTCCGGAGCGTGCGCAAAACGTTCGGTATCTTCTTTGGCTGGAACAGTAAAAGGAGTCGCGATTGCCGGCAAAACTTCTGCAGGTTCTTGATCTGGCCGCGGACGCAGCAGATCTTGCGGGTAATCTTGCAAGATTTCTTTAACCGGGACGGCGACTTCTGCAGCCGTATCGGCTTGTGGAAACTGCCTTCTTACGTCTTCCGGTAAGGACTTTAACAAAATCGAAAAAGGGATCGTTACCCTCCCGTTTGCGAGTTGGGAATTAATTAACTCCAACGGAAGTTCAATGGTCGCGCCGGGCTTATTGGCCAGCGCATTGGGGTCGGACGGTTGCAGTTCGGAGGGAAGATTTTTGATGATTGGCCCGAGCGCGACGCGCACGGTTTTGAGAACGTCCGAGCCATTGCGGGCTGCTCCACCCAAGGGCGCTTTCGCTGGCTTCTCCGGGCCGGGAACCGGTTGGGTTTCACTAACCAATTGCTCTGCAGGCAAGGGCGGCAACTGATCGGGAACCTTGGCTGGCTCTTGAGTTTCTGCCGGAGTAACCGTGGTCGATTCACCAGGTGTTGTCGCGGTTGGGTTCGTCGTTTGTTCGCCTGAGTCCGTTAACCGTGACCTTTCCCAAGCGGGGAGATTAAACTCTAGAGTCCGCTGATCCAGGGGAGCAATCGGCACCGAGAAGATTTCTGGGCACGATGCGAAAATGGTAGCGAAAGTAACTTTAGCGGTCTGGTGCGCATCATCGATTTGCAGCGATTTACGCGGAATCTGCACCCGACGTTTTGGGTCAATATCGATATTAGATTTGGTTACTTCCGGCGGCAGCTGTAAGAGCAGGACCTGTAACGGTACATCGACGGTTGCTCTTACTGGGCGACGGAATCCTTCTTTCGGTGCAGAGCCAGGCTCAGCTGTTGATGCCGGTTTTGGGCGGTTTCCCGGAACAGTTTCCCGAAGACGCGGCGGAGGTACGCGCGTCGATTGAAATGAAGGAAGTTCGGCCTCAGCATGTGATTCTGGAGATTCATTCGAACCTTTCAGCTCCAGTTCATCATGCTCTGGCTTATCTGATTTCGACCTGAACCAAGAGAAAAAAGACATGATTACAATCGCTTTTAAATACCATGCCTGCGGGCAGATGGCTTTATATTTTTATCTTGCTTTTTCCGATTTTTCTACCTGAAAGAACCAACATCACCGTGACCAACAAAAACCGCGGAAAGTCGGCAGGGGCGAGCTCCTGCTCATCCGATTCCGTAATGGACTTTCCGTTAGTTCGAGTCGAGCCACGGATAAGCCGGAGCTCATCCCTACCGTTACTACATCAAAGGCGAGACATACAACCTCATCGCGGTTACCAGGCCGCCGTCGAAATACCAACTCCGATCGAAATAGAAACTTCGATCCGATGCCTGATACCGTAAATGCACTATTTTTGATGGCTGATTCACATCGGACACAAAGAATACCAGATCGCCGTTTGGTTTGGCCTCATAACGGTACGCTACCAAGCAATGGTTAATCGGTCGAAATCGTGTGATGTAGACACCTTCGATATCGCCGGAGTCGAGCCGTTGACGTAACCATTGCGCAAAATGTTCTTGGCCGGATCGAGGAGCAGGGAACACGATCCGCCAGTTGCCGACTCGCCAATACCCCGGCCACCAGATGCCGAGGTTCTTTTGCAGCATCAAGGTATAGTCAGCGGAGAATCGGTAAAGATTTGGGTATCCAGGAAAGACGATTTTTTTGGCCGGGCCGGTGCTCCAGGGCGGATACTGAATTAGCTCGTGGACTCGTTGCCGATAACCTTCCGCGCTCAGCTTCGGAAGCTTAGGATCGAACTCCGCGAATCGATAAAACTGCAAGATCGACCGAACCAAAGCAAAACAGTGTCGCGAATAATCGGGGATGTTCCCCGCGTCTCGGTGATGGGCCTTAATATGACCTGTCGGATCCGGGCGATAATCGAAATAGAGATTATTCGAGAAAGAGAACGTGTCTTGCGGAAAACGAAAAGGGGCTTCCTTCGCAAATGAACTGGTAAATGCCCCGACCCATAGAAGAACGATTAGAATTCGCACCTAGAACTGTTTTCGCAGATTGCTGGGAAGAATATTTAGCTCGGCCCTATACTTGGCGACGGTCCGTCGCGCTATTGGGATACCTCGTTCTGAGAGGATTTCCACAATTTCTTTATCGCTCAGCGGCATGCGATTATCTTCATTCCGGACCAAATCCGCGATGGTTTCCTTAACGCTGGTGTTACTTAAAGCGACCCCATCGTTTGTCTGATAGCCAGGGGTGAAGAAGAACTTCATTTCTACCACTCCCTGTGGCGTCGCGATGTATTTGCCCGAGATCGCTCGGCTTACCGTCGTCTCGTGCACTCCTACCGCGTCTGCGATTTGCACCATCGTCATCGGTTTAAGAAAAGCCGTTCCGTGATCCAGAAAATCGCCTTGTCGTTTCACGATCTCGATCGCGATATTGAGGATGGTTTGTTGCCGCTGGTGGATGCTCTTTATTAAGAACTTTCCACTCCGGATTTTCTCTCGAATGTAGTCTCTGACTTCGCCTCCGTTACGGCTTTGCGTCATCAGATCCCGATACGTTTTATTGATCCTTAGATGCGGGATTTGATCACCGGTGAGCGAAACCACGTACTCATCCCCGACTTTTTCCACTACGACATCCGGCAATACGTAGGTATTGGGCTCCGGAGAAAAAATCTGACCTGGCTTCGGGTCGAGCGTGGCTATGAAATTTGCGGCCTTTTGCACTTGATCGACCGTTACTCCTAGGCGTCGGGCGATGTCCGGATACCGCTTACGGCCCAGGTCGTCCAGATGCTGGTCGACAATCTGGTATTCAAGGCTCTGCGCTTTCCCAAGCCGCCGCAATTGGATGAGCAGGCAATCTTTAAGGTCTCGCGCGCCCACCCCAACCGGATGGAAGGTTTGCACCAATTCGAGGGCGGGCTGCAGATCTTCAATCGGGGTACCAGAAAGATTCGCGATCTCATCCATCGGCGCCGATAGAAAACCGATATCGTCAATGTTTCCGATCAGGAGCTCGGCGGCTTTTCGTTTCTTCGCGTCGACATCGGCAGTGTTCAACTGGTCCAGGAGATGTTGCTGGAGCGTTTCTTGGTTCGCGAGAGAGTCGAGGAAAAACTGGCGTCGTTCTTCGTCCTCCTGGCTTCGCGCAGAGTAAGAGACGTTCTGCGCCATATAATCTCGCCATTCCTCATCCAGCTTTGCCAGCTTCTCGAATTCTTCCTGGAAGTCAGCCTCATCAGAGGAACGATCCTCGGTCTCCTGAAGACTCGCGTCCTCTTCGAGGACTGGGTTGGTTTGAAGCTCCTGCTGAACGATATTTTTGAGCTCCAGGGTCGCCGCCTGCAGAATTTGCAAACTTTGCTGCAGCTGCGGAGCAAGAACTTGCTGCAGTCCCATCCCTTGTATCTGTTGCATTCCTGGGCCAGGCATAAAATGATCGTGACTGCACAGTAGGAGAGTGGCACAGAAACTGCAAGGGATCCCTGGTAGAAACGCAATGCTTTCATTCTGAACGAGTTATGTCGTGCTGCTGTCGCGTCTGATATGGCGAGGCACCGATCGCACGAAATCTGGGGCGAAGAAAAGAAGCTAGGAGTGGCGTTGGGTCGATCGCTAGGGATGAGCTCCTGCTCATCCGCACTAGGCTTAGGGTAGCCACTCGACTGAATTCGCCGAAGCCCAACCCCTTTTCCTCTAGGCAGAAAACCGCTATTCGTCCCTTGAGGGGCTGTCGGACTTTACCGCGAAGCGGCTATACAGAACAGCCCATTGTTTTAACCCTGGGTCACGCGTAGCGCCAGATCCGCCCTGAAAGTGGCGGCCGAGGTACGTCTTTAGGCTCTTCAGCGTGTTATTCCACTAGTACGCCCAAAATCGGGCGCCACTTTCAGGGCACCTTTCACCAACCACCTAACCCAGGGCTGAAGCCCTGGGCTGTTCTGTGTAGCCGCTTCGCGGCAAAGTCCAACATGTACCTTGGGGACACGACGGGCTGCTAATAGTAAAATTCCTGTTCGGCGTATCTTGAAATATTTATTTTTCCGTCAACACCTCGTGTTTCGGTCAACACTTTCCCGTGGTTATCGACGATGATCAGGTGGGCGGTGCGGATCTCGTCAGCGGCGATACGAGACGGCCGATTAGTCGCGGCGATTGACCCGATACCGGCAAACGCGACAAGTAGCAAAATCAGGACGCGATTTTGTCGTTCAAGCCGATTTAAACGGTTTTCCATTTCGGACAGGGCGGTGGTGCTCATTGAACGGGTTTAGCCAAACCCAACAAAACGTTCAATAATAGCCTCACCCGGGTCGCATCTGTAAGGAATACGGAATGATGCACTTCGGAGTGCGGTTTTCACCACAAGCTCTTACTGGCGCCTGAATTCTAGCTCCTAACCCGCCTCACTTCCCTTCATCTGCATTCCCCGGTTCATCAACCCGGTCGGTGGTATCCACAATGTCTTCGGCCGGACACCCGAGCTTGATGAGTCCGTAGGTCAAAAGCGTTTTGCTATCGACCCAGATACCGGGTTTATCTGTATGAAGGACTACTGAGATTACTTCGTGGCCGCCACGCAAGGCCGAGCTTACCAACACTTGTTGAGCGGGCCGGGTGTAGCCGGTTTTCAGCCCGTTACAACCGGCGAAGTGCCGGAGTAAGCGATTATGATTACGCAGCTCTTCAACCTGGCCCGTTGGGGTTCTCCAAGTGTAGTAAATCGTCGAAACGATCTGACGGAACAGCGGCTGTTGCATCGCTGCGCGAGCGATCAATACCAGATCGTGAGCCGTCGTATAATGGTTGGGATCATGCAGTCCGTGTGGATTAACGAAATGGCTGGAGGTGGCCCCTAGTTCAGCCGCTCTCAGATTCATCTTTTCTGCAAAAGCGGGGACCGAACCGGCATTGTCCCTAGCCAGGCACATCGCGACATCGTTCGCACTCTTAAGCAGCATGCCGAAGAGGAGTTGACGCCGCGTAAACTGTTGCCCGGGCTTAAGATCAAGGCTGCTCGGTTCAACCTTAGTATCTTCCGGAGCCACCGTTACAATCTGGTCAAGATTGCCAGCCTCGATCACGATCAACGCCGTTAAAATCTTCGTGGAACTCGCCGGGTATTCTTTTGCGTCGGGATTTTTGGTGTAAAGAAACTCGCCGGAGTACGAATCCACCAAAGCTGCGCTTTGTGCAGCTAAAGACAAATCCTGGGATCTCGCCCCTTGCGCTGAGAGTACTAATAAAGCCGCGAGGACTAAGCCCCCGCTTTTCCATCGACCATCATCCATAATACGTCTTTGCGGTAATCAATGATCTCCTCGTAAATGCTTCGGTAACCACCGCGAAAAGGAATACTGATAGCATCTGCCAAATACCCGGGTCTTATCTGACCTAATGATTGCTCCAAGCCAATTGCACGTGCGGGCCTCACTGTAACCATTTCTAGCAGTTCCTTTGCGCTGACGAAACCATGATTTCGCGCTGTCATTCGCATTTCCGAAAATAAATTCAAAGAATCGTTGCTGGCCAAACTATCGGTTCCGAGACAGATATTGAAACCTCGTTCTCGCAACGCTTGCATGGGGAACGGCCGATGATGCAGGAACCGGCTACTCTTGGGGCAATGAACGATCGAAAGGGACCGCCATTCGTCCAGGTCGAGCAAGTTAAGATCTGCCTCGTCCAGTTCGTTCATGTGGACGAGCAAAGCGTCCTTCGGCAAAAGACCGGATAACGCCAACCTTCGAAAAGGAGAAAGTCGGCCGCAATCGGACATGGGCCGGCCCATTTTGCTCAGGAAATCAAAAAGGTCGCCTTTCCCGGCAGCAAACATCTCATATTCCGAGGCCGATTCTGAAAGGTGAGTGGTGAACGGCAATTTGAAATTGTGGGCGGCCGCTAACGCCGCGGAATAGAGCTCAGCCGATGCGGTGTAAGGCGCATGCGGGCTTAGGCCGAAACCACCCAGCCAATCGCTCGGCTCAAAAAATAGCCAAGACCCAAAGGCGCTTTCATCGATCCAAGGGCGCGGTCTTATGTCGATCAATTCCAGGAAGAGCCAGGTTCTGATCCGAGGTGGTGCCAAGCGCGGCAGAATCTGAGGAGTGGCTACAATATCGAATACGGAGGTAACTCCAGAGCGTCGCAGCTCGGCGAACCCTAGATCCATGGCCTTGAGGTAATCGTCATCGCCGAGCGACCGTTTCAACGCATTGATCCGGCTAATCCATTGGGGAAAGTTTCGAGACGGCAGAATGCTGCCGCGAAAAGAACTGTAGTCCAGGTGACAATGCGCGTTGATCAGTCCTGGTAGAACGATGCACTCACCGAGATCGACAAATTCGCCGGGGTATTTTTCTAATAGTTGAGAAGCGGGCCCGGCATCGACGAAGTGGTTCTGGTCCACCACAAAAGCCCCGTTCTCAAGCGGCTCGCCATCCATCGTGACCAGCCATCGGCACCGGTATCGCGTCATTCTGAGTGAACCTTGACGATTTTCCGGGCCTCGGCCACAAAGAGATTGCAGGCCTCGACACAAAGAAACGGGACGTGGTGGGGACGAGCTCCTGCTGGTCCGTCTTTTGTGTGCTCCTGGCGGCATTCTCCGAGTTGATCCGCTTGCGGATCAAACTTAGAGCGGGGCAGATATTTTTCCGGGGCTTTGCCGTCGATTGTCCAAAGAATCGTTCGGAGACAGCCTGAATGCGAGTGGCAGAACCGCCCAGCTAATTCTTCGGCTTGGAAATCGGCTAGCCTCTGAGTGACACGGTACATCCCGGTCTGCCGGGTAAGGGTTTGTCTCAGGTCGATCGGAGTAATCTCCCCGCGGTTAAATCCGAGCCAGGTGGAGAACGCGCCTGGATAGAAATAATCGATCGCTTGCCGGACTTCAGGGACCGACTCGAGTCGCAGTTCCCATCCCGTACGCAAATTTGGGGCGCCTTTCAGAGCTCGGTAATTTCCTTGCTCGTCATACCGGACGATTTCCAGCGCAGCGATCGAACTGGTTTCAATCCGGAGCTTTTGCTGGGATTCGTCATCTTTCCAATGCCGGATCACAAAACGTCCCGGTTCAACCTCGCGTACAACGAGCTCCCCGAGTTGGATCGGACCGCTGCGCAAGCATTCCTGAAGCAGTTGTTCAATCATGCTGTTGATCAAACCGATCGACGGTATCCAGAATAATATCTGCCATCATCGGATCTGTCCCGATCGCGCCGGCGTAATAGAGTTTCCGGTTGCGCAGTTCGTAGGGGTTATGACGAAAGACGTCTTGTTGGCTCGCCGGAGCGGAATTCTCGCTCTGTATTCCAAGCAACACTGGAATGTCCTGGTAACTGTGCAGGCCATCCGAAATGAAGAAAGGGACGACCACTACGTATGTCTGAGTGGTCAGGTTCATCCACTCTGAGATCTCCGGTGGCTCTTCCATAAAGGCGGCAACGACCTCCGGATAAATCGCTCGATCGCGGATCGCTGCGACTTGGCGTTTAGCGGCCACAGCCGAGTTTTCGTTCAGGCCTGTGCCGTGAGCGACGATAACGAGGCTGGTATTTTGAGGTGGCGCATCACGGGCAACTTCAGCCGCTCGATGGAGCAAGAGATCTGTCATTCGGGGATCGCTACCCACTGGCTCGCAATATCTGAGGGTTTGATGGTTCTTGATGGTGACTGCTCCGGTCAATTCCAACTCTCGCGGGATTACTTTCGCCGTGAAGTAACCTTCGCTGATGAAGTTGGGGACAATGTAAACTTCTGGCGCTTCCACCATTCTCAGCACTTCCCGCAGGCTAGGCTCTTCTTTCCAAAAAGCGCAGTGTACCTCAGAGAATATGCGCCGGCCTCGGATCTCATTCGCGTGAACAAAAGTCGGCGAGCTCGAGTCCGGGTTTATGGTTGAACCATGACCAACCAGGACCAGCGCGCTGTTTTGTTTACTGGCAGGAGACACTTTCTAATCGTCTGATGGGCTGGCCGCTGCCTCAACCGAAAAGTTGGTAACGTGCGGCTCGAGCATAATGCCTGGTAGGGCGAGGCTCCCGTGTACAGACCTCAGGCCTGAGGGAGCCTCGCCCCACCGACTGTCCTTAAAACAAACTCGTGTCCTTCGGATCCGGTAGGCCCCAGGCTTGCCAGTGGGCTAGGTATTCGTCTCTCGGCAGGCAGATATAACGAGGCTCATCGGCTGCCCGCAACCATTTCACGAGGGTGACTAAATCCGGTTCGGCCATGGTTGTGCAACCCGCTGAAGGTCGGGCCGGTCCGCGTCGAATGTGAAAGAAGATCGCGCTTCCGAATCCTGGCTCCGGCGGATCTGAGTTGTGTCGGATCTCGACAAGCCAGTGATACGCGAAATCTCCCAATCGCATTTTAGCCTTGTTGTACCAGGGTGGTGGGTTGCGAGGATCGACCACCCTGTGCTGGTTGTAATAGGGGCTGTGCAAATCGTCGACCCAGGCATCCGCGGCCGTCACCGTGTGAAACGGGTAGTCTGCACCAGGCGGTAACGCATGGTCGTACGTATAAATGACCCCAATTTTGAACACCCCAGCCGGGGCGCGATTGTCTCGCTCGACCTTTTCGGGGCCTCCTCCTGAACCGATGATCTCGCCTCGACCCCAAGCCAGGCCATTCTTACCAAACAAAACTCTGATTGGCGGAGTGGCTTGGGTCCAGGTATCACCGTTCTTCTGCAGAAGCTGCATTTGGCCATTCATTGAGTTCCAATCGGGGGCGATACCAACAATCAGTTGTCGGACCGAAGGATCGAGACGATCTGCCGCCGATCCTGAGTGGAGGCTGCACAGAAAAAATAAGACCGAAGCTAGCCGTTTCACGCGCCCGAGATTTTTAGGAGGGATTCGAGGCCAGAGCAAGGCGGGAGTTCGCCTGAGGCGAGTCACCGCTGCAGGTCGCAAACCAGGCTGATATACTGTTTTCCTTCTTCTGACAGAACATAGTCCGATCCGTGGTTCCTAATTAAGCCCCTGGTCTGCAGATGTTGAGGGAAAGGCGAAGAATGGACCCAGGTTAGGGTTGGCTGGGTCACATGTTCGCTGGAACCGCTGACTTTAAGTGGCAAGCCGGTCCGGTCGAAACTGATCTCACAGCTGGGGGCGCCCGTTTCTCCTTCTAAAAGCCAAGAATATCGATCGGTCAGATCCATTCGCGGCGAGATCGGAACCAGTACTTTGTACCAGGGTTCTCCCTGTTGAACGAAGGCAGCTACTGTCAGGCCCGGATTCTTTTGAAGCTTGAGATAAAACCGGCCGATATCGATACCGGCCAGATTGATCCCATTGTAGAGACCGTGCCGGTTGATATCCGCGGCACGGTGCCCCGGGAACCAGTCTGAAAAGTGGGAGTTCAAAAGCAGATTCAGCTCCAGATGGACGTGGGCGCGCTCCCTGTCGATACCTTCTCCCGTATGACCCATGACCGCGATCGGCGAACCCTGATTCACTGATTCGCCAACGTTGACGGTGATGCTGTTCAGATGGGCGTACAGGCTGTAGTAAGGGAAACCGTCAAGATGATGCTCGACGACCACGTACCGGCCGTAGTTCGAGCTTCCGGCGACAGGATTGATGTAAACCACGGTTCCGCTGGCGATCGCATGGATGATATCTTCTGGCTCCCCGGTAGGGCCTCGGCGTAGGGGCCGGATATCGATTCCCTCGTGAAATCGAGTGTAGATGATTTGCGATCCAATGCGTCTTGGGTCCCGGACGAAACCGTATTGGCCGCCTTCCCAGGCCTGGCTGACCTGGCCCTCGAAATCACGCTGAACGTATTGATAGAACCCCGCGAAATCGCCGGTCAAAAGGCCGTCGTTCTCCGTTGGCAATATCAATTTCGGAGGTTCTGCGTTGGCCATTGTACCTGCTAGGAGGAGCCAGATCGTTAAGGAGAGCAGCCTCGTTCGAAAGTTAAAGGGCGTCCAAATCATATTCGGTCTGGTGCATTCTGCTCCTTGGAGCGACATCGTTATAGAGGATAGAATTTGCAACCGTGAAGCCCTTTCGCTAAACGGAGCAGATGCATTTCCGCCTTAGGACGTTAAGCCTACTGCTGCTAATCGCCTTCACTGCCTGTTCTTCCCAGAAGATCTCTCGCTGGGTCCCGTTTGTAGGTCCAAAGCCTGAGCGCGCGGGGGCAGTTCCGAATCCTGCCAAGGCTGAGAAAGGCAATCCGTTCGGTCCTATTACGGGAACCGTGGCTTACGGACTAGAAATGCGGGTAACGTTGTCGCCCGATGCGATCAAACTCCCGGATACCAGGTCGTTTGAGGCCCGCATAGTCCTGATCAACCGAACTAAAAAAGCGGTGACGCTCTTATTCAACGATAGCCGCGAATACGACTTCCTCCTTCAGGATGCGGGGGGGAAGAAACTCGTCCAGTGGACGGATGATCAGCCGGTGACACAAACTCCGGCTTATGCGATCGTGAATCCCGGCGAACGATCGGAGTTTGTTGGCACCATCTCAACCCGGGACATGGTTGCTGGGCGCCCGTACACGCTCCAAGCGTCTATGGTGGGTTACGCAAAGTTGATGACGACGATCAACATCACGCCGCAGAAATAGCTAGGGCGAAAAACTCGGCGCGCCCAGGATAGTGTTCCTCGTCCGAACAGCTCCGCGCCGGTTTTGAGCCGTTCCCTACATGTCTCCGCTTCGAAAATGTTGCCGACGTCCACTCAGCGGCTCAAAACCGGCGCGGATCGTCCTTTGAACAAACGAAGCTTTGACCGCGCCGAGTTTTTCGCCCTACCGCTTCCGCCACAAACTCACTTGCGCTACGCTCCATTGAAACTTGCGGGCGTGCTCGCGGATCAGGAATGGCAGATCTGTAGCGGCAACCAGAGCCAGATCAGGCTTTAGAATCTCCTGGATCCGGTTCAACGTCCTGACGCTGCCATGTGCGAGCCAGTTTTCCCTCGAGGTAAACTCTTCGAGCCAAGTGTAAGGGGAAGCCAGGATGACGTGGCCATCCGCTCTCACCAACCGCTTAATTTCCCTTAACAAATCTGCAGGTCGAGGCACCCGGTCGATCAGGTTAGCTGCCAGAATCAGGTCAAAGCTCCCGAATTCCGGCGAAACCTGCAGGGCGTCTCCTACGAAGAACCGGCATTTGGAGCGGTCAATCTGAGGATCCAGCCGGCGAGTGACAACCGTTGACCGCTCGCCCTCCTCAAGAATCCGAATCTGTACTTCTCCAGCTTCTTGCACGGCTTGAGCTGCGGCAATGAATTGGCTGGAAAGGTCAATCCCGATAACTTCGTCGGCCCAACGGGTCAGTTCGAAAGTCGATCGGCCAACAGCGCACCCAAGATCGAGAGCGCGCGATACCCGCCCGATGCCCGGCAGAAAGTCGCTTACGCAGCGACACGGATAAAAAAGTGCGTCTTGGGGCCCGAAAGAATAGGGGAGTTGGTCCTCCGCGGTGCCGTAGTGAAACAGCAGGTATTGGTTCAGCAGAAGATCTGTTTCGTAAATGTTCACGGCTCGGCGGTTAACTGTTTGCAGTCAGTCGGGTTTCGTTGCGACGCTGGACGCGTACAGCGTAGAGGCGGCCCTCATAAGTCCCATAGGTCTCATCCGTCCTAGCTACGAAGCCGTGCGGCAAGCTAATGCCGCACGGCTTCCAAAACCAGCGCGCTGACAACGGCTTAGCTCAGCAGCCCAGCCATGTACGGAGCGGGAACGAAGTCCTCAATCAGGATCTCGGTTCTCCCGTTTCGGCGCATCCGCACCTGCAATACGTTCACTTCCGGCGTCTTGTGAGGCGCGAATAGAATGTCGTCATGCGTGGCGTTCTTCTGATTCGAGAATTTGTCTGGAGTCAGATGCCCGCCGAGATGATCGCTGCGGCCGGTCGCCACATGCAAGGTTCCCAGAATTTTCTCATCCTGTATGTCGCGCCCTGAAACTGGCAGAAGCTGCGTTCCAAAACCAAGCTCACCGAGTTCTCCGGTTACCGGATCGGAACTCAGCTTTTGTTTGTGCTCTTCGATCGTTTTGGCGTTTCCGCGGATCAATTTGGCATCGACAATACGCCCCTGATCAACGGTCATCAGGCCGAGCGTTCCGTCCTCATATTTCAACGGAAACTGGCCTGAGGCGCTCGTAGGCACGAAGTAAATTTCTCCAGCCGGGAGATTGGCGATGTCTGGCCCCCCGCGACAAAGACCGTGGCTCTTCTGTGCCTCTTGTTGGCTCAAGTCCAGATGCAAGGTGGCCTTCGATCCTGCCACCACGAAGTCGATTTCTACCCAATCAGCCTTTGTCATTCCTAATCGCAGTTTTTCGGCGTTTTGGCTGACCTCGTCGTAATTGACCGCTAAACCGGATTGAAGAATGATTTGGTTGAGCCCGTGTAACGTGGCGCCGCGGAACCCGTATTTCTTAGCGAAAGCAGTCAAAGGCGCCGTCGCGGAATAGGTCGAGATACAAAGGATAAGATTGTAGTTCGGGTAGATATCGCGTTCCAAACTCAGCTCTTTTCCATCGGTCGAAACCGCGACATCCGGAAGATCAAGATTGCTGCCACCGGTGATCTTGTAAGCAAAGAATTCTCCGCCGGTTAATCCCAGCTCTTTAAGGACGCTGTTCTTTAGGCCTTGATAAAAAACTTCGTACGCATGCCGCTGGATCGTTAAATCCGGATTTTTCAGGAACGCGAAGTCTTTAACCTGATGAGGATCTTCAAGGTCGATTAAGATCGCTACTTTTTCGCCGGCCTTTGGATTGAATACTGTCTTGAGAAGGCGAGTCAAGCTGAACGGCGGAAACGTATCCGGCACCGTGAGAGATGCTGCTGTTAAGGTGGACATAATGAGAGCGTTTCTGTTTCTGTTTTGATTACACACGTCGCAAACCCTGCGTAGCGCAAGATGATTCTCAGCATCCAGAATTAAACATTTCCGGAGCCCGTGCGTTTGTTCGGAATACTAGGATGGTCACTGTCAGCCTTATGTCAGGAGAGTTGTTGCGACAGAGGATTATTCCTGCGCGCTGCCTATTTGACCCATGGGTCCTATGAGTCTCATAGAGCCTGTCGCCCCCTAGTCCGGGGGGACGCGGGAGAAGGCAGGTCTCATCGGTGCGATTTCCCCTAACGAAAGACAATTTCCGGAGACTCGAACACCGTCTACGCCTGGCTCCGTCCCGTCTTTGGCTTTTTTGGCACAGCGAGCTGCGTCTGAGCCTCCGTTCGAATCTCTGCAAGAAAAAGGCCGGGTAGCACTGCCAAAGGTTCTTGCCAGAAAGCTGCGATCTTCAAACGGGGGAAATCATCCAGATCGATTGCCTGAAGCCTGGGTCCGAACTCAAGGCCCGGGGCGCGCACCGATAAACCGACCCCGTAGCCGGCAGCCGCATAGGTCAGTACCATTTCCAACGTCGACAGTTCGATATTGATTTCCCAGGGTTGACCATGTTGTCGCAGGCCGTCTTGAAATGTCCGGTAGAGGGCAGAATTGGCCGGGACAGAAACCAGCGGGAGAGCCCGTTGCGCCAAGATCTCCTTCGCTTTTTTGGGCTTAGCATCCACAGCCACGACCAGAACCAGAGGGAGTTCAGCAAGCACCTCGGTTTGAATGCCGCTGGGCGGCTTGGTGTAGAGTTCGGTCACCGCGAGATGAACTTCTTGCGCCAAAAGATAGTCTTCGGCCATCGATTGGTCCGCCTCTCGCAAGATCAGCTTTAGTTCGGGGATCCGCTGTTTGACCCGGTCCAAGAGCCGGGGACCGAACTCTCGCAATAGCGCTGTCGAGGCGGCCAGACGGAGCTCTTTGTTTTGGTGGCCCCTGAGCTCTCCCGAAACCAGCTCGAGGTTCTCGAAGAAGGGTTGGATAAAACGAAAGAGACGCTCTCCGGCAGGCGTCAAGGAGAAGGGCCTTCGGTGGAACAGTTTCTGGCCCAAATATTCTTCGAGCTGCAGAATCTGGCCACTCACCGCCGGCTGCTGGATGCCATAAGGCATATGCCGAACCGCTGAGCTGATCCCGCCATGCTTCGCAACATAGAAAAAGAGCTCTAAGTGGTGGACATTCACGTGAGGATTAACGCGGTATTCGGTGTGGTTACTGTTTCTGGCCGGTAACAGCGCCGGGCGCGAGTAAAAAGAGGAGCGAGGAGGTAGAATCTAGGAGCTAGGAGGATCTGCAGGACCTGAGCGGACGCAATAATCGCTCACCGCCGGATTTGAGCAAGTCCACTACGCCCACTCAGTCCACCCCGTCCACCTACTCCGCGCCGCCGATTCGCCCTTTCGCCCGTCCTCCTGCATAGACTTGACTCCAATAAACGCTTATATAGATGCACAGCTTCAGTAGCGACATGTCTTCTCAGTTTGGCGTTCTATTTAGGGTGATGACCTGGGGCGAGTCCCATGGGGGCGGAGTCGGTGTTATAATCGATGGCTGCCCGCCGAGAATCGCAATCTCAGAACAGGATATACAGGTGGAATTGGATCGGCGACGACCCGGTCAAAGCGAGATCGTGACGCCGCGAAAGGAAGCCGACCGGTGCGAGATCTTGTCCGGGGTATTCGAAGGCAAGACCTTGGGTACGCCGATTTCAATCCTGGTCCGCAATCAGGATGCCCGTCCGGAAGCTTATAAGGAGATGGAGACCGCTTATCGGCCTTCGCATGCGGACTTTACCTATCAAGCAAAGTTCGGCATCCGAAACTGGCAGGGAGGCGGTAGAGCATCTGCCCGCGAAACCATCGGACGAGTGGCAGCGGCGGCAGTAGCCCGAAAAGTGTTAGCGCAAGCTATCCCAGGATTCGGCATCGTGGCTTACGTCCGCCAGATCCATGCTCTCGAAGCCGAGATCGATTCGCGCACAGTGACGCATCAGGAAGTCGAAAGCTCTATTGTCAGGTGTCCGCACCCAGACACAGCCGTAAAGATGATCGAACTGATCCAGACGATGCGCAAAGAAGGGAACTCGGTTGGAGGTATCGTCGAATGCGTGATCCGCAGTGTTCCTCCCGGCCTGGGTGAACCGGTCTTTGACAAACTAGAGGCTGATCTAGGGAAAGCGCTACTGAGTCTGCCTGCTGCGAAAGGAATTGAGTTTGGATCCGGATTCGCCGGGACGAGGATGACGGGAGCTGAACACAACGACCCTTTTGAAATCCAAGGCGGCCGGGTGCGTACGAAGTCCAACTACTCTGGCGGGATACAAGGCGGAATCAGCAACGGGGAAGACATCGTTTTCCGGGTCGCCTTCAAACCGACGGCCACAATTTTGCGTCCTCAGTCCACCGTGAACGTGGCTGGGGAACCTGTTGAATTGGCTGCCCGCGGGCGCCATGATCCGTGCGTTCTTCCTCGAGCGGTGCCCATCGTCGAAGCGATGGCCATACTGGTCGTCTGTGATCACTGGCTGCGACATCGGGCTCAGAATTCGCTTTGATGGGTCATGACCGGCGGTTCAGTTGAGGCTTCCCACCAATGGCAAGGAGGATTGCTGATTGTTTTTGCTGTCTGCGTAGTCTACTCAACGATCCGGGGTAGTTTCCGCGGCCTCCTGCTTCAACTTCTGACTCCGCTAGCGGTCGCCGTCTCCGCGTTAATCGTCTATTTCTTGGCCGACCCGGTCTTCCATGTGGTCGGGATGAGTTCTACCACGATCTCTGCAGGCGGCCTCATGCTGGCGCGCGTGCTCCTGGGTATCCTTTGCTTTTATTTAATAATGCTGGCGGGCGGGTTCCTGTTCCGCAGGACTCGGGACTATGATTTGATAGTCTCCCGCTTGATTTCTAGTGTTGGCGGAGCCGTCCTCGGATTCATCTACGGCCTCGTTTCAGTTTGGTTCTTCATGATTCTCATCCATGTGATCGGACGCGTCGCCGAAGATGAAGTGACGCTGCAAACGAGTCGCGGCTTATCTCCCGTCCCGGTGATCTCAACGTTAGCCAAAGCCAAGGCATCCCTTGACTCGGGATGGTTAGGAGAGGTAAGCCGTTTACTCGATCCAGTCCCTGGTTCGCTTTACGATGCCATCGACCGTTGGAGCTCAATTCTGTCGCGCCCGGATGCGGTTAATCAACTGCTGGCGGATCCAGTATTTAAGCCATTGAGCAACGATCCAACCTTTCAAGCTCTGGCCAATGACCCTGAGCTCTTGGGTTCGATTGAGAAGGGCG
>Ga0210406_10002193_pt1 | contig 22655 bp, 22 predicted proteins | sample IncBWC30MmetaG_FD_155454 | JGI IMG/M metagenome (GOLD analysis project Ga0210406, IMG submission 155454) | Forest soil microbial communities from Barre Woods Harvard Forest LTER site, Petersham, Massachusetts, United States - Inc-BW-C-30-M | ecosystem: Environmental > Terrestrial > Soil >...
GCCGAGCTCCTTCAGCCAGGTTTTCATCGTGTCGGCGGACGGCGGCGCCGCTCGACAATTGACCCGAGGCGATTTCGATCATCAAGGCCCGCCAGCCTTCACGGCCGACGGCAAGGGCGTGCTGGTCGGTGCAAATCGACGCGCCGATGCCGACTACGACCCTCTCGACAGCGAGATTTACCGCGTCGACCTGGCGGACGGCGCCATTCACGCACTCACCGATCGGCGCGGTCCCGATCGACATCCCGTGCCCTCGCCGGATGGAAAGCACATCGCCTATCTGGGTTTCGATGACAAGCAATTAGGCTATCAGGCAACGCAGCTCTACGTCATGGACAGCGACGGTGGCCATGCGCACTCGCTCACCGCCACGCTCGACCGTGATGCCGCGTCTCCGAAGTGGCTCGCCGACTCCAAGCAATTGGTGTTCCAGTACGATGACCATGGTTCGACCAAGCTTGCCGCCATCGATCTTGCAGGCAAGATGCGCATCCTGGCGGATGGCGTGGGCGGCAATGATGTCTCCCGGCCCTATTCGGGCGGCTCATTTTCGATCTCTCCGAATGGCCGCTTCGCCTTTACCAAAGCCAGCCCCACGGCCCCCGCCGTGCTGGCCACCGGCACATCGATGCGCGATATCACGACGCTCGAGCCCTTGAGCGAGAATCTGCTCGGCCAGCGCACCATCGGCGCGCTGGAGGAAATCAGCTTCGACTCCTCGGCCGATCACCGGCGCATGCAAGGCTGGATCGTCAAGCCGCCGGGATTTGATCCTGCGAAAAAGTATCCCTTTATTTTGGAAATTCACGGCGGTCCGTTCGCCATGTATGCACCCAGCTTTGCCGCGGAGATCCAGCTGTACGCATCCGCCGGCTACGTCGTGCTGTACATGAATCCGCGCGGCAGCACCGGCTATGGCGAGGAATTTGCCAATCTGATTCATCATGACTATCCGAACAAGGACTACGACGACCTGATGTCGGGCGTCGATGCCGTGGTCGGGCGCGGCTACGTCGACACCCAACGACTGTTCGTTACCGGCGGCAGCGGCGGGGGCGTGCTCACGGCCTGGATCGTCGGGCATACGGATCGCTTTCGAGCCGCCGTGGTCGTCAAACCGGTGATCAATTGGACCAGTTTCGTGCTCACCGGCGACATGACCAACTACTTCTATCGGTACTGGTTCGGCGAATTCCCCTGGGACGATATGCAGGCTTATTGGAAAAGATCGCCGCTGGCCTATGTCGGGAACGTCAAGACGCCGACCATGCTGATGACCGGCGAGGTGGACTATCGCACGCCGTCAAGCGAGGCTGAACAATTCTATCAAGCGCTGAAGCTGCGCAAAGTCGATACGGCGCTGGTGCGCGTTCCCAACGCCTCGCACGATATTTCCGCCCGCCCGAGTCTGCTCATCGACAAGGCGGCGTATGTGCTGGCATGGTTCAAGTCGCACGATGTGAAATCACCGTAGCGTTTGTGCGGTTTGCCCGAACAGGATTTTTTTCGCCTCTTCGGTCATGGTGTTATTGCTGCTGATGGCCGCGCCTTTCTCGTAGGCGCGCACGGTCGCCGGGCGCGCTCTGATGGCCTCGAACCAGCGCTGAACGTGCGGAAAGTCCTCGAGCCTTTGCCCTTGCAGCTCATAGGACACGATCCACGGATAACACGCCATGTCGGCGATGGAATAGGGGCCCGCGATGTATTCGCGGTCGGCAAGCCGTTTGTTCAATACGCCATAGAGTCGATTGGTTTCCTTGACGTATCGATCAATGGCATAGGGAATCTTCTCGGGTGCGTACCGCGTGAAATGATGATTTTGTCCGAGCATCGGGCCAAGTCCGCCTACCTGCCAGAACAGCCACTGCAGCACCTCGACCCGACCGCGCGACTCGTTCGGAATGAAGTGCTCGCTCTTCTCCGCCAGGTACAACAAAATCGCGCCGGACTCGAACACCGAGATCGGCGCTCCGCGCTCCAGCGGCGTGTGATCGACGATCGCCGGCATGCGATTGTTCGGCGAGATGGCGAGGAATTCCGGCCGGAATTGTTCACCCTTGCCGATGTTCACCGGCACGATGGTGTACGGCATGTCCATCTCTTCCAAAAACAGGGTGACTTTGTGGCCGTTTGGCGTGGGCCAGTAGTACAGATCGATCATCGATGATTCTCCGCCGGTTCGAGCGCCATTTTGTGATCCCGCAGCAACGCTATGCAAACATCTTCCTCGCGCGGCCTCAAGCGCATTTCAGCCAGTCGCGTCCGCGCCCGGGCATTCTGCGTCCAGGGCAGCATCGAAGAATCCAACCTGCTCACTACGCCTACGCGCCACTCGAGCAGGTGTCTGCGCTCTGCGAGGCTCTTCGCTTCCTTGCTGTCCGGCGGCAGCAAGCGCTTCTCGATGCCGAAACCGACCATCTGCACGACGACGGTATCGCCTCTCTGCATGATTTTGGCGAGCTTCAGGCAATCTGCGCGGCGCTCGCTCAGGGGCGTCGATTCGCGGCATGAATCGATCAGCGGCGAGAAGGCCGGAACGACCTCGGCATTGGCGACGCCGGCAAGCACCGTCAATTTTGCCTTGTCGGACGCGATGAAGCCGCCGGGCAACTCATGGCGCACCGCGCTCAAGGCATCGAACATCAGCACCATGAGTTGGTTGTAGTACAGATCAAAGCGCGTGCCGCGCGCCATGTCCGCCAGTACCCGGTCGATTTCAACCGCGTCTTGGTCCCTGTGCGCGGTCGACAACTGAGACAGCCAGGCGGCGCCGTTATCCGGATCCACCCAGCGCAGCACCGTGGCGACGTCCCGGATGTCGCAGCCGGTGGTGGCGGCACACAGCTGCAAATGCAGCCAGCCGATGGCGCCGCTGTCCGGAGCCAGCTCGCTGGCGCGAGCGATGAGCTGCAGGGCCGCCGGCGCCGCGGACGGCAGGGCGTAGCTATTCGTAAAACCCAATGCGGCCGCCGTCGCCAGAGAATCGGCATCGGGCCGCGCCGCAAGCGCCCTCACCGCTTCGCTTCGCCAGACTTGGAATTTGTAGGCTTCCGACTTGGGATTCGTCCCGGAGGGGGTGGTTGCGGCAGCGAAGTTTGCCGCCGCAAACCCCAGAATCACCAGCTTCAGTGCGTGTTTGACCACGAGTCAAACCAGTCTTCAAAGAAGATTGCGGTTGCCGGCGGCGGTCAGGCCTGCGGTGATCGCGAGGCGCATGGCATCCTCGACCGAAATGTCCAGCGGCTTGACGCGGTCCCGCGGCAGATAAATGGTATAGCCGCCGAATGCGTAACTCATCGGAAAATAAACGGTCACCCAATCTTGGCCGCCATGAGCCAACAGAACGGTAGGTACATCTTCCCGGGTGACGAAGCCGATGGCATGCACGTCGGCGAACCGCGCCAGCACCACCCGCTGCAAGTCGCGCTTCTCGCCGCTGCCGGAAGGCAACAAGCTCACGACATCGCGAAATCCGCCGTACAGCGTCTTTACAAACGGAATCCGGCCCAAAAAATCGTTCCAATACTTGAGCAGTATTCTGCCCGCGTAGGCATTGACCACACTGCCGACGAACAAGAGCAACAGAAAGCCGGCGATCAGTCCCAAGCCCGGCCAATAATGTTCCGCGCTGACGATGCGCAATGCGATCAGCGCGCGCCGCAGCCAGCCCTCGACCGTTTGGACCAGCCACCAAATCACATACACCGTCAATGCCAGCGGCAGAACGGTTACCAAACCGCTCATGGTGAGGGTTAAAATCTTGCGCATGGGATTATCATCGCATGATCGGGCCCAATGCGCCCACTGGGGCAATCAATGACACAACCTGCAGGTCTTGACATCTCATCCGCCAAATCCTCGGATGTGCCGCTGATTCTTGCCTTGATCAATGAGCTCGCCGACTACGAGAAACTGCGGCACGAAAGCGTCGCGACCGAGGCGTCGATACACGGCGCGCTGTTCGGACCGAAACCGCATGCCGAGGCTGTCATCGCACGATTGGGCGGCGAGCCGGTGGGCTTCGCCCTGTTCTTTCACAATTTTTCGACCTTTCTCGGAAAACCAGGACTGTATCTGGAGGACCTCTTTGTGCGTCCTGCGTATCGCGGCCGCGCGATCGGCAAGTCGCTGCTGAGTCATCTGGCGGCGCTGGCCGTGGAGCGCGACTGCGGCCGTTTCCAGTGGCAAGTGCTCGACTGGAACAAGCCCTCTCGAGATTTTTATGAACGCTTGGGCGCGCAGGCCGATGCGGCTTGGGTCAACTATAGAATGACGGGTGATGCGCTGCGGCGCCTGGCCGAGAACCGCAATTCATGACTGCCGCGGCAGGATGAAACGCAATCCCTGGTAGTTGAGCACCACCCCGTCGCGCCGGATGTGTTCGACGAGCGGCCCCTCCGGCAGGGAGCTGCCCTCGTGATACTTGCGCATGTTGATGTACACGAAACGATCGGACGGCTTGGTCGCATACACGTGTACGTCCAAGTGCAGTTCGGGCAGCGCCTGCGGGCCCGATAGGTTGATCTCATTGATCGAGGGCAGTACTTCCTCGTTGTCCGCCTTGGCATCCTCGTCGACCAGCACGGGATCGGGCCGGCGCGCCGCGGAACGTGGCGCGGAACGCTGCGCACTTGAATGGGCGAGCGGCGCGGCGAGCGGCGCAACGGCGGACACACCGATGCCGGTGCCGGCCGACGCGTCGTCGGCGGTGACGGGAATCTCCGGTGCGTATACCGGCGGCCGATCCAAGGGACTGAAATGATCCGCCACCGCGGGTGCCTGGTCCTGGGCAACTGCCGCGGCGTCCGCGTGTTTTTTTGGCACCGGGGCGACTGCCGGAGCGCCGTTTCGCATCAGCATCACGCTGAGCACAATGACATTGATGCCCAGCAGCGCGCCGAGCAATATCGCCCAGAGAGGCAGGTGCCCGCGGCGCTGGGCCGCCGGCGTGTCCATCAATCCCGGTTGGGATTGGCGTTGACGCTCCAGTTCAGATTTCTTCAACGCATCGAGAATGAATGACATGGAAATTCCTAACCGCCGCGAAGCGCGTTGGCGAACAACAAGGGGGAACCAGGATCCGCCAGGGCGGTGTCGAGCACGACCTGGGTTTGCACGCCGGCGATTCCGTCGACATTGAGCCGATGATCACGCTGGAAATTCTGCACCGCGATCGCCAGTTCTTGATCGTAGACATCGGCGTGTTCGGGATCCGAAGCACCGCCCGCCAAAGCGTTGAGGCTGCGGCGAAGCCAGCGTACTTCATCCCCCTGCATCCCCAACGACAACAACCGGGTGTGGGATGTCTTGGGCTTCCAAACCACGGTAAATTCCCCGAACCAGTCCCGCGACAGATCATCGAGAAGCACCTTCTCGTTGTGCTCACCCAGGTTCAACGTCGCGGTCTTGTCATCGAGACCCGACAGCACGACGCGATGCCGCTGACCCCGCTCGTCGGTCAGCGTCAAGATGGCAGGACGATTCAGTGTCCTGACCTGGGTCCAGGAGCCGCGCTGCTCCAGGCAGGCGAGGCCCGCTTTAGCGGCCTGGCCACAGGGATCTTTGTCGTCGGCCATCGCCGTCCCCCACAGCGACAGCAGGCGGCGGAATGCAGCCGCGTCGGTGGTGTTGGCCTCATTGGCTTCGAGAAGCGCATTGACCGACGCCAATTTTGGCGCCGGAGCCGCCACCGCCGGCGCTGGGACTGTCGCCGCCGCAGGCGTTGCCGGATGCATGGCGGCGGCACTCTTTGGCGGATGGGATGCGTTCAGCAAGGGACCCTGATGGCGCCAGAATTGCCAGCCGAGGAACAGACTGCCGGCGAGCACCGCCAGCCCCAAGGAACCCACGGCCCAGCCCAGCCAGGTGGGCAGGAATCTGCGGCCGTACACTTCGCCCGCCGCACGACGCACCAAGCTCGCAGTGATCTTTTTCGTTTCCTGCGTGTACGCGCCCAACAGGGCACGATCGCACGCAACATTGATGACGCGCGGGATTCCTTGCGACAGCCGATGCAATTCCAGCAGCGCTGCCGGCGTGAATACTTCCTGCGTGGCACCGGCAACGCGCAATCGATGGCGCACATAGCCCTTCGTTTCTTCGCGAGACAGGGGCTTCAAGTGGTAGCGCCCGGTGATTCGCTGGGCCAGCTGGCGCAGGTCGGTTCGGTCCAGCAACTCCCGAAGTTCAGGCTGACCGATCAATATGATCTGCAGCAGCTTCTGGGTGGGCGTCTCCAAATTGGTCAAAAGCCGGACCTGCTCCAATACATCGATGGAGAGATTTTGTGCCTCATCGACCAGCACGATGATGCGCCTACCCTCCGCGTGGGCGCCGAGCAAGCGTCGATTCAACGCATCGACCATCTGCTTCACGCTGTCGCGATCGGCCTCGGCGATTTCCAGTCCCAGCTCTTCGCAGATCGTGAGAAGAAATTCCACGGGCGTCACACGCGGATTCAAAATCACGGCGACATCGGCATGATGCGGCACGCGCGACAGCAGCGTGCGCACCACCGTGGTTTTACCCGTTCCGACCTCGCCGGTTAACTGGATGAACCCCCCGGACTCATTGATGCCGTACAGCAGGTGCGCCAGCGCCTCGGCATGCCGTTCACTCAGGTAGAGATAGCGGGGATCCGGGGTGATGGCGAAGGGCTTTTCGCTGAGCCCAAAGAAGCTGGTGTACATAGGTTGTTAGGATAATACCAACGTGCCATTAGTTTCCGCCGTAGAGGCCAGTCTGTCTGCTAGCCGCGCGGCAGGAGGCTGGCACGGGTCAAAAGGCCGTTTCCAAAGCGGTCGCGGATGCCGTCTACGGCCGAATCTAGCCGGGAGCCGGCATCCGGCAGCGGCTCTGAAAACAGGTCCGACTGGCCCAAGGACTGCAAATCGCTGACGCCGACGCCCAGCAGCCGCACGGCGGCGCGGGGCTGTGAGGCCAGCCAGGCGCGAAGCAAGGCCTCCGCCGCGGCCGACACGATGGCCGTATCTTGAGTCGGGGGCTTGAGGGAGCGTTGGCGCGTATAGGTCGTGAAATCGCCGCGGCGAATCTTGACGCTCACCCTGCCGGCCAGGAGCTTTTGCGCGCGCAGCCGCGAGGCCGTGCGATCCGCCAAATGCACCAGCTGCGTCAAAAGCTCCGTGGCTGCGCGGATGTCCGTGTCGAAGGTCTCCTCGGCGCTGATCGACTTCTCCTCGCGGTCCGGTTCCACCGGCCGATCATCGAGTCCACCGGCGCGATCGCGCATGGCATGACCGTGCTTGCCGAAGGCCCGCCACAACACTTCATCCGAGGCGACGCGCGCGTCGCCGAAAGTACGGATACCTGCCGCGAGAACCGTGGGCAAGGTCTTCAGGCCCACGCCGAACAATTTATGAATGGGCAGCGGATCCAAAATCTCCCGCAAGTTTCCGGCATCGATGTGGCACATGCCATCCGGCTTGTTCAAATCCGATGCGATTTTCGCCAGCAACTTATTCGGCGCAATGCCCACTGAGGCAGTGAGTCCGGTTTGCTTGGCAATGCGTCGGCGAATCTCCGCGCCGATCGCCTCGGGCGCGCCGAGCAATTGCCGGCTGGCCGTCACGTCGAGAAACGCCTCGTCGAGAGACAATCCTTCGACCAGCGGCGTGAATTCGCGAAAAATCGCGAACACTTGCTCCGATATTTCCTGGTAACGCGCCAACCGCGGGGGCACGACAACGGCTTCCGGGCAGCGGCGCAACGCTTCGCGCATGGGCATGGCCGAGCGCACGCCGAAGCGGCGCACCGCATAGCTGGCGGCAGCGACCACGCCGCGACCGCCCGTGCCGCCGACGATGAGCGGCTTGCCCTTGAGTGCAGGGCGATCCTGCTCCTCCACCGACGCGTAGAACGCGTCCATGTCGATATGCAAAATCGCACGGACGACGCAGCGCCGCATGAGGCTCATTCCACCGTGATGGTGATTTTCTTGGAATGCAACGGCGGATCGAAAGACTGGTGCAGGGAGTCGGCAAAGACCAGTTCGAGGGTGTGCTTGCCGGGCGGCAAGGTCAGCGACGTCTCGGTTTGACCCTTGCCGAAATGCAAGATCTTGTCCGTCGCCGGCATCGGCGCATCGAGCTTCACTTCGCTCAGATCCGTGTCGACCAAAAGGTGATGGTGACCGGTGTTGTCGAATTTGATTCCCGCCGGCGCAATTCCCATGCCTTTCAATCCAAAGCTGACGGTAAAGGGACTGTGTACTTTGGCGCCATCGTGCGGCGCGATGAAATACACCTCCGCACCCGCGGCCGGGGCTGAGCGATCCGCCGCCACCGCAAAGGCCGCCAGCAAACTGATCCCCACCGTGAGAATTAGACGATTCATGCGGTTTCTCCTGGTTAAAAAACGCATATTACAGTTGCAAGGCGGCGTAAACGATTACGCCGACGAAGGTGAAGGCGAATACGATGCTGTAGACGAAGAACAGTACCACCGCCTTGAACAACGTGCCGGGCCAGCCGCGCCGGAACACCCGCCGCATTGCAAAAAGCGTGTAAATGGCCGCCCACCAGCCCAGTATGGTCTGGAGGAAATCCGACACGCCCGACATCTTCGGCCACGAGCCCGCGGCGAGGATGGCACCGACCAGGAGGATCGCCACCGAAAAGTAGAAGGCATGCAGGTGAATGAAAAACAGCAAGTGCTCCGCGTAGCGGTGGCGCGGGAGCCAGTACAGCAGCATGTGCAGGAAGGCGATCAGAGGAAGAAAAATGAACATGGCCTTCGGCGCCGTATGGACCGCGACAGGCCATAGCGCTTTGCCGTTGTCACGCACGGCCTCCTGGCACGCGTGCTGGAACCGCTGGTCCCATCTCGGATCGTGCGTGAACATGATGAAATTCGCATCCTGGCAGCCGGTGAACGGCGAGCTGCTCGATGCAGCCGCCGGTGCCGCGGGGTCGTCAAATTGAACGAGTTGGCCGGTGGGATGCATGAATGACGCGATCAGGAACAAGGCGATGCTCAAGATCAAGTACAGACGAAACGGCGGCAGGTAGGCGACGCGCCGGCCGGCGACGAACTCCTGGGTAAGCATGCCCGGCTTGAACCACAGCAGGCTCAAGGTGCGCCACAGCCGCGAATCCGAGTGCGTCAGCCCCTCGAGCATTTCATGCACAAGCTCCACCGTGCTCGGAACATGCACGTCGGCGGCCTGGCTGCAATTCACGCAGAATCGTCCGAGGAGCACCGCGTTGCAATTCTTGCAGCGCGCCGGCGGCGCCGGCTCTGTATCGAGCGGCGCCGGTTCCACACGCGCGCGGTCCGGCTGCGCGGGGTTCATCGCCGCCGGCTCGGGCAGTGCCTGGGTGTCGGGCGCGGGGGTGTCGGGCGCGGGGGTGTCGATCGCGGGGGTGTCGATCGGCTTCATTATTCGGCGTCGGCGCCGATGCCCAATTCATGCGGCGCGAAGTCATCGACATTGATGATGTCCATCACCTTGGCGTCGTAACTGCGCAGCACCGTGGCTTCGGCTTCGCTGATGATGCCGAGGTTGAGCGCTTGGGAGATCTGACCGGGCAGATCCAGCGCGGTCACGCGGCCGGTCTTGACGCCATCCACGCGAATGCGTTTCTCCAGCGGCTCCGCCATGGTGGCCAGAATCAGCGCCTCCTGAAGCTGGCCCAGCGGATTATGCGATTCCTGCGTCTTGTAAATGTAGGCGCTGAGGCGCTCGCGGGTTGCGCTCGGCGTCATGATCAGATCGCCGATGGCGTGGCCCAATCGATCGCTGGGCGGAGAATACTCAAGCCCGCGCGGAAAGATGAACAGGCGCATGAACAGCGCCAAGGGGCGATTGGGAAAATTGCGCAGGAAAAGATGCAGCTGCTCCTGTGCCTGATACAAGAGGCTGCGGCACGCCCATTCCACCAGGGGCAGGTCGGCGGGCTCCCGGCCTTGATTCTCGTGATGCTTGAGCACCATCGAAGCCAGGTACATCGATGACAGCACGTCGCCCAAACGCGCGGACAGGGTCTCTTTCTTCTTGAGATAACCGCCCAGCGCCAGCATGGCAACGTCGGTCGCCAATGCAAATGACGCGCTGTAACGGTTGACGTGTTGGAAGTAGCGTGCGGTCGCGCCGGTGTCGGGCACCTTGGAGTAGCGTGCCGAAGTCAGTCCGAGGACCAGCGAGCGAACTGCGTTGGAGATCGCGAATCCCACGTGGCCCACGACGGCTGCATCAAATTCACGTGTTCCCTGCTCGCGATTCGGATTCTTCGCGGCATTCATTTCCTTCAAGACGAAGGGATGGCAGCGCACGGCACCCTGACCGAAGATGATCAAGTTGCGAGTCAGAATGTTAGCGCCCTCGACGGTGATCGCAACCGGTACGATCTGATAGCCGCGGCCCAGGTAGTTTTTCGGTCCCAGGCAGATTCCCTTGCCACCGTGAATATCCATGGCGTCGTTGGCGATCATGCGGCCGATCTCGGTGGCGTGATACTTGAGCATGGCGGAGGGCACAGAGGGCTTTTCCCCGCCGTCGATGGCTCCGGCCGTCACGGAACGTGCAGCATCGATGATGTAAGTGCGCGCCGCCATTCGCGCCAGCACCTGTTCGATGCCCTCGAAGCTGCCGATCGGCGTGTTGAACTGGCGGCGGATGCGCGCATAGGCTCCCGATGCGTACACCGCGGCCTGCGCACCACCGTTGGCACTGGAGGGCAGTGAAATGCAACGGCCCACCGACAGTTGTTCGACCAGCATGCGCCAACCCTGGCCGGCGGTCGCAAAGCCGCCGATGATGGCGTCCATCGGCACGAAAACATCGCGTCCTTGAAGGGGACCGTTTTGGAACGGAACATTCAAGGGAAAGTGCCGCCGACCGATTGCGACGCCGGGCGTGTCGCGGGGAATCAGCGCACAGGTTATTCCCAAGTCTGCCTTGTCGCCCATGAGATGCTCAGGATCGTAGAGGCGAAATGCCAGCCCGATCACGGTGGCGATCGGCGCCAGGGTGATGTAGCGTTTCGAAAAATTGAGCCTGATGCCGACTATCTCCGCGCCTTGCCACTGTCCTTTGCAGATGACCCCGGTGTCCGGGATCGACGCCGCGTCCGAGCCGGCGCGTGGACCGGTGAGTGCGAAGCAAGGGATGTCATCGCCTCGCGCGAGTCGCGGCAAATAGTGATTCTTTTGTGCCTCGGTGCCGTAGTGCAGAAGCAGCTCCGCAGGTCCCAGGGAATTGGGCACTGCGATGGTCGAGGATGCCGTGGCCGAGCGCGAAGCGATTTTGCTCAACACGCAGGAATGGGCATAGGCCGAGAATTCCAGTCCGCCGTAGCTGCGCGGAATGATCATCGCAAAGAAGCCCTGGGACTTGATGAACGACCAGACGGCCGCGGGCAAATCGGCGCGCCGATGCGTGATGTCCCAGTCATCGAGCATGGCACACAGCTCTTCGCAAGGTCCGTCCAAAAAAGCCTGCTCCGCGGGCCGGAGCGCCGGGGCTTTCGCGGACATGAGTTTTTGCCAGTCCGGGCCGCCGGTGAACAACTCGCCATCCCACCAGACCGTTCCTGCGTCCAAGGCCTCCCGCTCCGTCGACGACATCGCCGGCAGCAGCTTGCGGTATTTCTTCATGAACGGCCGCGTCACCAGGCGCCTGCGCAGCGGCCGAATATTCAACAGGAACAAGATCGCGAACGGGATCGAGACGAGGACTTTCCACCAGTTGGGGGCCGTGCCCAGAGCCCAATAAAGCGCCAGCAACAGCAGCAGCACGCCGGTGCTCAGCGCAAGACTGGCGCGCCGGTAGGCGAGAATGCAAACGGCGCCCACGAACAGCACCAGCCAGCCAACAGCGATGCCGGCGTCGAGCACCAGGTCATCCATGGGACCGCCCCTTTTTCTTAGATCAAGTCTTTGACACCGTCGCGCTCTTCCAGCAATTCGCGGTGAGTCGCCTGCATCTTTTCGCGGCTGAAGTCGTTGATGTCCAGCCCCTGAACGATGCTGTAGTCGCCGTTTTTGCAGGTAACCGGATACGAATAAATGATTCCCTCGGGGATCCCATAACTGCCGTCTGACGGAACACCCATGCTCACCCAATCGCCGGAGGGTGTGCCGAGCATCCAATCGTGCACATGATCAATTGCCGCCGCTGCCGCGGAAGCCGCGGATGAGGAACCGCGCGCCTTGATCACGGCCGCGCCCCGCTGCTGCACCGTGGGAATGAAAGTGTCCTTGAACCAGCTCTGATCCACCAGTGAAAGTGCAGGTTTGCCGCCGACGCTGGCGTGATGCAGATCGGGGTACTGAGTGGCCGAATGGTTGCCCCAGATGATGACCCGCTTCACCGTGGAGAGGGCGGCGCCGGTCTTCTCCTGGAGCTGCGCGCGTCCGCGGTTGTGATCGAGCCGGGTCATCGCGGTGAATCGGTTGCGCGGCAGGGAAGGTGCATTGCGTTGTGCGATGAGCGAATTGGTGTTGGCCGGATTGCCCACGACCAGCACCCGCACGTCGCGGCTGGCCGCTGCGTCGAGCGCCTTGCCTTGCGCGGAGAATATTTTGGCGTTTTCCAGCAACAGATCCTTGCGTTCCATGCCGGGACCGCGCGGCCTGGCGCCCACCAGCATGGCGAAATCACAGTCCTTGAATCCCACATTGGCGTCGGAAGTGGCCGTGACCTTGTTCAAGCTCGCAAACGCGCAGTCGTTCAATTCCATCACCACACCCTGCACCGCCGCGCTGGCCGCAGGGATTTCCAGCAGATTCAAATTGACCGGTTGGTCGGGGCCGAGCATCTGACCGGAGGCGACGCGGAATGCCAGCGCATATCCGATGTTGCCGGCGGCGCCCGTGATGGTGATGGTGACTGGCTTCTTCATGGCGAACTCCCGCGCAAAAACCAGGAATGGTAGCCGAAATCGGACCGCAGCGTCATTGACGGATGGGCAGCGGCAATGTTCACTCGCTGACGGGGATGATGTATTCAGGATAGGCGCTGCGAAAGCGGCGCATTTCGAGCTCCGCTTCGCCGTTGCGGCCGGCGCGCCGCAGCGCGGAAATATCCTTGAGCCATGCCGCCGGATTGCGCTCGTGCGGCGATGCCACAACAGCGCGCGGCGGATCAGCCTTGTAGACACGTACCTGCACCACGCGTGGCTTGTCATCGGCCCTTCTCACCGCCGGGCCGACGACAATGGCAAGCACCAGCGCCACCGACAGAAGAACACTGGCGGCGAAGGCCAGCGGCGCCAGGCTTTGCGACCGGGGCGAGGGCTTGGATTCGACCGGCTGCCGGCGGGCAGCATCCAACACCAACCGTTCGAGCGCATGTGGGGGCACCGGCGCCGATTCTCGTTGGTACTGACGCGATAAGGGGCTTGCGCCGCGCAAATATTCATCGAGCTCGTCAGGCAGGTGTTCACGCATAGGTTCGCAGTCGCAGCGCTTCGGGTTCTTGGATCGGGCTCAAGGATTTTTTCAGTTTGCGAATCGCGTATCGCAGCCGGCTCTTCGCCGTTTCCACAGGCACAGCCGTCACACGCGCAATCTCTTCGACGCTCAATCCTGTTTCCTCGCGTAATAAAAACGCCTCGCGTTGTTCTTGCGGCAGAGCTGCGACGGCGGCGAGCAATGCCGATTGCTGCTCGAGGAATTCCGCAACTTTGTCGGGCCGTTGGTATTCCGGAACTTCAGGTTCGATGAACGCAGAGTCGAGGTCATGGGGAACGACGCTGCGTAGATTCAGATCGCGCCGGAAAAAATCAACCGCGCAGTTATGCGCGATGTGAAACAAGAAGGTCGCGAATTTGGCGCGTGGCTCGTAGCGCGTCCGCATCGCGACCAAGCGCGACCACACTTCTTGAAATAGATCGGCGGCGGCCCCGGCATTGCGCACATGGCGCAACAGGTATCGATACAAGGGGCCCTTGTACTGCGCATACAGCGCGGAAAACGCCGCGGTGTCGCCATCGCGGTAACGGAGCATCAATCCGGCGTCTTCGTCCAACAAATGCATCCTCGGCAGCATACGTGGGGGCACTGCGAGGGGCAAAAGCAAAAGTCTTTGGCGGATTATTTTCGACCAAATTTAGGATTTGCTTCAAAAACAACAGGTTGCAAGCCAAAAAATATTTGCTTCAGGTGCTTGCATGTAGTGGTGTTGTATATTACTATATCACCAAGTCACCGAAACACCGCGGTGACGGACAGAACTGAAACCAAAGGACAGGAGACGATCATGAACACCTCAATCTCAACCAAACTCGCGGCCCTTGCTCTGGCTTTGATGGTCAACAGCGTAATCATGGGCGGCATAGCCTACTTGTTCAACGCGCAGCTCCAGGGTGCCTCGGCCGTGACCTCATTGGTCAGCACCGCCACACCCTCCGCGAACGCGGCCTGAACAATCGGCGCTCGGCGCTCTGGTAGATTACCGTGCTATATGTCCCCTACACGCGGGGCCGGCACATCGAGCGAGAAATGGACCCGAACTGGAACGACAACCAACCAATCTATCGCCAACTGCGCGATCGAATGGTCGCCCTGATCCTAGAGGGCGCGCTGAAGGAGGGTGATCCGTTGCCCTCCGTGAGGGCGGTGGCTGCCGATTACCGGCTCAATCCGCTCACCGTGCTGAAAGGCTATCAGCAGCTGGTCGATGAAAACCTGGTCGAAAAACGGCGCGGTCGCGGCATGTATGTCAGCGACGGAGCCCGACGGCTCCTGCTCGCAGGAGAACGAGAGCGGTTCCTGAACGAGGAGTGGCCGCAGATTCTCGCCGTCATCAATCGGCTTGGTTTTTCCTCACAAGAGTTGTTTGCGCAAACACCGGCGCTTACCCACCCCGCACCGCCGCCCCGCGGCAGCGACACCAAAGAAGAATGAGACGCATATGGCTCCGCTCATCGAAGCTCGAGATCTGACGAAAAAATACGGCGCACACGTGGCGCTGGATCGCGCCAACCTCAATGTCGAGGCCGGCCGTATCGTCGGACTGATCGGTCCCAACGGTGCCGGGAAAACCAGCGCTCTGCGCGCCATTTTGGGTCTGACGCATTACGAAGGCCACCTCACGGTATTGGGCCGCGAACCGTTTCGCGACCGCACTGCGCTCATGAACGATTGCTGCTTCATCGCCGATGTCGCGGTGCTGCCGTCCTGGCTGCGCGTCGATCAAGCAATCGAATTCGTGGCGGGCGTGCATCCGCGATTCCGCCGCGACCGGGCCACGGCATTTCTGGCCAAGACGCAAATCAGCGGCAAACGCCGGATGCGGGAATTATCCAAGGGAATGAAAACGCAGGTTCATCTGGCGTTGACCATGGCGATCGACGCAAAGCTGCTGGTGCTGGACGAGCCCACGCTGGGTCTCGATATTCTGGCGCGCCGCGCTTTTTATGATGCGCTGGTCAACGACTACATGGACGAGACGCGAACCATCCTGATCACCACTCACCAGGTTGAAGAAGTAGAGAACCTGCTCACCGACATCATATTCATCGACAAGGGCCGCATCGTTCTGGACACCTCATTGGAGGATGTCGCAACGCGTTTCGCCGCCGTGGCTGTGAAGGCCGATCGCCTGGATGCGGCGCGCGCCGAGAAACCTTTCTACGAACGCCAGATTCTGGGCAAGGTGGTGCTCTACTTCGAGAGCGTCGACGCCGGCAAATTGGCGGCGTTCGGCGAGCTGCACACGCCCAGCGTGTCCGATCTGTTCGTCGCCAAGCTTTCCGGAGGTGCAGCATGAACACCAATACGTGGCTCATCCGCAGAGAATTCTGGGAAAACCGGGCGATCTGGATGATTCCGGCCGTTTTCGGAGCGCTGCTGATCCTCGCCGCCCTGTTCGGTCAGGTGAGCATCCCGAAGCTGACGTCGCCGCTGGAAATGCACGAGGCCGCCGGCGCCTTCCAGGTGATCGTCGGGGTGATGTTCTTCGTCGTGATGTCGGTGTATTCCACCTGGTATCTGCTCGATTGTCTGTATGCGGACCGCAAGGATCGCAGCATCCTGTTCTGGAAGTCGCTGCCGATATCCGATGCCAAGACCGTATTGAGCAAGCTCCTGGTCGGCATGGTGCTGGTTCCGCTGGTGTATTTCGCGGCGGCCGATGCGACTGCGCTGATCGCGGCCTTCATCCTGTCGATCCGCGCGAGGGCCTCGATCGGCAGCGCACTGTGGCAACCGGATGTGTGGTGGCAAATACAAGTCTTGTGGGTGTATTCCATCGTCACCACCGCCCTGTGGTACTTGCCGATTGCAGGCTGGCTGATGCTGGTGTCGGCTTGGGCCAAGCGCGCGGTCATGTTGTGGGCCGTACTGCCGCCGCTGGTGTTGTATATCTTGGAGCGGGTATTCTTCGGCACCCACATCATAGGCAATGTGTTCGCGCGGCGGATGGCGGGATGGCCCTGGGCGGCATTCAACGGCGCCAATCACGTGTGGACGGAAGGCAGCGGCGTTGTGGATAATAATGGCGTTCCGGTCACCGTTTGGCATCTCATCAACCCCAGTGGATTTTTTACCAGTGCGGAAACATGGATAGGCGCCGCAGTGGGCATTGCTTTGATCGTCGCGGCCATCCAGCTGCGGATACGCCGCACCGAAATCTAGCGCGGGCTGGTTGGTGCCTCTGCCTCCCGCTGTCAATTCTCGCGGCGTCGCTGATCCTGGTTCCCCGCAGCCTGCGGGCCGATGAATTTTTCCTGGTGCGCGATGAAAACCCCCTCATCCGCGGCTTGTATTTGCCGCTGCCCAGCGACAGCCGCTTGACCGACGGGCAAAGCCTGTCGGCGACGCTGTCGATCATGAATACCCTCAATGTCGAGAGCAGGCCCCAGGAGAGCGTGCTGGTGGACGGAGAGAGCGACGTCCTCAGACTTACCTACGAGAACACTCTATGGGAGTCCTGGAGATATCGTTTCACGGTGCCCATCATTCACGACAGCGGCGGCTTCCTGGATTCCGCCATCGACCATTGGCACCGGTGGTTCGGTTTCAATCCAGGCAACAGGCCTTTCTACCCCAAGAATGAAATCGTGTACTCCTATTCCGGCCGGGGGCATGTCGACATCACCAGCTCCGAAACCGGCATCGGCGATATTTCCGGCGAGATGGGTTGGTTTGCCATCGATGATACGCACCGCACGTTGTCATTTTGGGGAGGTCTGGCGGCTCCAACCGGTTCTGCGGCCAAACTGACCGGCGACGGCGCGTGGGATGGCGCAGCATGGGCGCATGGCGCCCTGCGCTGGCCCAAATGGCAGTTGGCGGCGGAACTAGGGCTGGCACAGCCATTCGGCGACGAAATATTCGCCGGCGCCGCCCACAAGACTTCGGTCTTCGCGCGCTTCGCGGCCACGCGCGCCTTGGGCGCCAAGTGGTCGCTGCGCGCGCAACTCGATGGCCAGACCGGCCGCGTCCAGGACAGCGAGATACGATTGCTCGGGCCGAGCCTGGAGCTCACGATCGGCGCCGTGCGACGCCTGAGCGAGCGGTGGCGCCTCGAATTCGGATTCGCGGAAGATGCCGCGGTCAACACCGCCCCCGACATCACTTTCTTTCTTGGGGTTCGCCGCCAAAGCGGTGCAAAATAGCGGCAAGGTTTTCGTTTATCTCGAAGGGGCGCTCATGTACAAGACAAAGATCGATCTGCCGGAAAAGGTTCGCCGCAATGTCATCGTCATTTTGAATGATCGCCTGGCTTATGCCATCGATCTGCAGAGCCAGATCAAACAGGCCCATTGGAACGTGAAGGGTCCGAACTTCATCGCCTTGCACGAACTTTTCGACAAGATTTCCGATGTGGTGCTTGAACAGATCGACGAGATCGCCGAGCGCGTCACCAGCTTGGGCGGCACCGCCGAAGGTACGGTTGCGGTGGCGGCCAAGCGCAGCAAGTTGAAGAACTACCCTTTGAGCATCACCGCGGGCAAGGATCATCTGTTCTATCTGTCGACGCAGCTGTCGGTCTACGGCAAGGTGGTGCGCGCGGCCATCACCGACACCGATGAGCTGGGAGATGCGGATACGGCGGATCTATTTACGGGTATTTCGCGGGATGTCGACAAGTACCTGTGGTTCCTCGAGGCACATTTACAAGAAAAGGCCTGAATATGAGCGATCCTGCGGCCGGCGCCAGAGACGGAGGCTTGAGTGCAGCACTCGCCACGCTGCAGAGTTTGTTGACGAGCGGCGAAACGCTGGAGGCCTGGGCGGCCCAGCGCCGCGTGTATGCCCTCACCCATCGCCGCGTGTGCATTGCGGCGACCAGCGGCCGCTTCATTTCCCTCAACCGGCGGCTGTTCGGCGGTTACGATTCGGCCGATATTCGTTGGCAGGACTTGAAGGAAACACGCATCAGCGCCGGGATCATTGCGGCCGACTTGACGCTGATCGCACAGAACAGCTCCGACCTCAATATCGGCGCCGAGGTGAACCGGGTCTGGAGCTTCCAAGGCCTGAACAAGGATCAAGCGCAGGCCATGTATCGCATCTGCCAGCAGCACGATCAGGTTTGGCGCGAAAAGCGCCGGGTGCGCGAACTCGAGGAATTACGGGCGAAGTCGGGCGGTGTGCAGATCAGCGGCGCATCGGCGGGCTACGCCGGTACGGATGCCGCGGGTGCCGAATCCGAGCCGACGCGCCGCTTGCGGCAGGCGCGCGAAATGCTCGATGCCAAGCTCATCAGCGATTCGGAATTCGAATCCATCAAGGCAAAGATCGTTTCGGGTCTGTAGCCGTTCTTTCCAGGACTATTGCCGCGGCAAAGTCTCGATCGACATAGGCGCGAATTCTCTGGCGTGCTTCCCCGGAAACGGGAGTCTGTTCGAGCAATGCCAGCAAACGATCGTGCGACACGATTCCCCGAGCAGCAAGTTCGCGGGTGAAAATAATATCCTTCTCTCGACGCGCAACGTATTTCGAAATGGCGAGATCATGAGGATCGAGGCAGAGCCCCTCTACACCTTCGGTATCCCCGCCAGGCAGATTGACCAAACGTCCTTTCCAGTCTTTCGGAAGTGTTGCGGTTTTGTCATCGACTGGATCGGCGTAGTAACCAAAGCTCTCGTGAAAGGGTGAATACACACCGATGACGTTCAACCACTCCGTGCGGTCGGTATTTTTCGACGCCATCAGGTCGACCTCGAATGATTTGACAAGGTCATCAGGGAGATCGGGATGTTTTCCATGCAGAGACTGGCTGCCGATAATGATGAACTGTTTCTCGCCGGTTATTCTTCCGGCGGCGCGCAAGACATGGTCAACCTCCCGCTTCTTCATGCAGCTTCCTTACTTCCTCCTGCGGGAGAAGTCCGACAAAGGGCATCGATTGCCGCAATCTCGCCGCGTTGTCATCGCGTCCGAGCATTACCGCGAAAAGTGCACCGTCATCCTTCGATTGCGCAATGGCTTGCCACTCATCATAGGCTGGACCCCACGTGCCTTGAGCCTTCCAACGATGCAAATTTGCAAGCATCTGGGCCCGAATTTCCGTCGGCGTGAAGCTGCGCACAACCGCCAACGCGATGCGGCGCTTGAGTTCATCCAGCGCTTGGTGCGAAAGACCACCGCGAGCAGCAGGCCGAATGCCGCGCTCGGTGAGTTGCAAATGATCGCCCTCGCTCACGCCCCATGCCTTCAGGGTGTCTTTCGGCAAAATGACGCCAAGCGAATTTCCAACTCGGCGCACCGTGAGTTTCATCTCGACATTATAACAAGTTATTACATCTTTCTCAACCGAAGGCGCACGCTGCTGTTCGAGGGCTGGACCCCATCAGCCCAAGAGATACGCAAAGTAGCTGTTGCGAAGCCGGTTCAAAGGATCGGTGCGCTGCCGCAACGCGCGAAATAATTTGGCGCGTTCGCCGAAGGATTTCGCGATGTGTTCCGGCTGCAGGGCACGCGTCTGATTGAAAGTGGGCGTACCGCCGTGCGCGGAGGCGAAATCGTTGAAGTCGATCAGGAAGTCATCCCAGCCCTGCTCGCCGCTGGAGGAAGGCTCGAGCGTGAACATCGGTCCTGAATAGCTCACGCTGAACAGCGAGCCGCGATCCTGATGCAGCTTGGCAGCGCCGCTCACCACATTGCCGCGGTAACGATGCTGCTTGTAGTAGGACCTGCAGAATGCGAAATAGTCGCCGAGCAGTTTCGGGTAGTCGGCCTGCGGGAATGCCCAGAGGCTGTAGGTATGACGGGCCTTCCAGGCTTCCTTCGGCATGTCCCGCATCCATTCGTGCGAATACATCATCACATCCCGGCTGCCGCCGCCCAGAGCGCGGTGCATGCCCGATAGAACGGCGGCGCGCAGGCCGGGCGCGGCCAATACGCTGCCCACCGTCGAGCCGAAGGCGGGCAGTACATTGCGCATCACCGATTGTTTGATCTGCCAGATGCCGGAGCGGCTGATCGCGGCGGATTCATCGGGCGTTCGGCGCTCGACGGTGATCCGATCGTGGAAAGGCGAGACATGCAGGCGCAGCGCGCCCGGGGCATTGATCAGGCTCAAAAACCGCGAGTTGAATTCCTTCAGCGTCAAAACCTGATAGTCGATTTTGACCGGCACCATCGGCCGCACCCGAACCACGACCTCGTGCACTATCCCCAACAGGCCGAAGCTCGAGCGCAGCACACGCATCAAATCGCGGTCGCGATCCGTCACGATCATTTGCTTGCCCTGCGGGGTGATCATTTTCACTTCGGAAATGCATGAGGACAATTGGGCCATGCCATCGGCGTACGAAGCCTGAGGCAGGGTGGTGACCGCCATTGCACCCAAGGAAATCTCGCCCATTTCGGGCGTCAACGGCAGTTCCTGTCCACGTTCTGCGAGTGCCTTGACCAGGGTGCTGACGCGCACGCCGGCTTGCGCCCGCACGCTGGTTTCCCCAAATTCCAGGATTCTGTTGAGCCCGGTGGTATCCACCGTGGTCCCGCCGTCACCGCCCACACAGCGGGTCTGCGAATAGTCGGCGCCGACCATTCGAATGGGAGTGGGATAACTCTTAGTCTTGGACAGAACGCTCGGCAGGTCCTCGAAGCGCTTTAAGCGCAATACGAGCCGCGGACGGCGATAGAGGCCTGACGAATCCGCGCCTCGCGGATCGATGACTTTATTGACCATGTGCTTCCCCCCGGAAGACTGACGCTTGAAACACGCTTGCTGTAGGGGGGCACAAAACCTGGCGGTTCTGCATGCGCATTGAGCGCTTTTGGATTCACTGGCGACCCCGCTATCGTCAGACTTCCCGTATGGAAGCCCCTTAGACCGGTGGTTTTGCGTCCCCACCTTTCGGCGGGTTTGCCCTTAAACAGCTGGCCCTACTATGCGATGCCACCCCGAGCTTTGTAAAGAGGTATTTGGGCCGCTCGCCGGGGCAGGCGCGAACGGGGCCCTCACCCCATCAGGAGCAGGGTTTCGGCGTGTTCGACGGCCTCCGGGGTGCCGTAAACCACCACCACGTCGCCCTCCTTGAAGACGGTGTCGGGTCCCGGCTCGCGCCCCACGATACCGTCCCGGCGTACCGCGTTTACCGTCGCCTGCGAGCCGCGCAGGGCCAGGTCCGTGATGCTGCGTCCCACGGCCCAGGCCTGCGGCGGCAGGATGACGCTGTGCAGCTGTTCCCGAAAGGCGTGGGACTCGTCGAGAGGTTCGGCGCCATCGGCGCGAAAGTACTGGCGCAGCATTTGATAGCGATGGCTGCGAATGTCATTCACGGTGCGAATCACGCGCCCCACCGGCAACTTCATCAACAGCAACAGGTGAGACAGCAGCATGAGGCTGGCCTCAAAAGTCTCCGGCACGACTTCGGTGGCGCCCGCCGCCTGCAATTCCTCCAGTTTGGTGTCGTCCTGCGTGCGCACCAGGATGGGCACGTCGGTGCGCAATTCGCGCACCGATCGCAGGATGCGCAGCGCCACATCCGGATTGGCGAACGTGATCACGACGACGCTGGCGTGCGCGACGCCGACATTCTCCAGCACTTTGACCTGGCCGGCGTCGCCGTACACCACCGGGTCGCCGACCTGGCGGCCCGTGCGAATGCGGTGGGGATCCACATCGAGAGCGATGTACTCGAAGCCGGTCTGTTCGAGCACGCGCGCGATATTCTGCCCGACGCGCCCGAAGCCGCAGATCACCACGTGCTCGCGTTCCGCGGCGGCCAGGGTTATCCGTTCGTGACGCATCGCCTCGGTTTGCGGGTTGCCGGATTCGCGCAAGATGATGCGCGTGATGCGTCGATTGTGGCGGATGATCAAGGGCGACAGCACCATGCTCAAGACGGTGGCCGCCAACAGCGGCTGCACGACGCTCGGGTCGAGCAATTCGCGCCTCAGCAACAGAATCAGCAGCGCGAATCCGAACTCACCGCCCTGCGCGACGATCACCCCCGTGCGCAAGGATTTGAACCAGCTTTTCGTCGCCGGCTCCGCGACCACGGCGACCACGGCGGCCTTGAGCAGCAACATTCCGGCCAGAATCGCCGTCACCACGGGTAGATCCCGCAGCAGCAAGCCCACATCCAACAGCATGCCGACGGTGATGAAAAACAATCCCAGCAGCACTTCACGGTACGAGCGGATCGTGGCTTCGATCTGATGCCGAAATTCGGTTTCGGCCAGCATCATGCCGGCGAGAAATGCGCCGAGGGCGAGCGACAGGCCCGCCGCAT
>Ga0210406_10002194_pt1 | contig 22650 bp, 26 predicted proteins | sample IncBWC30MmetaG_FD_155454 | JGI IMG/M metagenome (GOLD analysis project Ga0210406, IMG submission 155454) | Forest soil microbial communities from Barre Woods Harvard Forest LTER site, Petersham, Massachusetts, United States - Inc-BW-C-30-M | ecosystem: Environmental > Terrestrial > Soil >...
TTGGCCGATGCGCCCGCGAAGCGCACGCCCACGGTCTATTTCATCGACGACAGCGCCACCATGCGCGAAGTCATCAAGATTGCTTTCCGCCGCGAGAGCTTCAACATCGTCGCCTGCGCCGATGCCGCCTCCGCGCTCGCCCAGTTCCAGCAGCAGGCCCCGGATGTCGTCATCACCGACGTCATCATGCCCGATCAGGACGGCTACTCCGTCTGCACGCAAATCAAGCAGCATCCCGAATTCAGCTCCGTTCCCGTCATCTTGATGTCTGGCGTGGTGAACAAGACCGTCGCCGATAAAGCCATCGCCGTAAAGGCCGACGAATTGATCCGCAAACCCTTTCAGCCCCAGGAATTGATTGGCCGCGTAAAGAGTTTGCTAGGTCCAAAATTTGCTCCGCCCGCGCCCGAGCGCCATGTCGGAGCCAGTTCGCTGCAGGGCCTGTTTGCGCCTCCGGCCCCTCAGCCGCAATCGATTCCTGCTCCGCCGCCTGTGCACGTCGCACCACATGCAATGCCGCCGGCGCCGCCAGCAGTGGCGCCGCCCGAAAACCCATGGCCCCGCGCCCTGGCCGAAGCTTTCACACCGCGCCAAGCCGCGCCCGGTGCACCTCCCACGCAAGGTTTCCGCGCTCCCGCGGCAAACCCCGACATCATCAAACTCAAAACTGAAATCGCCCGTCTCGAGCTCCTCGTCAAGAAACTCCAGACCGAGCTGCAAATCGAGCGTCAGTACAACCAGGCCCTCGAACAACACCTCCACAACCTGACCACCACAGAGTGACCAGGACTCCAAGAGACGCGGGGAGCTGCCGGAGATTAAGCTCGGCACGTAGGCACGGCCGGCGCCTTTCCCTCGCATATGATTGTGACGCTACTCGAATTGGACGTCGTTGCCCTGTAGCGCAGGGCGGAGTCCGCGCAGCCCTGCGCTTTTCTGATCCCTCTCATCAACCCCCACCGACTCGTCGCTGCTAAGTAATTGGATTCTTCCAGCGGAGCCCGGGAAAACGGCTGAAGTCTCGATCCGTCGTGTGCAAGACGCCTCCATATTCGACCGTAAGTGCCGCCAATTGCGCATCCGTTATCAGCGGCCCTCGGACCTGGCCGTCGACAATCATTTGGCGGAGGAAACTCCAGTGATTGTCTCCTGGACCGAGCAAGCGGACATTGGGCTGCTTGACCCACTGATCCACTATTTCAACGACCTCTACAAGGGTGAAGCGCTTCCCGGCCAGCCCTGGATTGGTCACGATGCGCATGAACGCCGAAACGGTTTGCCACGGCAATCCGACTGGAGACGCGCCCGAAAAGACCTCCTCGACCCATACCCGAGCCTTCGCGTGCTTATCCGAATCTGAGTCATAGGCATACAGCAGGACGTTCGCGTCAAGAACAATCACTTGTGAGCGGCACCTTCCAAGGTTTCAAGTAACTCCTCGACGTCATCGTAGCTGAGTCCCGCAGGCAGTCCTAACGGGCGAGGGTGCACAACGAATCGCTTTTGCTGCTGTTTTCCCGATAGCATCAAGCCCAAACGCAGAAAATGGTTGACCGCGGCCTTCAACGAAGCGCCCGAACGCCGAATCTCGCGGCGCAGCAGCTTGGCTACATCCTCATCCAAAGATAATGTCGTGCGCACATCATGATGCTCTCATACGAGACATCATGATGTCAACAAGAAGAGCTACCGATCTCTCGCGACGGCGCGCCATCCCGCAAACAAAAAGGGCGGGCCGCCAGGCCCGCCCTTGGAAACCAACAACTAACAACCAAAAACTAAAAACAGTACTACGCCTTCGCCGCCTTCACTCCATTGAATGCCACCGCCAGCCGCGACTTGTACCGATTCCCCGTATTCTCGTGCAGCACGCCCTTGCTGATCGCCACGTCAATCGCCGACAATGTCGGCTGCAGCAACGTCCCTGCCGCGCCCGCATCTCCCGCACTGATCGCCGTGCGTAGTCGCTTGATCAACGTTCGCACCCGCGTGCGGTTGGCCCGGTTCACTTCCGCGCGTTGACGAGATTGCGCCGCCCGCTTCAAAACGGACTTCTTCTTTTTCTTTACTTTGGTAGCCTGTCCCTGGGCCATCTATTGCTCCTTTTGCGTACTCCGGAAACCTTTAACGTTAAACGAGGCCTTTCTCTTTGTCAAACGACCCAAAAGCCGTTCCATCCGGCCAAACCATGACGCAGGCTCCCGGCACGATTGCTTCCGCGCAAGTGAAACCGCTCGCCCCCCGTCAGAGCAAACACGACGAACTCCGCCTGCTCGTCAATTCACACCATCCAATCATCACCGTCGAGACTCCCGAAGAAGAACGCCTCGAACAGATGCTCCTGGAGGTCGCCGCGGAGCTTGCCGTCCCGCTCTACACCTGGAGTGTTACCTCAGGCTTGGCCAAGGCTCACGGCGCGCCAATCTACAATACGGATAATCCCGAGCAGGCCGTCGCCAACGTCGCGTTGATTCAGGGCGACGCCATTTTCCTGCTAAAGGACTTTGCCCGGTATTGCGATAACGATCGTGTCTGCCGCCGCTTGCGCGAGCTCGCCGAGAAGTTCCGTTCCGAGCGCCGCTCCATCGTCATCACTGCTGCCGCCTTGGAGCTGCCTCCGGATTTGCGCGGCGATTCCGCCCCGTTTCAACTGGGCTTGCCAACCGCCGACGACTTGCTCCCCGGCGTAAAAACCGTGCTCGCCGAAATGAATCGCACGCAGCAAATTCCGCTGGCCCTGGACCTCCCCGGCATCACGCAACTTGCGCAGAATCTGGTCGGCTTGCCTCAGGAGGAAGCCATGCGCGCGTTGCGCATGTCTATCCTTGCGCGGCGCCGCATGGACATCGGCTTGCTCGACGCGGTCCTCGACGCCAAGCGCGACGCGCTGCGCAGCGATGGCCTGCTCGAAACCGTGCGCCGCGATGCGTCTTTCGCCGATGTCGCAGGCTTGGGGCACCTGCGTGAATGGATCGCTAAGCGCAAAAGCGCCCTGACCCCGGAAGGCCGCCGCTTCGGACTCGAGCCGCCCAAAGGCATTCTCATCACCGGCGTCCAAGGCTGCGGCAAGAGCCTGGCGGCGCGCTCCGTGGCCGGTGAATGGGGCTACGAAATCGCCCGCCTCGATGCCGGCGCGCTGTACGACAAATTTATCGGCGAAAGCGAGAAGAAGCTGCAGAAAGCCCTGGAGCTGGCGCAAAAACTCGCGCCCATGGTGCTATGGATCGACGAAATTGAGAAAGCCTTCGCCTCCGCCGGCAGCAGCGGCGACGCCGACGCCGGCCTCTCGCAGCGCCTGCTGGCCACGCTGCTGACCTGGATGCAGGATCGCGAAGGCGGCGTCTTCCTCGCCGCGACTTCCAATAATATTTCGGCGCTGCCCCCGGAAATGCTGCGCAAGGGCCGCTTCGATGAAATTTTCTTTGTCGACCTGCCGAGTGCGGAAGTCCGCGCAGCGCTTTTTTCTCTTCACTTGAAAAAACGCGCCCGCGACGCCGCCAGTTTCGACTTGCCAAAGCTCGCCGCCGCCAGCGAAGGCTTCAGCGGCGCCGAAATCGAGCAAGCCATCGTTGCCGGCCTATACACTGCGTTCTCGCAGAAGCAGCAACTCACCACGGAAATCCTGATCGCCGAAATTCGCGGCACCCAACCCCTCAGCGTCACCCGCGCCGAAGACATCCAAGCCATCCGCGACTGGGCCAAAACCCGCGCCGTCCCCGCCGAGTGAATTTGCCTACCACGACGCCTCACATCGGCTGTCATCCTGAGGCTATCCGATGAGGATAGCCGAAGGACCTCAACGTTAAGTATTTTCGATACGTTTCTGCAAAAGGAACCGTTTAACCCTCATGCCAGTTTCAAACTTGGGTCGGCATTAAGCGAGGTGTCGGCGAATTGGCCGGAGCGAAAGCGAAAATAGGCAGCGGCGGCGATCATCGCGGCATTGTCCGTGGACAGCGCACGGCTGGGAAAAAAAACCTCGAGTCCCTTCCCTCTTGCGCGCTCTTCAAACGAGGCGCGCAGTTGACTGTTGGCGGCCACTCCACCGGACACAAGAATGCTTTCGGCGGATAACTCTTCCGCCGCCGCCAGCGTTCGATCGACAAGATCGCGCACGACCGCGTTCTGAAATTCACGCACCAGGGCCAGCGTTTGCGGACTGCACAGCGGCAGCAACTGCTCATATTTGCGCTCGCCGCGCTCCAACGCCTCTTCCCTGCTGCGAATCTCTGCCGCGTATTCCGGATGCTCACGCACATGATAGAGGACCGCGGTCTTCAGTCCACTGAAACTAAAATCGTAAGGATTGCCACGCGTCTTGATCGAGCCGAACTTCACCGGAGCCGGAACGCCATTCGTGGCAGCAGCCAGGCGATCCAGAATCGGTCCGCCGGGATAGCCAAGACCTAGCAGCTTGGCCACTTTGTCGTATGCCTCACCCGCCGCATCATCCCGCGTTTGCCCAATCTTCCGATATTCAAACATGCCGCGCGCTTCATCCAGCTTCACCTCGTACAAAACGGTATGCCCGCCGGAAACGATGAGGCACACCGCAGGCAGTTTCGGTTCTCGCCCGCTCTTGTGCGCTTCCAGAAAAACCGCGTGAACGTGCCCCTCCAGATGATTGACCGGCACCAGCGGCTTTTGCAGCGCAGCGGCCAGTGTCTTTCCGTAAGTAATCCCCACCAGCAAAGCGCCCACCAGCCCGGGCCCCTGCGTCACGCCGATGGCATCGACATCCGCCAAACGCATCTTCGCCTGCTCCAGAGCCTCGCGCACCACCGGAACAATTTGCCGCAGATGCTCGCGCGACGCCAGCTCCGGCACCACGCCGCCGTATTTCCGATGCACATCGATCTGCGACGCCACCACGCTGGACAGGATTTCCCGTCCATCGGCAACCACCGCCGCCGCGGTTTCGTCGCAGGAAGACTCGATCCCCAGAATGCGTACGCTCATAGTTTTATTTTGCGCTACAGATTCAAGAGGTTGCAAATCCAGGCAGCATGTTCTTCCGCCGTCGACGCACCTTCGTCCGTATTTTCTTCCGGACGTGGATTGACAAATCCATCGCCACGCGGCTACTGTGCGAAGGCAAATGCTGCCAATCTTAATCTCGCCGATTTCGCGCGAAAACGAATGACTACAAACGACTCGCAGCCGTGCGCAAACCCCGCTCCCGTGCGCAAAGTCCGCAAAGCCGTTCTGCCCGCCGCCGGCTTAGGCACGCGCTTTTTGCCGGCCACCAAAGCGCAACCCAAGGAAATGCTCACCGTCGTCGATAAGCCGCAGATTCAATATGTCGCGGAAGAATGCGTGGCTTCCGGCATCGAGCACATCATCATCGTCACCGGCCGCGGAAAAAGCGCGATCGAGGATCACTTCGACGCCTCGCCGTTCCTCGAAGATTTCCTCGAAAAGCACGGCAAGAAGCAGCAAGCCCAACTGGTCCGCGACATCTCGGACATGGTGCAGGTCAGCTACACGCGGCAGAAAGAACCGCTCGGCCTCGGCCACGCCGTGCTGGTCGCGCGCGACCTGGTCGGCGATGAGCCCTTCGCCGTGCTCCTGGGCGACGTGCTGATTCCCGGTGCACATCCCGCCACCAAACAACTCATCGAAGTTTACGAAGCCACCGGCGTGGGCGCCATCGCCGTCGAGGAAGTGCCACGCGACCGCACGCATCTGTACGGCATCGTCGCAGGAGAGCCCGCGCCGCAGCCCCCCTTCGGCGCGCGCTTGCTGCGCATTCGCGATCTGGTGGAAAAACCCAAGCCGGAAAACGCGCCGTCAACTCTGGCGATTACCGGCCGCTATGTTTTGCCACCCGCAATTTTCGATTGCCTGGAACGCACCAAGCCCGGCGCCGGAAACGAAATTCAGCTCACCGACGGCCTCCGCACTCTGGCGCAAGAGCAAGGCCTCTGGGCCTACATCTACGAGGGCATTTCCTACGACGCCGGCGACAAGCTCGGCTTCCTGAAGGCCACCGTGGAGTTGGCGCTGCTAAATCCCGAACTAGGCGCCGATTTCCGCAGCTATTTGAAAACCTTGAAGCTGTAGAGCCAGCATCGCGCCGGGATTATTTCTTCTTCCCCGATTTCTCGGACTTCTCCGACCTCTCCGATTTGTCGGTTTTCTTCTCTTTGCTTCCGGAATCTTTCGTTGAATCTCGTGAGCTAGAGTCCTTGCCGGAGTCTTTCGCGGCCGAATCCTTTGCCGAGTCTTTGGAATCTGCCGCGGGCTTGTCGTCTTTCCCTGAATCGCCACTGGACTTTTTTCCGCCGTAATCCGTCACATACCAGCCTGAGCCCTTAAACTGAATCGCCGGGGCGGAGAACAGCGCTTCCACTTTCCCTCCGCAGTGCGGGCATTTCTTCAGGTTCGGACCCGCCACGTTTTCGATTTTTTCCGTCTTCCGCCCGCATTTCAGGCATTTGTACTCGTACAAAGGCACGGACACTCTCCCTTTTTCTGGTGCGGATTTGAAAAGTATACCACGCGCGTGACAATCGTTTTCGACAGGCGCTGCAGGCTTCCGATCGCGTGCTAGACTCCTATCCGTGTCCAAGAAGCGCCCCAAGCACAACGCTCCCGCGCAAACGCCTTCGCCGTCGAATGGATCCGCGCCCGGCGGCGGTTGCCTGTACATCGTGGGCACGCCCATCGGCAACCTCGAAGACATTACTCTGCGCGCGCTGCGCATCCTGAAAGAAGTCGACGTCATTGCCTGCGAAGATACGCGCCACACGCAAAAGCTTCTGCATCACTACAGCATCGCGAAAACGCTGGTCAGCTATCACGAGCACAACGAGATGACGCGCTCGCCGGAGTTGCTGATCCAACTCGAGCAGGGCGCCAAGATTGCGCTCGTCAGCGACGCGGGTATGCCGCTGGTCTCCGATCCCGGCTACCGACTGGTGACGCTGTGCGTCCGCCACAAAATCCCGGTCGTCCCGGTGCCGGGCCCCTCGGCGATGCTGGCCGCTCTTGCCGCGGCCGCACTGCCCAACGAAGAATTCCTGTTTGTCGGCTTCCTGCCCCAGCGCAGCGGCGAACGCCGCCGCATGCTGGATCACCTGCGCATCGAAGAGCGCACCATGATTTTCTACGAAGCGCCGCATCGTGTAGCGGAGAGCGTCGCCGATGCGCAGGAGATTCTCGGCGACCGCCCTGCTTGTATTGCCCGGGAAGTCACCAAGCTCCACGAAGAGTTCCTGCGCGGGAAACTCTCGCAACTGGCCGAGTCGCTGGCGGAGCGGCCTGCGCGAGGCGAGATCACCCTCGTAGTGGGTCCCCCGGAAGCGTCCGCAATCGCCGGGCAAGCCGATTCCACGCAAAGCCTGTCCGATCGCGTCGATGAATTAATCCGGCAGGCCAAGCTCGACCGCAAAGAAGCCCTAAAGCTCGCCGCCAAGGAACGCGGGCTAACCCGCCGCGCCGCCTATGAGCAACTGGTCGAAAGCAAAGAAAAACCAAACTAGCATTGGGCAGTCCCTGCATCACGCTGCCCCACCCGCCACGCAAAATCCTGCAAATCTGTTTGCCCCCCGCCTGGCGACGTGATTCAATGACGAACTGGGGAAGCAGTCCCTCCATAACCGTCAACCTCAAACCACCATCCAACTGAAAGGAACGAGAAAGGAGAACTTCAATGCCATACGTTACTGTCGGTAAGGAAAACTCGAGCCACATCGATCTCTACTATGAGGACCACGGCGCTGGTCAGCCGGTTGTCCTGATTCACGGATATCCACTAAGCGGTGCCTCCTGGGAGAAACAGGTGCCGGTTCTTCTGAAGGCAGGACACCGCGTCATCACCTATGACCGCAGAGGGTTCGGCAAATCCAGCCAGCCAACAACCGGCTACAACTACGACACCTTCGCCGAAGATCTGCACAAGCTGATAACCCATCTCGAATTACGCGAATTCGCGCTGGTTGGTTTCTCCATGGGTGGCGGCGAAGTGGCGCGCTACTTGGGGAAATACGGATCCAAGGGCGTGACCAAGGCGGTCATTATTTCCGGCGTCCCGCCGTTCCTATTGAAGACGCCAGACAATCCGGAGGGGGTCGACGCCAGTGTCTTCGAGGGAATACAGAAAGCCGTGGCCATGGATCGCTACGCGTTCTTCACGGAGTTTTTCAAGAATTTCTACAACACGGACCTCCTCCTCGGCAAGCGTGTAAGCGAACAGGCGGTGCAGGCAAGCTGGAACCTGGCAGCCGGCGCATCAGCTACCGCCAGTCTCGCTTGCGTGCCAACGTGGTATGAAGACTTCCGAAAAGACGTGAACAAGATGGATGTGGCAACGCTGGTCATTCACGGGGACGCAGACAGGATTCTGCCGATCACTGCCGCGGGACTCCGGACTGCCAAGCTAATCAAGGGAGCGCGCCTATTGGTGGTGAAGGACGGTCCGCACTGCATAACCTGGACACACGCGGAGGAAGTGAACGCCGAGTTGGTGAATTTCCTTGGGAAAGCTGCGGCGCAGCGAGGAGTCTAGGCGCCTACTAGCGAAATTGTTGCGCAATCAAGCCGGCGGTGGAGCTAGCGTCGCCGAGCGGACGCTCCGCCTCCTCCCCATATCATCGCGGCACCGAGGAGAAAGCCGAAGTTGTACCAGGCGCCGGCGTTGTGCACCTCGTAGATGGTGACCTTGTCGTTGATCAGCGAAACGACGAACGCAAAGGGCAAGATGAACCCGTGCCACAGCCCCAGCCAAAAGCCGGCTACGAAGCCAGTCGCGCCCGGAGAATTCTTGAAAACGTTCGGTCCCGCGGCACAGCCAGCCGCGAAGCAGAGGGTGAACACGAGGAAGAGGCCCAAAACAGCTAGCAGTGGTTTTTTCACGAGTCCTCCAAGAACTGCAGCGGCCTGATCCGTGAGATAGTAACCCAGCGTTGCTGTGTGAGTCGGATGTAAATTGATTTTGGCGAAGATGTCCGGCTACCCGTCACAAATCGGCAAGAATGGTCCGCCCGCCACGTTTAAGCTGTACCCTGATGGAGTTCGTTAAGGAGAGCTGTGGCCGACGCAATGCAGCACGCCCAGGTATGCGCTCCACGGACCAACGGCTTGGCGGTATTGGTGCGCCATGATCCTTGAGATTTGGTGGAGATGAGTCAAGTCATGAGCCACCCAACTGGCCAGGTGCTGTGACAGAGTGACCGATCCGAAGGCAGGATGTCGTCCACGCCGCTGGAGGTCCTCTGGCCGGAGATTCAATGCGCGCAGTTGTTCCAGGCTTTCCGTGCGCGCACGCGCAAATTCGTCCAGTAACTGCGCGAGGGACTTGCCTTGACTCTCTTGTACGTGCCCCGCGCGATCGAACGGCTCGAACGTCCGAGTCTCGCCAAACTGCAGCATGATCCTCGCCCGCGGCATCCAATCTGTTCGTTCGCCGTAAATCAGATGCGCGACGACATCGAACGCGCTCCAAGTGTCTTCCCCTTCATTTTGGAGCGTCCACGTTTCCGGCAGATCACGCAGAAGCGTATCGAGAGTAGCTGGTGTGCGGGCGAGAAGCGCTATTGTGTGCGGCAAGTTATGTTCGGTCATATTCCTTGGCTCGTAAACGGGAAATTTTCCAGGAACTGATCATTATCCGTCAACCGCCATTATGGAATCTCTTCAGGAAACGAGGAGCGAATCAGGCACACAAACAGGACAGCCCTGCCTGCAGCGGGCAGCCAGAAATGGCTGTCCCACAGGCGGCGCTCAGGCGGCGGATTCGGAGCGGAAGACGCACTGGAAACGGGGGCCGGTGAATTGGACGCCGATCAGGCGCTCCATATTGCGGTCGGCTGGTTATCGCTGGCGCATTTTCTCACAACGACGAAGTTACTGCTTTTCCTTCGGAATTCTCACAAGCGCTTCGATCGTAATCTGCTTGTAACCACCCTCCACGCGCACAACCATTTGATTCTTGTCGCCGACGGGCATTTTCAGTTCCATCGGATCGTGCTTCTCCACAACGGTGCCGGAGGCGCGGACGCGGGCGTTCAGCAGGCTCTTGAGCTGTTGATTGCCATCGGCGGGGAAGTAGAGAGCGCCATCGTCGGCCGCAATCGCCAGTGGGACGCCGCGGGCGAGGCAGGCCGCGCTGCAGTCTTTGTGGGATGCGGCGGTAGCCGCTGGAGCATGCAACATATAACATGCGGCGTCGACCACTTTTCCGGTCACAGTGACTGAATTCAAATCAGCGGTTTGGCGGGGTTGTGCGGACGCAGCAGCCTTGAGGAGAGGTCGACCGCTGATGTGGAAGACAGCGTTGATCAGCCGAGCTTGCGGAAACGCGAGACGATTCCGCCCGAAGGCTGCCACGTCCTCTTGTTCCCTATCCTCCCCGTTCCGTGGGTTCCCGACGTTTGGACATGGAGATGGTCCGGCCCCCACATAGGTGAGGCAGCGGTTGTCCTCAAAGGTATTCGTGCCCGGAGCCGAGAGGTCTTGAATATCTGCGCCGATCGAGACACCAAACTCTTTCGAGACCTGCACAGGAGGGTTGCCAACAATGATGTTGCGGCGGATCACGTTGCCACCCTGCGTGGGTGCCGCGATAAAAACCCCATTTAGATTGCCGCCGATCTTGTTCTTCTCGATTAAGTTGTCTTTGCTTGTGCCCACCAGTCCCACACCGAAATTGTTACTGGCGCCGCTGGGCAGAGTCGAGAGAGCAGAACCGTTCCCGCTGTAGACATTCAACCGAACTCGGTTGTTGTGGCTGCTGGCGAGTCAAGTTCCGCCGCAAGGGCTACCTTTGGAGCCAATCGAGTTTCGAACGGAAACGTTTTTTTCGATGTCGCTGTCCGTAGTGTTAGATAGGAAAATGCCGCTGAAGCAATTGTCAGATGCGGTGACACCCTCGACCCTTACTTTCGTGGAACCCAACAGCGATATTCCCAGGCCGGCGAATTTGTGCACCAGCCCAGGTCCAAGGATGGCCACGTCATGCTGCGCACTTACTTGAATTCCGTCTTCAGTAAAACTCGAGCTGGCGCAGTTGCTGGAAGGATTGGCTCCGTCGGTGATCGTGAAGCCGTTAAGGCGCAATTTGATGCCCGGGGCTCCAAGTGCTATGCACGGCGCGCCCGCGACATTACAAGTGACGTCGCCCACGAGTTCGCTGTCATCGAAGATGGTGAGTGTGCTGGAGATGGTCCCGCTGATGTCCGTGGCCTGGGCACGTGCGCCACAAGCAAGGAGAGCAAATACACAGAAAACGGAAAGCGTTACTCGACTAGATAGGACCTGGCTCATTGAACCTCCTTACGTCGTGCTCAAGATCGTTACGTAAACAAGGGTAGGGGGACGGCGTGGAACGTGCGCAAGCCTAGGCGTGCGACCAGAGGTTGTCAAGCAGTAACTTCAAAGGTTGTGGTCGTTGCAGATCGTTACACATTTCCACGTCTTGATTTTGCCCGCCTTAATCGGCCCCCAAAACGTCACTCCTAGCGCGTGTGATTCTATATAGCGAACGAACGCGCAATGGCCGTGAGTTCCAAGGCTCAGGCGGCGGATTCGGAGCGGAAGACGCGCTGGAAACGGGGTCCGGTGAATTGGACGCCGACGTAGTGCTCGCCGGGCTGCGGTTCGGCGACGTGCACGACGCGGCCGCTGGTGGAAAAATCGCGCTCGGTGCGCCGCGATGCGTAGCGGGACATCGGAATGCGGATCTCCAGGTCGGAACCGATGGCCACGTCGAAGCGCGTGACGAAGGCAGCTCCGTTGCGGCAAAGGTTTTCGCTGGAAGTTTCTTCCTCGAAGGTGACGCCGCGGGAATCGCGGCCGCGCACGTTGAGCGGCAGGCGCACGGAAATTCTACGTTCCGAGCGCTGCTTCGATACCGACAGCTCCGTTGCTGGGACCATGGGCCGGGTCCTCCCCCACCACGCTGGCACGGTGCTCAAAAAAGCGCTCTACGCTTTCCAGCACTTCACTGGGTGTTCGCGCCGCGTGTACGTTCCGACGAAGCTCGCCGCCGTTCCCAACGCCATGAGAAAACCAGCAAGCGAACTGCTTCATTTTTCCCACAGCATCGGGGAGGCCAGAAGAATTAATTTCACGATAGTAGCCGGAAAGTAACTGGTGGCGGTCGGCGTCGGTGGGGACGTCATAGCGGCCGCTGGCGGCGTATTGTTGCATCTGCGAGAAAATCCAGGGATTCGTGGCGGCGGCGCGGCCGATCATCACCGCGTCGCAGCCAGTTTGCTGCACCATGCGCTCGGCGTCTTCCGGCGTGTTGATGTCGCCATTGCCAATCACGGGAATGCGCACGGCTTGCTTCACCGCGGCGATAAGGTTCCAGTCGGCCTGGCCGGCGTAGCCCTGCATGCGCGTGCGCGGATGCACGGCGATGGCTTCCACGCCGACGGACTCGGCGAGCCTGGCGACATCGACGGCAACGATGGAATTTTCGTCCCAGCCGGCGCGCAATTTGATGGTCAGTGGAATTTTTACCGCGGCGCGGACCGCGCGGAAGATTTGTTCGAGCAGCGGCATGTCGCGCAAGAGGCCGGAACCGCCGCACTTGACGACTTTCTTGGCCGGGCAGCCGAGATTGATGTCGACCGCGTCGTAGCCGAGGTCTTCGACCATGCGCGCGGCTTCGGCCATGACTTCCGGGCTGGCGCCGAAGAGTTGCGCGGTGATGGGATGCTCGTCTTCCTGAAAATAGAGATAGCGCAGGGTTTTCTTGGCGCTGCGCGTGATGCCTTCGGAGCTGGTGAACTCGGTCATCAGCAAGCCGCAGCCGCCGAGTCCGCGAATCACGCGGCGAAAGAGCGTGTCCGTGACGCCGGCCATGGGAGCAAGCACCGTGGCCGGACGGATGGTAAGGTCGCGGACGTTGTAGGACGCAGGAATCATTGAGTCCAGTTTAGGCTGGTACGTGCGGTGTAGCAAGATGGCACGCGATCCGTGTTCCGCGGGCCTGGCTAAACAGAATTACGTGAAATTAGGGCTGAAATTTAGGGCTTGCAAAGCGTTTTAGTCTTGCTATAATAACTCTCGGGTGAATCTGCGGGTCGACCGCGGTTTCACCCATTTTCTTTTTGCGCTGCATTCTCCCCCGCACCCGTCGCAGCGTCGCATTCTCTGTGACCTCCGTGCTCCGGCCTCTGTGTTCTCTGTGTTAAGCCTTTGTCCTTTCTTTTGCCTGTGAACTTTTAACTTTCGATCGAAGATCCCGACCCTGTCGGGACTTTCAATTCCTCGAATCCCCACTCTGGATCTAACATGAAAAACAAAAAACCGAACGCCGAACTTGTCTGGAAACAATTGGAAGACCAACTCGTCCCGCGCCTCCGCCTCTCGGTCTTCGACCGCACCGTCTATTCACATCTCCTGCGCCACAGCCGCCTGGAAGCAAAACTCCGCCTCCGCTTTTCGATTCTGGGGCTGGCACGCAATCTCCGGCTATCCCCGGCGACCATCCGCGTGGGGGTGCGCCGCCTCATCGCTCACGGTGCTTTGCGCTTGCTCCAACGCAGCAAGGCTGGGCACCTGGTAGAGGTGCGCCTCCCCGGCGAGATTCGCGCTGTGCGGCTGTCCCGCATCGAAAGCCGGACCACCGCCAAGGGCGAGACGGCGAGCGCCCACGCGGCGATCAACCTCGAGGAGGCGGACTTTCTGAAGAACGTGACGCTGCGAAAGGCCATCCACGCGCGCGAGCGCGGCCAATGCTTCTACTGCTTGCGCAGCACCGCGCCGTCCGTCCGCTGCCTGGACCACGTCGTGCCGCTGGTACGCTCGGGGCGCAATTCCTACCGCAACCTGGTCTCCAGCTGCATGGAATGCAACGCCCAGAAAGGGGAAAAGCCGGCGGACGATTTTCTCCGCCGCCTCTACCGCGAGCGCCGCCTGACCGCCGCCGAACTCGCCGCCCGCCTCCGCGCCCTCGACGCCCTCGCCTCCGGCAAGCTCCGCCCCCCTCTTCACCCCGCTTGACGCGTTTACCCCGAGTTTCGAGGGGGAGAATGGAGATTTCCGGTTGACACTAACTTCGCATAATGCGAAGATTTCTCATGCGAATCGTCAGCCGCAAGGCGATTCGAGAAGCGGCCGCCAAGCACAGCGAATGGAGCGCCTCTCTAAACGCCTGGTACAAGATCGCGAAAAACGCGGATTGGAAAAACTTTGCCGAGGTCCGGAACAGTTGGAGAAATTCGGATGTTGTCGGGCCCTTTGTGGTGTTCGATGTAAGCCACAATAGATGCAGGCTGATTGCCACGATCAAATACCGGTGGAGAATGGTTTACATCCGGCGCATTCTGAGTCACGCCGATTACGACGAGAAGGAGTGGCAAAAATGACGATTGAAGTGCCCGAAAAATATGCGCTGGAAGTCAGTTCACCAGCCCCGATCACATCCGAGCGCCAACATGAGGAATACCTGTCGGTCTTGGATAAGCTGGCAAGCAAAGAAAACCCAACCAGTGACGAAGAAAAGTATGCCGGGGTCTTGATGACATTAATCGAGGCTTACGAAGAACAGCATCATTCCATTCCGGACGCCCCTCCCGTGGAAATCCTTCGCACCCTGATGGATGCCAATGGTCTCCGCCAAAAAGACCTCGTCCCCATCTTTGGCTCGGAAAGCATCGTTTCCGAAGTCTTGCACAAGAAACGTGAACTCAACAAAACCCACATTGAAAAGTTGAGCAAACGATTCCACGTTTCTCCAGCAGTGTTTTTCTCGCGCGCCACATGAAGGATGGTTTGAGCCAGGTTGAACCAAAAATGACTAAGCCTTATTTTTCCGCCCTGTTCGCACTGTTTCTTTTGCCCTCCGTCTTGGCTGTAGCCGAAACCGTCACATTTCCTAGCGGAGAGATCACTCTGCACGGGGTGCTCTATAAACCCGAAGGAACTGGACCCTTTCCCGCAGTTGTTTATAACCACGGAAGCGCGCCGGGCATGATGAGCGAGCAGGCATTTGCGGCGCTCGGTCCAGTCTTCGCCAGCCATGGATGGGTATTCCTTGGACCTTATCGGCGGGGGCAGGGATTGAGCGCCTCGGCAGGTCCGTATATTGGCCACCAGATCGCGGCTGCCGAGAAAGCTGGAGGCATCTCCGCCGCTGCCGCAACGATGGTGCGATTGCTGGAGACGGATCATTTGGACGATCAGTTAGCGGGCCTGGCGTGGTTGCGAAAACAGAGTTTCATCCAACCAAGTCGCATCGCCGTGGCGGGAAACTCGTTTGGTGGCATCGAAACTGTGCTGGGGATAGAACGAGGAGGATATTGTGCGGGGATCGATTCCGCGGGGGGCGCGCAGAGTTGGGCGCAGGCTCCCGCGTTACAGTCGCTCATGGCTCGCGCCGTGCGCAATGCAAAAGCGCCCATCTTCTTTTTTCAGGCCGCTAATGATTTTGACCTGTCGCCGAGCAAGACTCTCTCAGCAGAGATGAACAAGGCGAGCAAGACGTACAAACTGAAGATTTATCCCGCCTACGGCGACTCTCCTCAGGACGGCCACACCTTTGGCTATTTTGGATCCGCCGTCTGGGCCGAAGACGTGTTCGGATTCTTAGACCAGTATTGCACCAAGTAGCGGTCGCCCCTGGCGGGCCATTCAACAATCGTGGGCACAGTCTGGGCGTAGTACCTTTCATACCGAAGACCTGACCTAAAGCCCGGTGCCGGATCGGGCACATCCGTCCGTTTGGAAAATCGCTGCTGTAAATGTCTATATGTAAAGATTAAGGCGCCCATTTTACTTAGGGGGAGACCATGAAATCGGGCTATCTTGAACAGCTAAAATCTGATATCGCAGCACGTTTTGAAAAGGACCTTCGCAAACCAAGGGCTAAGACCGCAGTTAATCCAACCATGGAAGAGGACACGGCGTTGGAACAGCAGAAACAGGATCATTTTGCCAGGCTCCTGATGGCAGAGGCTGTACGTCAGCTTAAGTAGGTTTTAGGAACCATTCGCCTTCAGCGATACGGCCCATCCAAACCCGTGAAATCTCGACGATCCACACTGCCCCTCGCAGATTCTCGGCTCAGCGTGGTGCGGCATGGCCGTGTCATCAGGGGCCGGAGAGGAAGGAAGGGTCCGTGGGCTTGTCGGGAGACGGATGCGGCGGTGAAGACTCCGCGAGGATTGCATTGGCGCGGTCAAGTTGCTTCTGAGTCATCAGGTGGGTGAGATTTTTAAGGCGTGTGGAGGCGGAGGGGTCGCCGGCGGCAGCTGCGCGAGAATACCACGTATAGGCGGCAACATAGTCGAGAGAGAGGCCGCGGCCGCTTTCGTAGAGAGCGGCGAGATCGGCTTCCGCAGCGGAATAACCCTGATGAGCTGCGAGAGCAAACCAATGCGCCGCTTGAGAGAAATCGAGAGGAACACCATCGCCTTTGCAGTACAAGACGCCAAGTGCGTGCTGAGCGCGGCGGAAATTGAGATCGGCCGAAACCCGGAACCAGCGGGCGGCTTCGTAAGGATCGCGCGAAGTTCCGATACCCGAAAAATAAGCAACGGCTAGATTATACTGAGCGGTCGGATTACCGCGCTGGGCGGAAGTGCGAAACAACTCGATAGCCTTAGAAGCGTCCTTGGGAACGCCGAGACCCAGTTGGTAAAGGACAGCTAGATTGTTTGGAGCGTCGCGATGACCATGAAGGACTGCGCGCTGGTAATACTGGGCGGCTTGCGCGTAGTCCTGAGGAACGCCGTGGCCGTGGTGACAAAGATAGCCGAAAACAAATTCGGCGTTGGAACTGGCTTGAGCAGCGGCGGAGCGGAGCCAATTTAGGGCCAGGTCGTAAGACTCAGCAGAGGGACTGGCACCTAGAAGGAATTCGCTGAGTTCCATCTGAGCGGACAAATCACCAGATTCTGCGCGAGATTTCAGTTCCCCGACGGAAGCACGGAGACCGGAAGTCTGTTGGGCGCGCAAGGCGGAGAAGCAGTGGAAAATGCCGAGAAAAATCCAGAGCCCAAACAAAAAGGAAGATCGCCGGCTGGGAGCGAGCATCGTGGTCCCCCCGCAATAAAAAGATGAAATGGAAGGGCCTGTTAAAAACAGCGCCCGGAGTATACAGCAATGACATCAGAGAGAATCCAGAAAAGAATGGCGAGTTTACCTCGCCATCTTTCCTCCGCGCTCCCTCCAAGTATGGTCATCCCGAGCGAAGCCGACGAACCTGCCTTTCGGGTGCGCTTTTTGCCCCGTGCCTAATAGGGTGCTCCATCACCGCACATTCTGGCCGGTCACGACTGTTCAAACAGCCTGCCGAGGTTCGCTTGACATCTGTGACAAATCAGATAATCCGATAATTAGATCATGAAGAAAACGAACATAAGCGTAACCGAGGCCGCACGCAATTTTGCCGATTGCGTGAACCGAGCGCACTATCAAAACGTGACGTTTGTGCTTCTGAAGAACGGTGAACCGTTCGCTCGCCTCACGCCGGACAACGAAAAAGAGTGCGCCGGACGGGATTTGGCCAAGGCTCTTGCTAAAACGGCCCTACCGGAATGCGAAGCCAGGGCGTGGCGCCGTGACTTGCATACTGCTCGCAGTCTCCAGTCATTATCAGTCAAACAAATGACAGAAAACGTTCCGTGTGTCCCCGAGTTTCCTGTCCCCGAGTTTCCACAGCAAAAATGACTGACTTCCACCCACCCACTTTCTACGGCTTCTTCGCGTCCGCATCGGCCTTCAGTCGATCAACCTATTCCCTTTCGGGTACTTCACTCACTCAATTGCGTAGAAGACCCGATCAAAGCGAGGAGACTAACCACGAAGCTTGCAAAGGCCAGGAATGTCTTGGATGAAGTCTATCGTCGCTCCACTCCACGGGCCGAAATTCCTGAAGACCGTCTTTCGCCCTGCTGAACAATTCCGGTTGGTTAATTCAGCGCGGCTCCTTGTTCGCGCCCCCCTCCAATTCATTCGTGCTGCTGTTTGGGGTTTTATCGCTGGGCGAATTCAATGGTTGACCCAATTGTGCTCGCATCCGCCCCAGGATATCTAAGCACGAGCGTTAACGAGTGAGGGGCGTGTCTCACATGGTGCTGCCTCGATCCCGTAACGCCACACAAAATTTCAAGTTCAAGGGAGGAACACTGATGAAGCTCGAAAGTACACCGCAAGCGCGAATGACGAGGGTCTTTCTCGTCTTTCTGGGCTGTCTGGGGCTGGTCATGATTGCCTTAACACAAGTACATGTTCCGAAGGCATCCGCCGACATCAAGGCAGTCGAAACCTTTGAGTGCGACCCGGACACAGATAGCGTGGTATTTTTTTCTGGGCCGGTAAGCCTCAGCGGATCGTCATGCACTTCCGCGATGGTGACACTGGACAACAACCACTTCAAACTCAAGGATGCAAAAGGTCCCGAGGCGATTGACAGGCAGCACTTGGTAGGGGGAACCGATACGGGGCCAGGACACTCATACTATCTAATGATTTTCTGGGAAGACTAACAAAGTCCTTTACTCCCTAAGACGAAGGGGGCTTCGTGACCCTCTTCGTCTTTTCTCCGCACATTGATAGAGTCCCTGAATGAAGCCGGAGCGTGGGGACAGACGGGAAGTTTCCCTTACTCTGAAAGTCTCCGTCATTATCAGTCAAACAGTCTTGTCAAACAAATATCAGAAAACGTTCCGTCTGTCCCCGAGTTCCCGAGTTCCAGAACGAGAGCCACGGTTCGTGTGAGTAAACGGATTCTCTCAAAACTCTCGACGCACGAATGGACAGCCACCGCGAAGTACCAAAGTACTAAGGTAGTTGTCTCCCGCGAAATTAGAGTCTTCCACTGCTTGTCAGCTATACCAGTCATGGTAAGACAAGCACTAGTGGGGACTGCTCACCTCGGTCTCCTAAGTTCCCACATTAGCTGTGATGCTATATGACAAGCTATTCTGGAAACGCTGCCAAGGTCGAACCTGGCCAAACTTCTGCGCAAGGAAAAAATCTTCGTCAGAGCGAACGTGTTTTTCTAACCTTGCCCATTCGTATCTCGGGTGTCGGGGAATACGGAAAAGAGTTCCTTGAGGAAGGGCATACAGTAGATGTCAGCCGCGAAGGCGCGACAATCATAGTGGACCGCGAGCTGGGCCTCGGCCAAAACATTAAAATCCAGCGCATCGGAGTAACTAAGGAGGCGAAGGCTCGGGTCGTGGGCCAAATAGTCGGGAAAACCGCGGGCTTGGTGTACGGGATAACTTTGGTCGACCCTACCGTCAATCTTTGGGATATTTCATTCCCTGCCGTTTGCGAGGCAGATAAGGCTGTCCTCCGCGCCCTGCTTAGCTGTATAGCCTGCGGCCAGATAGAAGTGTCGTACCTCAACGAATTTGAAGCTGATCTCTTTCTTTACCATCGGAGCATCGCCCGGATCTGCGGACGATGCGGAGGCTGGACTACCTGGACTCAGCCGCACGCACAGATCGCCGCCCCCCACAGCCCGGTGGAGACGGATATCCAGCGCCAAAGGTTGTGCCACGTGTTAGCCCCTAGGACGCGGAATCAGCGGTTGCACGACCGTATCCGGGTAGACGCGATTGCAAGCGTTCGGCACCCCACACTTGGAACCGAGGTTGTGCGCGTCGGAAACTTGGGGCGGGGGGGTTTAAGCTTTTACAGTTCCAGCACTTACGCGGTAGGGTCGAGCGTAGAAATGGCGATACCCTACACCTCGAGGGCGCCAAATATTTATGTGCCCGCTCGGATCGTGAGCTCACGAAGGGGGGAGGACAAGGGTTTCATTGAGTACGGGGTCTCTTATATCGTGTGACTGATCTCAGGAGTGTGGGGACAGACGGGAAGTTTCCCTTGAGTGTGGGGACAGACGGGAAGTTTCCCTTACTCTGAAAGGTCCCAGTCATCCCATTGTCCGGTTACGCGACTTACCGGGCCCTACGGCACGTCCACGATGTGGTATGCGGCCATAATCTCTGGTTTCAGGCGGTGCTGCTCCTTCCAGAGCTTTACCAATTCTTCCCCCTCGCTAATCTGTGTCGGACTCATGTGAGCTTTTGCTTTGATTACATTTTCTTCCGGACCAACCAGGCGGAGCCAGAAGTACGCCTGTACATAATCCTGCGGAACTCCGTGCCCTTCAATATAGAGCAGGGCCAGGTGGTATCTCGCCTCATTCGCTCCTGGTGAGACCGGAAGAACATGTTTCGCAGCCTTTCGGTACCAATCCGCCGCTACCGCGTAGTCCTGTTGCACGCCGTGACCCAATTCGTATCTATTCCCCAACAGCATTTGCGCGTCTACCTGGCCTGCTTCGGCAGCCATTCGATACCACTTCAGCGCCCCTTGCGCATCAGGAGCGCCAAACCAGCCTCCTTCGTCAGCAGTGCCCAGCCACATTTGAGCTTCGGCGTCACCTTGCTCCGCTGCAGCGAGCAACCATTGCTTTCCGACCAGGGGGTCACTGTGTGCAAACATGAGTCCGTACTTCCGCTGCGCGGGGGCAAAGCCGCCTTCGGCAGACTTCAAGAGCCACTGTGTTGCTTTCTCTGAGTCCATTTCTAGCCGTAGGCCGGACTCGGAATCAACAGCCACCCAATACTGCGCTTCTGCATCTCCCGACTCCGCCTTGGATATAAGCTCTTTCAGCTCGGTACTTGTCATTGATAGGAAGTGAGCGTAGCCGTCCAGGTCGGCTTGTTCTTGGACTGAATTGCCCTGAGCGCTTGCATTGAATTGCGGGATAACCAGAAGTAAAGCCGCGAGGAAAAAACGTGGCGGTTTCATGGGGTGTAATTATACATCCGTCAAATTCGGTCGCATCCATGTTCATGTGTGCGTTTCTGCCTGACGGTGCTTAGTCTGTTGGCTGCTAGACCGCTGGATTCGTAAGCCGTGACTGGCAAAGCCCAAATCCTGATTAACGCGCTAATCGGAAAAGTGAAGTCCTAGAACGGGACGGGTGGCGTATCCTCGTGTCCTTGGAAAGCATCACAGGAACGAGTTCGCTTCGTGCTGGGATTCCCCTATGGCAGGAACTTACAACGCCCCAAGTATCGATGAATATCTGCGCAAGCGGCTGATGCCGGTGGAAGGAGCGATTCCTCATGTGCAAGGAATCGAGATGTACGGCAACTCTATTCCCGCCGGAACGGTGGGCGGCGACCTCTTTGAATACATAAACTTCCAGCAACGTTACGACATCGACGCACGCATTCAGCGGGCATTGAAGCGATCGAAGGAGTACCTCGAGCCACTTCCGGTAGGCGCAGCGCCACGCAATTCGGTGGACGACCAAGTCGAATGGTTGAAATCGAGGCCGGGCTATAAACCGGAAATGGAAACCGAATATCGAGCCGCACGAAGTTCGGAGCAGGTGCGGGTCGCCGAAGACCTGCATGAGCTTTACAGCACAGCGGGCGTCCTGGTGGTGGACGCTGAAGGACACGGAATCATTTCCGCGAAAATCGCATCCACGGTTCACGACACGTTTCACGCCCTTATGCTTTCCGAACTCGATTACCGGGGAAAAACGACCGCGGAGTTGTTTGAGAGGATGAACTTGCGGTTGGCACTGTCCGTCACCGCTCGTAATGCCCTAGGGAGAAGCGGGAAAGAGGGTGCGCAGGAAATTGCGACCATGCTTTATGGCGAACTTCGCCCTTATGGAAATTTTCGATTCGTGAATTTTGGACATCCACCGCCGCTGGTCTTTTCAGCCGAATACCGCAAGTTCATGGACATTGATAAAAGCCGGATGGTGCAATTTCTGCCGCTGGGACTGCAGCTTGCCGAAGATGATCCGGATCGCAACCGGTACCTATCCCTGGAAACCCGGGAGAAGCGGGCAAAATCCTCGGATGTGGCAGAGCTAACGCTGCTGAGTCCGGGGGACATTTTCTTTCTTTACACCGACGGGGTTTACGACGGAAGCGGCAAGGAGGAACGACAGCAGCTTGAAAACGTCATGCGCGAGCACAACCAGCTGCCGCCAAAAGACATCTGCAATGCACTGCTCGAATACGCCCTCAAACGAGACGATCGTCTGCGGCAGATTGGCGAGGAAGATCGCATTGACGATAAGACAGTTTTTATCATCAAGCGGAATTGACCTCTCCTGGGCTAAATTCTTCGGCGTCCCTGCCGGGACTTAGGAAAAGAGCTTGCGGAGGAGGCTGGGGGCTTCTGGTTTGGCGGCCGAGGCGGCGGGCTTCTGCGCTTGCGACTTCGCCTCAACATGTTGTGAGGATTCGGGGGCGGAGGCGGGAGTGGCGGGCTTGAGGAATTCGTCGAGGCGGAGGAATTTGCGGCCGAGGGCGTTGCTGTAGGCGGACCATTCGGCGTCGCCGGAAGGCGTGGCGAGGGCGACGCGGACGGCGGCCAGCTTGGAATCGAGATCGTCGAGATAGTGGAAGACCATGGCTTCGCGAATCATGGGCAGCTTGGGAGAGCCGAATTCGTATTGGCCGTGATGGCTGATGAGCAGATGCTGCACAACCGTTTTGAGCGGAGCGGGGAAGCCTTCGATATTGTCGATCGCGCGCGTGACGGTTTCCAGTTCCATGACGATGTGGCCGAGGAGCTGCCCCGGCGTGGTGTAGCCGATGGCGCGTTCGTAGCACAGCTCGTCGAGCTTGCCAACGTCGTGGAGGATGCACGCGGTAAGCAGGAGATCGATATCGAGCTCGGGATAATGCGAGGCCACGCGGCGTG
>Ga0210406_10002195_pt1 | contig 22648 bp, 17 predicted proteins | sample IncBWC30MmetaG_FD_155454 | JGI IMG/M metagenome (GOLD analysis project Ga0210406, IMG submission 155454) | Forest soil microbial communities from Barre Woods Harvard Forest LTER site, Petersham, Massachusetts, United States - Inc-BW-C-30-M | ecosystem: Environmental > Terrestrial > Soil >...
CACCTTGTGGGCCCACTGTTTCTGGACGTCAGCATAGGCGCCAACACACCACCGGCGCCCTTGCCTTTTTGTGGGGCCTTATTGCGAGCCGGCCCGGATGTTGGCAATAGTGTCAGCGCTGAAGTATCCGCCGGAGATAACGCCACCTGACTCCTGACCCACGAAGAGACCTGCCGTAGGTACACGAAATATCGGCAGCTGAGAACCAAGAAAGGAATCTTTATCGGAAGCGGAATGCCCACCGAGAAGCCTTGGTCGCGGCGAAGCCCCCGTCCGCACTCACTTGGCCTGAAAGGCCGATAGGGTCGATAAACCTTGCCGGATTTGCCTGCGCCAGCGCGTATGCGGCACCGGCCGCGACAACGCGCCCAACCGCCGCCGTCGCAAAGCTCAAGAAAGCCGTTTTCGCGGATGCATCGAGAATGGTGGCCTTCATCATCGCTATGAACGTATTGCGGCGTGAGATGAATGCGGATGGATTAATGGCGAACGACACTATCGGTAACGGCCGGCTTCGGGGCAGGAGGCCGCCCGGCTGCAGCGCATGTTCTTAAGTCGTGGAACCTACAAACGGATGGATTTTTGGCGACTGACACGTCTATCTCCAGTTAAGCTAGTGAAGGCGCAAACGAAAATGGCTCATTTCGCCTTGCCGCAAGCTGGTTGCGGTCGTGACAAGTCATCGGGCCTTATAAGCGAGCACGACAACCCGTGCCCCCGTGTGGCAATCACATCTCCCAGCACTCCGGAAGGCACACCATCGAGCGATTCCAGTAAGGGCTCGTTGTCAAGAAAACAGGTCTCGGGGTCGGGGCGAACCGCAAAACGGACAACTCACATTGACCGGGCGGCCGTAATGGTTTCACCTGAACGTGGTTACCGCGGGTAGCGGTAGCGGGAATGCCGTCTTAGGCGGCTGAAGAAGGATGACACCTCACCCTCTCGTTTCCTTTTTTCACCTTACCGGCGCGCGGCCCGGAACGCGGCGTTCTCCAGGAAGGTGTCGATCGTCTTTAGAAGTACGCGCATTGTCGGAGTCAGCCCTCGCCGCCAGCACCTGAACCCTAAAATTGGACCCCGGAGGGCCATATTCCGAAACCGCTATTTGCCGGCAGCGCTATAAGCCCGAATCGGCTCTTGTACACCACAACAGATCAAATCAGGAAAACCATGCCTGACGGGCTCCCCACGGGTGTGTAATTACCCGTGAATGTCAGTGAGCCAGGACCTTTAGCTTGCCCCGGGCCTCCCTGATCTTCTCCCTGGTTGCCCTCTCCTGGGTTAATCCTGAAAGTGGTAACGTTGTCGGCACGCTGATTACCAACCGCGATGAATCGCCCGGAGGGATCGATGGCAAATATTCTTGGATAATCCCCGAGCGTTGAAGCGTGGCTTATCTGAGTAAGCGTGCCATCATGGCCGATCGAGAAAACGCCGATAGTGTCGCTCGTCCGGTTTGCCCCGTAGATGAATTTGCCGTCAGCGGAAACGCGGATTTCCGAAGTGAAGTCCGTACCGGCGTATCCCGGCGGCACACTCGGGATGATCTGTTGCTGCGTAAGAGCTCCCATAGCGGGATCGAAATGCCAGAACATGATGGTGGACGCTTCTTCTTGAATGGAGTACATCCAGATCCCGTTGGGATGGAACGCGAAATGTCTGGGTCCATCTCCAGGGGGCACGTTCGCGAAGGGTTTCGCAGCCGGAGTCAGGGGCGGGGTTGCTCCAGGTGTCAGTTTCCAGACGTAAATCCGGTCTTGCGCCGCATCAGGACCGAGAACCCATTGATTCGAGGGGTCCGTCTGCATCTGGTGCGGGTGTCCATTCGGCCCCTCATGAGCGCTGATCGAGAAACTCCCCGGAGGCCCGTCGGTGGCGATCTTCGGCCCAACGTTATCGAGATCCTGCTGCTTAAACACCTCAGGCCCGAGCGACCCATCTGCCAAAATTGGGAAGACTTCAAACCAGGCACCCGTGTATTCGGCAGAGAAAAGATACTTGCCAAGTTTTTCAACGCCGACAAAAGCCGGAGCGCCCAAGGCCGGTTGACCATTCAGGAGCGTCAGATCGCCTGTGAGCCGGTTGATCGAATAAGCGCTCACGGCTCCGGGCGGCCCGTATTCGTTTCTGGCATACAGGTGCGTGCCGGTCGGATCGATAGCAATCGTAGATGGGCTCGATGTGGATGGAGTTGTCCCCGACGCCGGCAAAGCCGGAGCTACGAGCCTCAAGACGGTTAACTTTCCCGTGGAAAGATTGAGCTCGCATAAGTAAATCCCGTTGCCGTTGCTTGCGAAGGCTCCGGGCGAACCCGTGTAGGTGCCGACGTAAAGCCAAACCGTTCCGGGCGGGGCGCCGGTTGGCTGTTCACCAAAAGCTTCTGGCAAACGCGCGGCTACAGTAAGCGCCGCGGCGCCCATGAGAAAGTTGCGACGCGAGAATGTACTTTGCAAGCCGCCGGGCTTGGTATCTTTTGTTGATTCCGTTAGTTCCCTCCTATGCAGGCACGCTGAACCTGGTTTAAGGTGAATGGTTTGCGGACATGTGTATCCGTAGGAATGGAGCATCCGTGCGGCGACGCACCGCCCGGAGTCAGTAATCTCGGAAATTGTACTCCACTATTGTTTCCATTTCCAGATGTTTTGGCCTGCTGTAACAGAAAGATCGGATGTGTGTGCGTGTAACCACAGCTTCATCCGAATCGGAGTGACGCACATTACAGTCGGCTGTTTACATGCTGTCTTCGGATGAAAGAGGCCTTTTGCCTGTCAGGGCTTGGCGGTGTTCGAATCGGACCACATTGTCGGATATTCGAGCACCTTCGCCTACGATTCCAACAACTGCATGTACCAGAACGTGGAGGCCTCATAGCCCTGAATCGTTCGTCGCGCAGCCTGGAATTCACGAAACCCTTGCTTAGCGTTCACTCGCCGTTTGATCGCGCGATGGTCTTGCTCGATGATGTTGTTCAGATACTGGACGGGTCGGTGGCGGCACCGGCTGCGGAGCGTCCCTTCCTTCTTTATGTCGGCGATGGCAGAGCCGCAAATCGGCCCCAGATCCGTGTTGATGACGCGGGGTTGAGGATGAGATAGATCGCTCAGCGCCTTGCGAAACAGCCGTTTGGCGGCATCGGCGTCACGCAATGCGGACAATAGGAAACCGATGGTGGCACCTGCCGAATCGATCGCCCGGTACAGGTAGCACCAGCGGCCTTTTACCCGAACGTAGGTTTCATCGACCCGCCACGACTTGTTGGTCGCCTTCAGGTGCCGGCGCAGTCGTTGCTCTAACTCGGGGCCGTAACGCTGCACCCATCGCCAGATCGTCGTATGATCGGCTTCCAGACTGCGTTCCTCCAGCAGCTAATATCGAAGATACCAGGGGACCGCACAGAGAATGAGCGCCGGTTCTGTTTGCCGCCACTTGAAGATCGTCGGTCGCGTACCCATTTTCACGATTCTTTCACGTTGTCAGCAGGGCCCATGGAAGTTGCAACACAACCTCTGCGGCCACACCCGACTGCTAGCGGCGAAGAAGCTGGGGCTTAAACAAGTTCCGGTCTCGGGCGGCCCCGGCCACCGGCTGAACATTGGACATAAACGCTTGCAACATTCCCATACAGCCCTGTTTCGTTCTGCGCCGCCCCTGACGTGTTACACGCAGGGAGAGTTCGAACTAGAATGTCTGGCTCCCCACGATTAAGTTCGAACCACGATTAACAGCTTCTACATGCCAAAACAGATCCCTATTCTGGTTTTGACTGCGAGGTAGAATGACGCTCGCCGAAGCACCGGGACCGTGAAGCATCGGGGCGAACGCCTACATAGCACGTGAAAGGTTACCAAAAATCGTCGAACAGAGTAAGCAGGATATGATTTGGAACGCGAAGGCTGTTAATCGCAGTTCGAAATGTAATCCGGGGAGGCAGCCATTCTTGTTCGAACTCTCTCCACGCGTTTAACAGGTGCTGTATCACTGGCTATCGATAACGCGTCCGTGGAAGCACAGCGCGGTGGAATTGGACCATTGCGATATAAGCTTCCAGTTAGCTGGCGACTTCGTTCTTAATCGATTGGCGCGCGCTTCGCGCAGGGCAAAACCTGGCTTTGCTGGTTTTCTGGCGGCGCGCCAGTGGAATGGTCGTGCGCCGTAGCTTCCCGTTCGTGTTGAGTCGCGATGGCCATGGCAGTTACAGCACCTTCAGATTTGGCACGAGGCGTGCGCCTAACCCAGTCGAAGCGTCGAGTGTTAGGCGCTTCTAAAGGCGTCCGAGTTGGATATAGGAGGTGATAGTTCCCATGCTTTCCGGAAATGATAGTGAATCTCAGCAAAGAGACGATCTACGCTCTCGACCCTGGGTCTCAATACCGTTACCGCCGGAAGTCGTCGCCCAGGAGAAAGATATTGAGGAGTTGTTTCAGTATCTAATCGCTGATTCGCGAGACCAGAACGGAGGATGGATCTTGGTCGTCCTGCTGCTATGTTTTCTCTCTGGCTTTCCCTTCTGGCTGCTGTACCTGAGGCTGCAGTGATATGTACTGCCGGTCGTCTTGCTGTCCGACGTGAGCGTGAAAGCAGCTTCGAGCTCGAGCGTGGAGCGCTACTTGCCATGTAAAACAGTCGGAGCCGAAGAAAAGAGCAATCGAATGAAGTTTGGGCCTGACAAAGTAACGGTGATAGAGGGTGATGCCCTGCTGCGTCAACACCTCGCCGGCATACTGGCGGATGCGGGATTTCAAGTATTCGCAGAGCCCGCGGCCACAGCGAAAAATATCGTTGAATCCATGCCTGACGTGATAGTAATGAGTGGGAACCCTCCCCAGTTCGACTGCTGTGACCTGCTGGCAGACGTGAAGGGGTCCGAGCAGACACGCAACATCCGCGTGATCCTGGTGTCCGCGGGCGCATCCGCCGAACGAGTCCGCGGGCTCGAACTGGGGGCGGACGACGTGCTTTCGCTCCCGATCGACGATCGAGAATTATTGGCGCGTGTACGCGCGCAATTGCGGGAGAAGCGGCCCGAAGACGAACTACGTGAGACCGCGCGCAGTGACAGACAGTCGCGCCACCAAGGCCGTCGCGTTCTAGATGCTCTGCGCCAAGGCAGACACATACTTCGCTTTGGTATTGTCTCGCTTGCTGCATTGGCTCTTCTCACTACAGGGATTATTGCTTTCCTATCTTGGCGGTCGCAAAAACAAAATGTTCGCATCTATGCGGCGCTGACGAAGCTGCAGACTAGCTTTGCCAGCGAGCGCGAAATTATTGAGCAGGCACGCAAAGCGAGAAAGGAATCGGAACAGAGCGTGCGAAGCACAGCGCCAAATTCTGAAACGAAAAAGTAAGGAACTTCGCGAACAAATGCCCAGATCCGACGCTTCTCAGGTAGGCAAACTCGAGAAGGAACTTCGCGCGTCCAATGAACGCCTTCAAAAGCTCGAAACAGAGAAAACAGTCGCAGAAGATGTCATTCGATCTTATTCTTCAAGCGTGTGTTTATTACATATAGCTGTTGTTTTTCGCGACAAGGTATCCGGTTTAACTCTTCGCTACACGACCTTAACGCCCCCGAAGTCGGCACCGGCAGACGGAAACGGCTTGCTAGTGCGAATCGGAGGTGCAGGTGCTGAGGTGCGCATGGATGTCTTAGGCACCGGGTTTCTGGTCTCCGCCGATGGGCGTATCATCACTAATCATCACGTCATTGAGCCCTGGTGGAAAAATAAGGGCATAGCTGAACTGCTCGAGCAAGCTCCTGGTCTCGAGCCGATTGTAGCCACCATGACCGCTTACTTTCCCGGAATCACTCGCGGCATTCCTCTGAAATTACAAAAGATCTCTTCTGAGGCTGACCTAGCAGTAGTGACCGGTAATATCTCTGGGCTAAACCTGAAGGCGATGGTAATGGATGATGATCCATATGCCGCAATTAGTGGCGAGCCGGTTGTACTGCTTGGCTATCCGACCGGCATCAATGCGATCCTCGCGCGAAGCAGCGAAGATGACCTGCGCTCGATGGCCGAGAAGGCGAACGGCGACTCCACGAACTTAATGACGGAGCTCGCTCGTCAGAAGGTGATTAGGCCCGTGAGCACCCAAGGACACATCGGTGACGTCCTCCCAGATAAGATCATTTACGATGCGCAGACAACATCCGGCGGGTCGGGCGGTCCTCTGTTCAACTCGGCAGGGAAGGTCATCGCAATCAATGTAGCCACTCTCACCGGTTTCGGTGGCTCAAACTTCGCGATCCCCGTGCGATACGCCAAGCGATTGCTCGTTCACTAGTCGTTTCCGAAGGGAAGCCGAACGGCATTCCGGGATGAACCCGCACACCCTCGGAGCGTAGCGACGCTGGCCATTCGATTTTGCAAGAAGTGTTCGGCCTCGTCAAGGAAAAACTGTCCGAAGCCCAGCGGAGAAAGAGAGCCGGAGCGAGGTCCTGTCCCCACCTCAGCACAACAGTGATGCGGAGCGCGACCAGCGCTCCGGTTGAACCCTCGTCCCCAGGAGTTCGTCCATCGTCATGCGTTACGTGAGTGGCTCCTAACCTTGAAGCGGGCTAACCTTGTTCGTCTACCCCAGCGGCGGTACTCTTGCGTAATGCGACCCCTTTGGTATTCCATCAACGTGACATTGAACGGGTGCTGCGATCATCGTGCAATCTCCGCGGACGAAGACTTGCATCGTCACGCGGTCGAGAAGCTCGACCGGGCCGATGCCCTCCTCTTTGGCCGGGTGAGTTACGAAATGATGGAGGCGGCGTTTCGGCCGCCGGCGCGGACGGGAGCGAGGCCTGATTGGATGGAACCCTTCGCCCGGACGATCGACGCGGCAAAGAAGTACGTCGTGTCGAGCACCCTGGACCGGGTCGATTGGAAGGCGGAACTGGTGCGCGGGGATCTAGGGAAGGCCGTTCAGCAACTCAAGCGGGAGTCGAGTAAGGGACTGCTCGGGGGAGGCGTGAAGCTCCCGCTGGCGTTGGCGGAGCTGGCATTGATCGAAAGTACGAGTTCGTGGTGCAGCCCAGGCTAGCGGGCCACGGGCCGACGTTGTTCGCGGGGCTATCGAAGCGTGTCGACTTGAGGCTCGTGAGCCGGCCGGAGTTAGGCTCGGGGGCGGTGGCGATGCCGTATGTGCCGAGAAGGTAGCCATTGGGCTTGTTAAGCCCGAGTCGGCCGCAGCATGGAGCAACTCGGGCCCCTGAGCGTGTTTACAGCGCGGCCGACGAGGATTATCTTTTCGACAATTCCCTTCTGGCGCGTCAGCGTATCGCGTGAGAAAGAGTGGCGATACAAAGGTCTGGCTCCGACACCTGCTTATTTGCCATGTTTTTGCGCGCGACCAGGCAGGTGTGTTGCCACTTCCAGCATGCTGCTCTCGTACGTTGATTTCCTCAGTGGCCTTTCCAGTGAAACGCCCGAATAGACACGGATAAGCTGCCGAGGCCCCAAAATAGGTCAAAGCTGAGTGACGCAATGTCTGGGGCGTATCTGCAATTACTAGGGTTTCCCCCGGCTGGAGGTTTGGGCCGGCTCCACTTCCGCGTTCCGCCAACTGGAATCGGGGTTGTATTCCTGCATGGACTTGCCTTGCGCTTCGGTCTTGTTACCTAGGTCTTTCTGATAAACAATCCCATCCTGGTCCACGACAAACGTCATCACGCCAGACGAGCGGTATTCGGCGGGATAGGCCGCGAACGCGAAGCCCTCGGTCATTTTGCCGTTCACGATATAACCCTTTGCGCCGTCGCGTGCATGCTTCCCCTGGCGCGTCAGAACACGAAAGAAATAGCCGTGATAAGGTGTCTGCAGGCCGGCGTTGCCTTTCCCGTAGCCTTCGACGACGGCTGAAGCGACCAATGGTCCAATCGGGCTCTCGGCCTCACCGTCCGAGACCTTCCAATAAAGGCCATTGTGCGCGCCTGCATCGCTAAAGATCTGGTTGGCGTACTCATTGTGCTCCATGGCGTAGTATTCCTTTTGCGCAGCCACAAGCTCCTGGCAAACACGGATGGCCGAAAGCTCGTTGCGGCCTATTCGGCGGAACAAGATCTCTTTCTTCCCCGCTTCGGTGTCGAAAAACCAGAAATTCCCTTTGATCGCGAGTGGTATGGGTGTGGGCCAGTTTTCCGCGCCGATGTACAACGTGACAGAGCCATCGGGTTCTTTTACGAAGCGGTGCATCTCGTGGTACTTGCGTGCAAAGTTCGCGCGGCTCTCGGCGTCCTCAGTGGGGTCACCTGAAGAGACGATTTGCCTGCTGTCCGGTCCAAGAATCTCACGTATTGCTGTTGTGTCGTTACTCTGCACCGCGGCGACGAAAGCTTTGCTCACCTCTTCTGGAGAGGAAAACACTTTCTGTCCTTTTTGCTGAGCCGCGGAATCGACAGCAAAGCACGCGAATAGCAGCGTCGCGAGCGTGGCGATCTTCACAAGATCAGACAAATTGTTTGCTTTACACATCAACTTCATTTGTCGCATCGTGTAGTTCTCCTGTTCTGAATATGAGAAATGAATAGCAGCCTAGTTCAAGCTGAGCGCGCTCAGCGGTGTCCGCCTCCGTGAAAACCGCCTCCACCACCGCCGCCGTGAAAACCGCCTCCACCGCCAAGGCTGGCGCTGCCACGCGACGAAAAACTCCGTTCCTCTCCGCCATGGCCGAAGCCGCTGAAGGCGCTCGAGCGAACGCCACTCTGGCCGCGAGCGTCGGCATAGCCGCGAGCGGCCCCTCGGTTGCCGCCGAAAGGCTGGGGCGTTCTTTCGACACGGTTGTAAACACCGCGCTCCGCTCCGCCCCGATAGAATCTGTCGCGGTTATAAAACGTACGGCTTGGTGAGTAATACCGCGCGTGGTCGAAAACCGCGTGGTGGTGATGCCAATCGAAACCCCAATGGTGCCAGCCCCATCCGTAGTGACCAAAAAATCCGATGCTGAAGCCAACTCCGAAGAAGACCGCCGGGCCGTCATACCAAATGCCCGGGTAGGGATACCAGCCAGGCCACGCGACAATCGGGTCGCCGTACACATTCCAGGGATCGTACGCAGGAACGTAGACGATTTCTGGGCTCACCGGCTCGATCTGAATGTCGGAGCCTTCCGTAACTACGGTTTGTTGTGCAGTGGAGTTAAGACTGCCCGCCTTTTGCGCACCGCGGCGCAGCACTTGAACAGCGTCCATGATGCCTTGTTCCTGGTTGTAGTAGGCGTCGCCAAGGGACGAGGTCCACGAGAGGTTTTTGTCCATATTCCCAAGGACCGACGGAAATGCAACGAGTGCTTTGACGCTCGGATCCCAAGGCATCGAGTCCACGGATTGGGCTAAAGCCTCGCCCTTCAAATCGGGATGCGATTGCACCCACCGGTCGGCCTCGAACACCTGTTCGGGGAAAGTCGAGGCCGCCAGTATTTGCGCCACGAGTGAATCGGGATAGAGAGCGATGGGCGCCACCAATTGCTGTAATTGCTCGGGAGTCTGTTGCATGTACGGCGGTGTGGACGGGGTCTGCGCCGGAGCTTGCTGATCCTGAGGGACAAGACTTTGCGGGTACGCCGGAAGCAACAAAACCAATTCAAGCAAAAGCGCCAGGGCTTGCCGCGCCATGTGCAGCGTGGCGAATCCTGAGACGAGCGGTTTCGGCCCGCCACCTGAAAGTGCCGGCCGCCACGAAGCCCCCGAGGAGGCAACCGGCCATTTCGGCTGGCGCGGGCACTTCGTTGGCATCGCGGCCATATCCGGCGGAGCGCATCTTTTGCCCGTGTGGGCGGTCCGAATCGCGTCAAGCAGATCGTATGCAGCCGCTCTCATTTCGCCATACATGTTGGCTTTCATCGTGAAACTCCGCTTTTGCAGGAACATTTCAGGGTCCAAACCAGCGAATGTTGTGGCCATTCAATTTCAAGCGCCTACGAAACATGAACGGGAACCTGCTATTGACTGTGTCGCCAGATCATTGGCCCCCTGCCATGAAGCTGGCGCACAGGCCTCTTCAAGATGCGGTGCACATCAGCAGGCGGCGAGTGGCAGAGCTATTAGGGGCAAGTAGGTAGCAGGGGGCATCACAACGGTCGCTGTTGAAACGGTCACGGTCTGTGCCACGCCGTTCTAGGCAGTGCTGGCGCTGATGTCGGCAGTCGCCCATATTGGCTGGTCGGCACTAACAGGGTCTGCCTGAGAGTTCCAGCGACATTGGCTGCCCTTCATGAACCGCGATTCGCATCATCGCGTTTCGGTTGAGCGCTTGCCTTTCGCCAGACTACCTTTTAGCCTAACCGCCACAGTCAGACCGGGTTAAGAGTCGGGCAAAACACTGCTATGTGATTACACGTTGGCGTGCCGCCAGGAAACGGGGGGCAAAACGTAGCGCGAAGCCAGTAAATGTTTGGCAGCCGAACCTTGAGGAAGCCCGCGCTTTGGAGAAAAGCGGATGTTTGTGGAATACTTTCGTCATGATTGGTTCGAGTGACGCCTTTCTGGGGCTGCTTAGGGCGACCGTCCCCACCTGCTTGCTGTGATCGGCGGTTGGTGTTCAGCACGCGATCTCGATCGGATCTATCGCGAAATCGAACCGATTGACTTCTCGAAAGACGTCCTATCGGCGGCTCCGGTGCGTCTCTTCGTGTTGAGCGATGGGCCTTCTGGTTGAACGGATTTTGGCAGCCGCCAAAGAGCGATGGACATGCTCCAGGCTCTATCTGTTTTTTAGCAGAATCTAACTCGGGTTCATCAACATCTAGCTGAACGGTCGCGCAGCGTCGCTCTACACTCAGAAGCCTAATGTGCAACCGCGCTAGCTCGTTGGGCGCGGGGGTTATTCTTTCTAAGTAAGAATGAAAGAAAGAACATAATAACCGCCGCTACCCCCAGAATCCAAAACGCATCGATGTACGATAGCGTTAAGGCTTGATTTTGCATGCTGTCATAGAGCCTGCGGTAAGCTTGCAACTGTGGATCGCGAACAGCACCGCGGTTCAGTCGATCCGTGAGCGATGCCGCGGCCCCTCGAAACGGCGCATTGCCGAGATTCGTGTAACTGGAGAGCATTACCTGGTGGACCTGCGCTCGGCGTGCCAAAATCGTTGTGACAGCAGACGTACCCACGCTAGAGCCCATGTTTCGGACAAAGTTCACCCAACCGGCGACGGCATTACTCTTTTCTCGAGGTATTCCAAGATAGGCGGCGAGCGTTGCGGGGATAAAGATGAATGGAATCGGCACATACTGCACGATCCGGAGCCAAGTCGCTGACGCGAAACTAATCTGAAGGTCTATCCGGCGAGTGGAAACAAACATTGCAATTGCAAGGATTGACCAACCGAAGGCCATAAGGTACCGCGCCTGAATTCTATTAGTCAGTTGCCCTACGAGAGGAAGTGCAATCAGCAACAGAGCCCCCGCTGCCGAGAGAACCATTCCCGCTGTTTGGGCCGAGTATCCCATGAGAGTCTGTAAGAATTGAGGCACTAGAACAGTGGTCGAAAACGATGCTGCTCCGACCATAAACATTATTAGACAGGAAATCGAGAAATTGCCGATTGCAAAAAGGCGGAAGTCGAGGATCGGATTTTTAACATGCAATTCCCACATCACCAAGCTGAATAGGCACATTAGAGAAACAACGGAAAGAATCAAAATGAATCGCGAGCCAAACCAGTCATCCTCCTGCCCCTTGTCAAGCACGATTTGAAGGAAAGCGACTCCGATAGTAAGTAGCCCGAATCCGATGTAGTCAATCTTGTTCTCCTGCAGCGTCGTCCGGTGCAAGAAAGGCGGATCTTCGACAAACGTGAACACGAGGAACAAAGCGAGGATGCCGACTGGAAGATTCATCAGAAAGATCCACCGCCACGTGTAGTTATCCGTAATCCAGCCTCCTAGAGTGGGGCCAATAGCGGGAGCAAGGACTGCCGTGACTCCGTAAATTGAGAACGCGAGCCCACGCTTTTCGGGGGGAAAAGTGTCGGCGAGGACTGCCTGCGCCATTGGCTGCAGGCCGCCTCCTCCCGCTCCTTGAATGACGCGGGCAATCAATAGAATCGGCAGCGACGGGGCGATTCCACAGAGCAAGGAGCTCAAGGTGAACACCACCAGACAGATGAGGAAGAACTGCTTTCGTCCCAGCAAAGACACGAGCCATCCACAGGCGGGCAATATGATGGCATTTGAGACCAGGTATGAGGTCAGAACCCACGTACTCTCATCGCTGCTCGCGCCCATATTTCCTGCGATGTGCGGCAGGGCTACGTTAGCGATGCTGGTGTCGAGAACCTCCATAAACGCGCCCAGCGATACGACGAAGGCGATCAGCCACGGATTTGCGCTGGGTTTCCATGCCGATCCCATCTCGGGTTGAGGAGAGTTCGAGTCTCTGGTGTCTTTCTGGTCTGTTGCCATATTGGAGTACGATCCTTACGGTTTACGAAATCGCCTACACAGTCGAGTTCGAGCGCAGCACATGGAAACCACGCGCAGTGCCGTAAAATAAACGGCGTTACTTGCCGCTCACTTGAGGAGTATTGTCGGCACGACCGACATCCCTGGTCGCAGCAAGTGATCCTGATCCTGATCCCGGTCGAAAGCGATTCTTAAAGGTATTCGCTGCACTACCTTTACAAAGTTTCCTGTCGCGTTTTCTGGCGGCAGGACACTTGAACGGGCGCCGGTAGCGGCGGCGACACTTTCAACGTGCCCTTTGTACTCGCGTCCGCCGAAAGTGTCGACGGAGATTGTCACGGCCTGACCCGGGCGCACATTCTTTAACTGAGTCTCCTTGAAATTGGCACTCACCCAGATATGGTCTACATCCAGCGGGACGACAGAGAGGAGAAGTTGGCCGGCGGTCAAGACTTGGCCGACCTCAACCGTTCGCTGGCTAATCACGCCGCTCGCTGGTGCTCGAATCGTCGTGTACGTCAGATTCAGCTCCGCCTGTTCAAGCGCTGCACGCATCTGTTTTACCCGGGCGGTGGCGGAATCTTCCCGCGCTTGAGCCACACCGACCTGCTGTGGCGCCGTACTCGCGGACTTGACGACAGTCTGCGCCAATCTGAGTGCCGCTTCCTGTTGCGCAACGCGACTCTGGGCCACGCGAACCGCTTCTTCCGCTTCACGCACCTGCGATGTCGCAGACTCGACCTCCGCGCGGTAGCTTGCATGCTCAGCGACCGACAGATCGTACTGCTGTCGCGAAACTTCTTCCTTCGCGACGAGAGCCTCCATTCGCATCAAGTCGCGAGCAGATCGTACTTCCTTGGCCGTCGCTTCTCTAACCTTGGCTTGGGCTACATCTAACCGGGCGCGTGCGGCATCCACCTCCTTCTGAGAGGCAGCGACGGAGGCCTCTGATTGGCCCACACTGGCTTCCGCACCGGACAGTTGACTGAACGTTGTAACGGAGGTGATCGGCACCTCAGTCCGACGAACGTGCAACGTTGCCTCCATTTCGGCCAGATCCGCGCGTGCCCGATCAACGGCGACTCGATAATCGCTCGGATCAATCTTCACCAGTGGAGTCCCTTGTTCCGCATATTGGTTGTCGCGAACCAATACCTCAAGTACTGTGCCGCTGATACGGGCGCTAACAGGATGGAGATGACCGTCAATTTGCGCGTCGTCTGTCGACTCGCGGAATGAAGAATAACGCCAGTACCACGTCGCGCCGCTGGCGATGCTAATGATGAGCAAAACCACAATGATCCGTCTGACGCTAGGAAAACGGCTCGCGTCTGATTGCGATTGTTTATGCGGGGCGATCGGCCCCTCCGTCTGGATGTTCGGTTTTTCGGATTGCGTACTGTCTGTCATTACGGCATCACCCCCTGAAACAAAGCTGGAATCGTCCTCTCTGCGCCTCCGATCGCCCGACCTAATGTTGCCTTGGCCGTGTTATAGGCATAGAGGCTGGAGATGTAGTTCTCGTTGGCAGTGGCAACCGCTTCTTGCGCCTGAGTGACTTCGAGATTATTCGCAACACCAGAGGTGAAGCGGTCTTGCGCCTGTGTCAATTGTTGCTGCGCAAGTTCAACGGCCTTACGGGCTACCTGTACCTGCTCGCCAGTGGCACTAAGGTCCAGGAAGGCGGTGCGAATCTCAGCCGCGATACGACCTCGCAGGTCGGCCAATTGCGCACGGCGCTGTTCGAGGACGGCGTCGGCTTCCACAATTTCGCCGCGCACCCTACCCCCCTGAAAGATTGGAATGTTCAGGCCCACAGTGGCCGTATATGTCCCGTGCGAGTTAGCCAAACTTGAGCCAATCACACCATAGTCGCCGGTGAAATCGAGCGATGGAAGACGCTGGGCTGCGGTCGCCTTGCGGGTGAGTTCCGCGCTACGCAGACTTGCCGCCATGCTTTGGTAATCCCGGCGTGCGCCCAGCGCCCGGCCAACGGCGTCTTCAAGTGTCAGAGAGGGCATCGGCGCGAAAGGAACTTCGTCCGTAAGCTTCAGAGCCTGGCCGTCGGGTATCCCTGTCGATCGCTCCAGGCTGAGTTTCTGCTTCTCGAATTCGTTGCGAAAGTAGATGAGCCGTTGCTGCTGGGCCTGAAGTTCGACTTGCGCCCGCAGCACGTCAATCGCAGGAACCAATCCATTTTCCTTGTAATCGAAGGCTTGCTTGTAGGTTGCCTCGGCGGTAGCGACTTGGGCGCGCGCTGCGTCCATGCGACTCGCGCCGGCGATGGCCTCGAGGTACAGATTGGTGACGACCAAGACAATGATGTCGTGAGCATCGAGACTGGAAAACTCCGCAGCGTTGACGTCTTGGGCTGCTGCGCGGCTTTGGCCGATCGCGTGAAAGTCGACGATCGACTGAGACACATAACCACGGGCATCGGACACGCTAAACGGACCAATGATCGATGGAACACCTGGCAGGCCAGAAAGTCCGAAAGAGAGCAGGCTCAGTTGCTGAGACGATTCGCTAACCCGAGCATTGACCTGCGGCAACAACCGGCTAAGTGCGACGAGCCGTGCGCCACGGGTTGCTCGCGCATTCTGGTCGGACAGGAGAGATCCCAGATTGTAGCGAAGGCCTCGAGCGATCGCCTCTGTCAAAGAGACGGGCAACTCTTCGGTAGTCGCCGTTCCTTGAGCTATAGAACCAAAGAACGGATTGCCATCTTCGGATCCGCCTGTTGGATGTGGTTGCGAAGTGGGAACAGGTGCCGCGCTCTGCCGAGGCAACTGAGGTTGGAAATTGGGCTGTGAACCGAGGGTGTAGTTTTGCGAGTACGCCAAACTTGTCAACGTAAGGAACAAGGCGTACGCGAAACATGACCTGATCGATGTCAACGCCCGATTCCATTGGGAATCGTCGGCATCGAGAGAGTTCTCTCTCCGCCGCTGCGGCTCGTTGGAGGGGAAAGGCTGCTCGGCGGTTATCTGATAAAGCGTGATTCTTAACATCGCGTCTCGCGGCCTCAGAGCGCACGCCTTGCTCCAAACGAGCTGTCTTCCTAACCAGTGCCGTCAAAACGGCTTAGCCCGAAGAGCAAACTTCGAGGCGCGCTGATCCTGCTGGCGCGTCGCCAGGAAACTGGCAGATCCAAGAGTGTTGGGCGTGCGAAGCCCGGTGAATCGAGGCGCCATTGCCAATAGTGCTGTACAGCGTCTGGAGCGAATGGCGGCTGAAAGAGAAGTTGAAACGCAAACTTCGTACCGGGGACTGAATTCTGCGACCCCACGCTACGCCGAACATCCAAGATTACGTGGCGCAGTTTTCAATCCTCGATTTGGCCGCTGTCCGTACGGGTGGAACGATTGCGGAAGCGTATCGGAACACAGTGGACCTCGCGCAGCACGCCGAACGATGGGGATTCACACGCTTCTGGCTGGCCGAACACCACAACATGCCGGGAATTGCGAGCGCAGCGACATCCGTGTTGATCGGGCACGTTGCCGGAAAGACGTCGACCATTCGCGTGGGATCAGGCGGCGTCATGTTGCCGAACCACTCGCCGTTGGTCATCGCAGAGCAGTTCGGAACGCTGGAAGCGCTTCACCCTGGCCGCATTGACCTTGGCGTTGGGCGGGCGCCCGGTTCCGACAGGCTAACCTCGAGGGCGCTGGGCTACAACGTTGGAGAGGACGCTTTCCCACAGCAAGTGAAGGAATTGCTCGCCTATCTGGGGCCGCTGACGACCGGAAGGCAGGTAGTGGCCTATCCTGGGGTCGACAGCAATGTTCCGGTATGGCTGCTGGGCTCGAGTACATACGGCGCGGAGCTTGCAGCGGCGCTCGGTTTGCCGTTTGCGTTTGCGAGTCATTTCGCACCGGCGCTTCTGTTCGAAGCCATTCATGCTTACCGTTCCGGCTTCAAACCCTCGGCCTATTTGGCTAAGCCATATTTGGCGGCGGGCATACCGTTGGTTGCGGCAGAATCGGACGAGGAAGCAGGGCGGCTCGCAACCTCGGCATTTCAGCGGCACCTGAACCTGCTTCGTGGCGAGCCGATCTTCGTACCAGCCCCCGTTGACAGTATGCACGGCCTCTGGACCGAATCTGAACGGTTCCTAGTGGAATCCAGATTGGGGGTGGCTGCTATCGGCAGTCCGGATACCGTTCAGCAGAAACTGGTGCGTTTCCTGAGCCAGACGAACGTTGACGAGCTGATCTTCACCTCGGATCTCTACGACCATCGCCACCGGATTCGATCGTTCGAGATCGCGGCGGAGGCCATGAAGACGCTAGAAGCAACACAGGTGCAGCGCATCTGAGCGACGCGTTGATCTGCTTACGGCTGTGATCACAATGGCTTAAATAGGAAGGCAAAAGCCGAAACAGGCCTTAGATCACCGTTCGTTTCCCATGAGCCGCGTGGCGATCGCAAACAGAAGGCTGACCGATAATCCACACATCAATATGCCCAGAATACTCTCGATCGGGCCCAGCATGCGCCACTTCGACGGGAGAATGATGTCGCCATAACCAACCGTCGTATAGGTGGTCGCAGAAAAATACAAGGCGGATTCCCACGACGGCAAGCAAAGCCAGCGATAGCAGCCCGCCCATACCAGAACCTGCAAGCCATGTAGGGCGATGACCGCTGTTGTGACTCGCACGACCAGGGCGGCAGAGCGAAACGGCCCCAACTTGTGAATGTCGCCTGCCACAGCCCGTCGTGCCCAAGTTATTAGCAGGGCTATGCCCCCACACTCTAACCAAAGGGTAAGAGTCACCAGTAATAAGGTCGCGCCAAGCTGATGAAGCAGAAGCATAGCTGGAAGCCTGGTCGGTTTATTTCCACCCGCCGCCGAGCGCTTTGTAGAGCTGAACCAGGCTCTGGTATTCATTGTTTCGTGTCTCCGCCAGGGTGAGTTCAGCTTGAAATAAGGATCGCTGACTGTCGAGGACGTCCAGATAAGTCGCGGTGCCGCCGCGATATCGCATGAGCGACACGTCGACCGATTCTTGAAGATCCTTAACCGTTTGCTCCTGGCGCTCGCGGACCCCGTGGTATTTGTCGTAGCCAATCAAAGCGTCAGAGACATCCCCGAACGCGCGCTGGATAGTTTGCTGGTAACTGATCAGAGCTTGCCGGTCCTGCGACTTCGCTAAGCGCAAATTGTTGCGCAAAGCGCCGCCCTGAAAAATCGGCTGCGTCAGACTTGCCGCGTAGCTTCCCACTCCGAGTGGCGCCGGGATGTTCGATCCAAGAAACGCGCTATGTCCAAACGCTGCGCCTCCCGATCCGAAAAGGGAGATTTGCGGGAAGAACATCGCCTTGGCTACTCCGATATTAGCGTTCGCGGCAATTAGTTCATGTTCGGCCTGCTGGATGTCGGGTCTGCGTTCGAGCAGTTCCGAAGGCAGCCCTGCCGGCATTTGCGGCGGCAGAGTTTCACTCCACTGCCAGCCATTCGGAGTCTCAATACCGAGAGTTGTTCCGCGCGGTACGCTTTGCGGATAATTTCCCAAAAGGATGTTGATAGCATCCTCGGTCTGGCCGATTTGCCGCTCCAGATCCGGTATCTGCGAATTTGCCGTATCGAGCACTTGCCGCGCCTGAAGCACGTCCAGTCTCGTGCCGACACCATGACTGAGGCGCAGTTCGGTGAGCTTGACAGAATTCTCCTGAGTTTGCACTGTCTCTTTTGTGATCTGAAGCTGTAGGTCGACGTCGCGAAGGAGAAAGTAATCGCTCGCCACGTCGCTCACCAGAGTCAGGATTACGGTCTGCTGCGCGTCCTGGGTGCCGAGCAGTTGAGCCCGGGCTGCTTCGGTCGCGCGTCGATATCGCCCGAATAGATCCAATTGAAAGACGACATCGGAAGCGAGTGAAAAAATATTGGACTTGATATTCTGCTCCGTCTTTCCGCCGCTGAAAGTGGGGTTGAGCGAGACCTGCGGGAACTGGTTGGAGCGCACTATGCCAACCTGCGCTCTGGCCGCATTGACACGCTCGACGGCCAGTTGCAGATCATAGTTCTGCTTCAGCGCGGTGCGAATCAGTTCCTGCAACTGAGAATCATGGAAAACCTGCCACCATGGCAGATCAGCGAACGATTCGGTCTGCGCCGCCTGCTGAGATTCGTCGGCTCCGTGGAAGGCCGCCGGCGTCTGTACAACCGGCCGGTGATAGTTGGGTCCGACCGTGCACGATGAGAGCATCAATATCGCAACGGCAAAAACCGCACCAAGAATGTGTTGCGAATTCTTATGCATTTTGTTCACCCTCCGTGCCGTGGTGAGATGGAGATGACAGAAAACGCTCCCGCGCCGCCGCGGACCAGCGTTCCACCAGATAGAAAACTGCCGGAATGGCGAAGATGCCGAGCAGGCTCGCCGCTGCCATGCCTCCGATGACCGTGGTCCCCATGATCTGCCGTGCGATCGAGCCGGCTCCAGACGCTGTCCACAGTGGCACGCATCCCAGAATGAACGCGAACGATGTCATCAGGATGGGACGCAGACGGAGGCGGGCGCCTTCGAGCGCCGCATCCACCAATGGCTTGCCCTGCTCATACTGCTCTTTTGCAAATTCGACGATCAGAATTGCGTTCTTGGCAGCTAGGCCAATGAGCATCACCAGCCCGATCTGCGCATATACGTCATTCTCGAGTTGAACCATGTAAGACGGAGCCGTGAGGCTCATCACGTAGCGCCGCAGCCATAGCACTCCGAAGGCTCCAAACACAGCCACCGGCGTACTCAGAAGTACGCTGAACGGCAGCGACCAGCTTTCGTACAGTGCCGCCAGAATCAGAAAAACGAACAGGAGTGAAAATCCAAAGATGACCGATGATGGCACTCCTTCCCGCGCCTTCTGCTCCTGGTAAGACATGCCCATGTAATCGAACCCCATTTCAGCGGGCATGGTCTGCTTGAAGACATCTTCCAGCGCGGCGGTCGCCTGATCAGAACTGTAGCCCGGGGCGGCGCTCCCATTGATCTGCGCGGATCGGTATTCGTTATAGCGCATCGTAAATTCAGCGCCTGAGCGAGTCTCAAAGTTTGCGAGCGTTGTGAGAGGTAGCGCTTCGCCCTGGCTGTTCCGCACATAAAACTGCCCAAGGTTGCCTGTGTCCGCCCGGAAAGGCGCCTCGGATTCCACGTACACCTGCCAGGTACGTCCGAATTCGTTGTAGTAATTGACGAACAAGCCGCCCATGTAGGCTTGAATCGTGTTGTAGACGTCGTTCAAGGCCACGCCTTGCTTCAGTGCCTTCTCGCGGTCCACCTGTATGAATTGCTGCGGCACACCCGGAATAAACGTCGAGCTGATCGAGCCGATCTCCGGTCGCTTCCGACTGGCCGCCATGAATTTGTCCAGATTATTTGCCAGAAATTGGACGTCACGGCCGGCGCGATCCTCCAGCACAAACGTAAAGCCGCCAGCCGTGCCTACGCCCGGTATCGCGGGGGGCGAGAAGCTGAAGACAGTTCCCGCCGGCAGGTTCTTGAGTTCCTGGTTCAAACGCGTCTTGACGGCTTGAAATTGCTCAGCTTGGCTCTTGCGCTCATCCCAGGGCTTCAGACTAACCCAAAAGAAAGCGTTGTAACTGGTCCGGACATTGCTAAGCAGACTGAAACCGATCACGCTGGTGGTGTACTCGACGCCCGGCGTATTTGCGAGAATCTGCTCCACCTGTGTCGCCGCCGCGCTGGTGCGTTCCTGCGACGCCGCATTGGGAAGCTGCATGTTGACGTATAAGTAGCCCTGATCTTCATCGGGTAAGAAGCTGGAGGGCACGCGGCCCCCCAGCCAGATTCCGGCCACACCGGAAGCCACTAAGAGCACCAGCACCAACGCGCCCTTCCGAATCAGTCCGCCCGACCAGCGGACGTATCCTTGTGTCGTGCGTTCGAACACGCGATTGAACCAGCTGAAGAATCTTTCCAACGCTCCGTGACTCTCCCGCTTTTTGCGAAGCAGGAGCCCGGAAAGTGCGGGACTGAGCGTAAGGGCATTAAATGCGGAGAGAACCACCGAGATGGCGATCGTTACGGCAAACTGCTGATACAGCCTTCCCGTGATACCTGGGATGAACGCGGTCGGGACAAATACGGATGAGATAACCAGGGCGATCCCGATCACGGGACCGGAAAGCTCGTCCATCGCTTTTCGAGCCGCGTCTTTGGGAGACAATCCCTCTTCAATATGCCGCTGCACACCTTCCACGACGACGATCGCGTCATCCACCACCAAGCCGATGGCCAGCACCAATCCGAACATCGAAAGCGTATTGATCGAGAAGCCGAATAACGGGAACATGACAAAGGTTCCGACCAGCGAGACCGGCACGGCCAGCAGCGGAATCAAGGTCGCGCGCCAATCCTGCAGAAAGAGATAGACCACCAAGATCACCAGCACGATCGCAATCACGAGGGTTATCAGGATCTCTTTCATGCCTTCCGTGACCGGAGCTGTCTGGTCGAGAGATACGATATAGTCGACGTCCTCCGGGAATCGTTGCTTCAGCTGGGCCATGAGCTTCTGTACACCCTGCACAGTTTGAACTGCATTCGATCCAGGCAACTGATAAACGGCAAGACCGGCAGCAGGCTTGCCGTTGAGGCGACAGAGCATGCTGTAGTCCTGCGTGCCCAGGTCTACTCGGGCCACGTCTTTCACCCTTACGACTCCGCCATTGGGTGTTTCTCGCACGATGACGTTGCCGAATTGCTCTGGTGACGAAAGCCGGCCCTGAGCGAGCACAGCATAAGTAAATTGCTGGTTCGGCAGAGCTGGCTCGCCTCCCACCTGGCCAGCCGGATTGACATTATTCTGGGCTTTGATCGCGTTTACGATATCCGTGACCGTGATGCCGAGCTTCGCCAATCGATCAGGATTCACCCACAGCCTCATTGCATACTGGCCTGCACCGAAGACGGTCGTCTGGCCGATGCCGTACGAGCGTGCGATGGGATCATTTAGGTTGATGTAGGCGTAGTTGGCCAGATAGGTCGCATCGTGAGTACCGTGCGGCGAGTATACGGCGATCAGCATGAGCGGAGCGGTGGCCGACTTCTTGAGGGTGACTCCGTAGCTGTTCACTTCCGGTGGCAACTGACCAGTAGCCAATTGCTCGCGCGACTGCGTGAGCAACAGGTCCGCGTTGGGATCAGTTTTGAGATCGAAATCGACGATCAAAGTCGTTTGCTGGTTGGAAGTGGCGTTTAGTGAGTACATGTAGGTCATGTTGTCCACGCCGTTAACTTGCTGCTCCAGTGGCACGGCGACCGCGTCTTCCAGGGTCTTGGCGTCTGCGCCGGGATAATTGGCTTGCAACCTGATTTCAGGTGGGGCGATGTTCGGAAACTGCGCCACCGGCAAGAACGCGATCGTGACCGCGCCCACGATCACTGTGAGAATCGCGATGACCATCGCCACGATCGGCCGCTTGATAAAAAACTTGGACATATTCTTGACTCCTTTAGTCGCCGGTCACTGCCCTTGAACGTCGGCCTTGAATGGTTTAGTTTCGACCGCCATTCCCGGCTTGAGGTTTTGCTGGCCTTCTACGATCACGCGCTCCCCGGGTTTCAGGCCGTCTTCGATCACCCACATCATCCCCGTGCGCTCTCCAACTTGAACCGGACGCACCGCGACTTTTCCATCGCTCCCGACAACATCAACCAGGTAGCTCCCTTGCTGTTCATTGACGGCAGCCTGGGGAATCAGGAGAGCGTTCTTCCGCACCCGCATGATTGCGCGCACTTTGCCGTACTGTCCCGGCCGGAGAACATTCCCAGGATTCGCGAAGAGAGCCGCCAACTCGATGGCGCCGGTGTTTTGATTCACCTGGCGATCCGCGAAATAAAACTCGCCTGGATGCGCATTCGTACTTCCGTCAGCAAGGATCAGCTCGAGCTTCCAGTGCCCCGCGTTGGGACCCAGGAACTCCTTCCGAAGCGCAAGGTATTCCTGTTCACTTACACTGAAGTAGTCCCGGATGGGATCCAGCGTAGAAATTGTGGTCAGCGTTCCACTGCCGGGACTGACTAAGTCGCCCACCTGCGCTTGGGCGATGCCGACGATGCCGTCGATGGGCGACACTATGCGAGCGAAACTAAGGTTGATCGTGGCCGTTTCGACTGCAGCTTGGCTAGCCTGAATCTGAGCCTTTGCAACTCCAATCGCGGCTTTGGCCGCCTGCACCTGTGCCTTGTTAGCAAGATCCGTCTGAACTGCATTATCAAAATC
>Ga0210406_10002196_pt1 | contig 22645 bp, 25 predicted proteins | sample IncBWC30MmetaG_FD_155454 | JGI IMG/M metagenome (GOLD analysis project Ga0210406, IMG submission 155454) | Forest soil microbial communities from Barre Woods Harvard Forest LTER site, Petersham, Massachusetts, United States - Inc-BW-C-30-M | ecosystem: Environmental > Terrestrial > Soil >...
ACCTGGGACAACGGGATGAGCCTCGTGCAGAGGAAGCACAGAAAATTCTCGACTTGAAAATGACAAGAGGACGCAGTGATACCCTCACTCGCATTCAGAATATTGTAGCCCAGCTTCTCGGGGTCCGGATAGATGCGTTTAGGCCGGATAGGCTCGATACCGAAGTAAGGCTTCGCCCGGGAGAGCGACCCGTTTTCGCAGAGATCGATGTAGATGATTTCCTTGCGGAACTCAACGGATCGGGTATTCGGGAAGCACTACGTCTGATATTGGATACCATCTTTGAAGATCCAGATATTTTGCTTGTTGAGGAGCCAGAAATCCACCTTCATCCGGGCTTGGAAACCGCGATGATGCGTTTTCTAAAAGAGATCAGCCAAACATCACAGGTCTTCATAACTACGCACTCCACGAATTTTCTAGACAGCGGTGACTACCAGCGAATCTATCTCGTCACCAAAGGTTATTTTGTCACCTCATATAAAATAACTTTGATCGAAGCGCTTGCTCTAAAAGAGGCAGAGGCCAAAATCCCGATAGAGTTAGGTATTCGTCTCAGCTCGTTGTTCATGTATGACCGTTTAGTATTCGTGGAGGGGCCGAGTGATGAGCTGATGATACGGGAATTTTGTAACAAGCTCTCTGTGAATTTAAGTCGTGGCAACGTCGGCTTCATCCTACTGCGGGGTATTGGGAACCTGTCATACTATGCTGCTAAGGAAACTCTTGCTTTCTTGCACAACCGAAACGTTGAGATGGTCTTTTTGATAGACCGTGACGAAAAGGCAGACTCGGAGATCAACGCTATCAAAGACGCTCTTGGTCAACGGGTGGTATTCTTTCCGACAGAAGCGCGCGAATTAGAGAATTATCTTTTAGTACCGAGTGCAATTGCCGAGTATATATCAGAACGTAAGGACGGTAAGACGACGGTTAGTGCAGAGGATATAGAGGCATTATTGGAAACGAAGGTCGAAGAGCTCAAAGGATACGCCTTGTTAAAACATCTCTGCCATCATCTGCGGCCAATTTACCCCGACCGCGAGATGTCCGATCGACCATTGAATAAGGATGAGTGCATCGAGCATTTTTGCGGAATCGTGAGGGGTATGCAAAGGACAGCGGAGGACATACAAAAAAGCATCGTTGCCTTTCAAGAACATGTCAGTGCTCACCTGGAAGATAGATGGGATAGGGAAAAATATAAACTTGTCCCCGGAACGGAATTACTAGACGAAGTATTTAAGACATACGGCCTACGATTTCTGAAGCTTCGTGATGGGCCTGGGCTTGCTGCGAAGCTCGACGATCATGCTATTGACAATGAATTGGGCACGCTCTTACGCAATTTGGATCGATAAAACGGAATGGCTTCAAACGCCGCTGCTGTCGGCCAAATTCGTTAAAGCGATTCTCCAGAAGGCTCGTTATGCGTCGGCGACCGTGAGGCGCCCACCGATTGTCAATGCTGCGAGTTGATAGACCGCATTGCGACCGGCGCGCCAGTCCGCAAGCTCCTCTTCGTCGAGGCGCTCGGGCATACGCGGGTGCCATTCGCCGGGCACCGGGCGGATCACCGCGCCGGCGTCGAGCTGGCTGCAATCGACGCGCATCGTGCAGCGGAAGCGGCGGCCGACCTCGAACGTTGATTCGATGATGGTGTTGCGCGCCAGGCGCGGCAGAACCGGTTCGAAATACGTGACTTTGCGGGGCGGGCTGCGGCGGGCCATTCCGTTCCTCCTCGTTCGGTCAGGTGGGTGCGCAAGGTCCTCAATTCTATGCGGACAAAACGGCAAAACGGGCCTGCCAAGGGGCTCCCGCCTTCGGTTCAACATCCAACGGAAGAGAGAAAGCGCCACGTAGGGGGACATGGCGCTTTCTGGTTGAGAGCACAGCGTGGCGCGGTTGAGGGGTCACACTTCCGCTGGGGGCGCGGAAACTGCTCTCTTGATCGTGAAAACACCGGTCCCGTCGCAGGGTTCCGCAAATTCCCCAGTTCTACGTTATAATCCGGTTTATCGAGCGCAGCCAGATCCCCGCAAAGAGCTTTACGGTCTCTTGACGACGCCGCGGACAATTTCATTCGCGAGTAGTCCAGCCAAGAGTGATAGTGCGATTGCACCGTCCCAATCTAGGGTAATGCTGGAAAGATCTCCTATTGAAAGTATTTTTAATATCAGCTTAGACTTAACAATCACATAAACGAAGAAACCTATGATGCCACCACATATGACTTGAATTGTACTTACAAAAGTAGTTTCGAGGGGATCAGATTTTCGCATCTCCTCTAGGTAGAGACCGATCCGCAAATAAGCGCCGATGGCACCTGCAAAAATGGTGCAAAGTATTATACGACCCTCTTGGATTAATTGTTCTGCGCTATCATTGTATACCCCGACATGTGATGTAACCCAATATGCAAATCTGTAAAACCCGAAATACGTGATGACCAATACGGTTAATAGAAAGATAGGCGTGAACTGCAAAAAGCGCTTTTCCGAGGTGTTGAATAGTCTAATATCCTCGGATGGATTTGTCATAAAGTCCTGCCCTGAACCAAATTCTCAAATCACAATCCACTCGACCTCATCGAGGCTAACGTCGTCACGCCGGCGATCGTAGAGCTGGGTCGTGCGCGTCGATGCGTAGTTCGCCATCGCCGCGGCCTTTTCGAGCGTGCCGCCGTTCATGAGTAGGCTGTAATCCCGGTCGCGCGAAAGCTGTGGTTGCCGAGCTTGGTGGCGATGCCGGCCGCCGTCGCCCCCGGCGGATCATCGCATTCGCGTTCATCATATGCTCTCCCGACTGAGGACATGCGTATGTCCGTCGCGCGGGTCTGGGTTAAAGCCAACCGACTCCCAGAAGGCAATACTGGCCGGCGCCGCGTTGACCGTTATAGACCGGTCGTCATCCAACCCAGCCAGGAGCGCGGTCACCAGCTGACGGCCGACACCGATGCGGCGAAAGGCCGGCCGAACATAGAACCGCCGCATGCGCAAAGCACCGGCTACCACCGGCTCGATCGTCAATCCGCCGATGCCGACGAGCACACCATTCAAGCGCGCGGCGAGCAGCGCCTCGCCGTCGCGATCAAACCGTATCCTGCCGGCGTCCCAATCCGCAGCGAGCCGTTCCACCTGCCGGAACCCTTCGGCGAGCGCCTCCGCCCGCAGCACGTCAAAGCCAGCCGGCAAGGCATCGAGCACCGGTTTAAGTTCGAGCGTATCGTGCGAGGCTTTCATAACTCCCCCCGCTCTGGATGCTCTGCTGACGAGAGGGAATGCTTGACCAATGTACGGTTTTGCCGTACAGATGGAGGCATGAGGATTCGGACTGTCCGACACAGAGGGCTGAAACGCTTTATCGAAGATGACGACGATCGAGGCCTCCGGCGCGATTTGGTCAATCGGGTTCGGCGCATTCTCACCGCCTTGCTGAGCGTCGCGGACATCGAGGGACTGCAAGGCCCGCCCGGCTGGCGCATCCACCAGCTTACCGGCGACCGCGCCGGAACGTGGAGCATTTCAGTTTCGGGCAACTGGCGGATTACCTTTGAAATCGACAACGACGAAATCCACAGTCTTGATTTGGAGGATTACCACTGATGAGCGAGGAAATTACAAAAGTCGGCATGAAGCCGTCACATCCGGGCGAGTTCATCCGCGAGGAAATACTTGCGGAGCTTGGCCTCTCCGTCGCCCGCGCCGCCGAGATTTTAGGCGTCCGTCGCGCCACCCTGTCCGACCTCGTAAACTGCCACGCTGCCCTTTCTCCGGAAATGGCCTTGCGGATCGAGAAGGCTTTCGGGGTCAACATGGACATGCTGCTGCGGATGCAGGCGTGGTTCGACACTTACACGATGCGGCAGCGGGCCGGGGAAATCGACGTGAAGCCGTTCAACCCGCCGGGGCCGCGATAAGGGACGTCGGCCCCGTCAAGCGCGCGGTTGTGACCAAGCGCCGGATTTATCGCCTCGCGCCAGGGCAGGAAGGTGTGTCGGTCGAAGGCGGCATATTCCTTGCCCAAGGAGGGCCTGGTCGTCGCCGTGCGGTGGACTGCCCGGGCGCGGGGTCATAATCTTGCACTCATGAAGCACATCGCGGTCCTGACGAGTGGTGGCGACGCCCCCGGCATGAATGCGGCGATCCGCGCCGTCACGCGCAGTGCGCTCGATCAGGGCATGACGGTCTTCTCACCATCGGTGGCCCACAGAGGTGTCTTCGAAAGGACCGAGATCTAGACGAGTGCAGTCCCCTGTTCGGCGGCGTAAGCCAGTTCCGGCACGGCGGCGCCGCCCGGCTTTGCCGCGTCCGACAGGGCGCAGGGCAGGAAGGCGCCGCTGCCGCGCGCGGCGAGGAGCTTGCCGTCGTCGACGACGATACGGCCGCGGCTCAAGACTGTCACCGGCCAACCCTTGAGCCGGCGGCCTTCATAGGGGGTGTAGCCGACATTGTCGTGCAGGATACCGGCGGTGACGGTGGTTTCGCGCTCCGGGTCCCAGACCGCGATGTCGGCGTCGCTGCCGACCGCGATCGTGCCCTTCCTCGGATAGAGGCCGTAGAGCTTGGCGTGGTTGGTCGCGGTCAGAGCGACAAAGGCGTTGAGGTCTAGTCGCCCCTGGCCCACCCCTTCGGAAAACAACAGCGGCAGCCGCAGCTCGATCCCGGGGACGCCGTTGGCGATCTCCTTGAAGGTGGTCTTCTCGCCGCGCGGCAACTTGCCGGAGCCGTCGAACCGGTAGGGGGCATGGTCCGAGGAAAATACCTGGAAGGTGCCGTTTCTGAGCCCGGTCCACACCGCCTGCTGTGCCATCTCGTCGCGCGGCGGCGGGCTGCAGCAGAATTTGGCGCCCTCCACACCGGGCCGGGCGAGGTCGTCGGCGGTCAGGAACAGATATTGCGGGCAGGTCTCGCCGTAGATCTTGAGACCCTTGGTCTGGGCATTTCGGATCACCTCGATCGCCTCGCCGGCCGAGACATGGACCAGGAGGATCGGCACGTCGAGCAATTGCGAGAGCGCCACCGCGCGGTTCGTCGCCTCGCCTTCGGCGAGCCGGGCATGGCTGACCGCATGGTAGCGCGGCGCGCCGAGGCCGCGCTCCAGCAGCCGGCTCGTCAGCCACTTGATCATCTCGTGGTTTTCGGCGTGGACCATGACCAAGGCACCCTCGCGCCGGGCGACCGCCAGGATGTCGAGCATCTGCCCGTCGTCGAGCGCCAGGAGATCGTAGGTCATATAGACCTTGAACGAGGTGTAGCCGTCGCGGATCAGCGCCGGCAATTCCTGACCCATCACCTGCTCCGACGGGTCCGAAATGATCAAGTGAAAGGCGTAGTCGATGATCGCTTTGGGGCGGGCGGCCTCATGATACTCCTCGACGACCTGGCGCAGCGACTGACCGCGATGCTGGGCGGCGAACGGGATTACCGTAGTGGTGCCGCCAAAGGCTGCCGCGACCGTCGCGCTGTAGAAATCGTCGGCGCAGACGACCCCGGCCGAGGAACGCTGCTCGATGTGGCAGTGGCTGTCGATGCCGCCCGGCAGCACCAGCTTGCCGCTCGCATCGATCTCCTGCGCCCCGCGACCGAGGTTCTTTCCAAGCGTTGTGATCACCCCGTCCTTGATGCCGATATCGCAAGATGCCGTGTCGGCCGCGGTCGCCAGCGTGCCGTTGCGGATCACCAGATCGAACTCGCTCATGTCACCGACCTCCATGCCGCGCCACAACGCCCCTTCTAACCGCAGCCGGTCAAGCGCTACTGTGGGGTCCGCAGAACATCGGCAAAGGGATCGCCATGACTGGAGCATTTTCGCATCGGCCGACCATCGCCGTCACCCGGCACGCGATCTCGGCGGGCCATTATCTCGCGGCGACCGCCGGCTTCGAGATTTTGCAGGCTGGCGGCAACGCGATCGATGCGGGGTGCGCCGCCGGGATCGCACTCGGGGTGCTGCAAAGCGATCTCGTCGATGTCGCCGGCGTGGCACCGATCATGATCTACCTCGCCGACAAGGAGGAGGTGGTGACGATCGCCGGGCTCGGTCCGTGGCCAAAGGCGCTCGATCCCGAACTCTTCCAGCGCGAGCACGGCGGCAAGATCCCCAAGGGCGTATTGCGGACGGTGGTTCCGGCCGCCCCCGACGCCTGGATCACCGCACTGCGGCGCTACGGCACGATGAGCTTTGGCGAGGTCGCCGCAGCCGCGACGCGCCTGGCCCGCGACGGCTTTCCGATGTATCCGCTGATGGCCGCGAGCCTGAAGCGGCACGAGGCAGATCACCGCGCCTGGCCCTCGACCGCGGCGATCTTTCTGCCGAACGGCCGGCTGCCCGAGACCGGCGAGGTGTTCCGCCAGACCGACCTTGCAGCGTCTCTGCAATACATGGCCGACGAGGAGCGGGCAGCCGCAGGGCGCGGCCGAGAGGCCGGGCTCGAAGCGGCGCGCGACGCTTTCTACCGCGGCGACATCGCCCGCAAGATCGTCGCCTTTATGAAACAGGAGGGCGGGCTTCTGTCGGCCGAGGACCTCGCCGAATATCGCTCGCCGGTGGGCCCGCCCGAGCGCCGCCGGTTCGGCGATCTCGAAGTCTTTACCTGCGGGGCGTGGTGCCAGGGACCGGTGCTGCTGCAGACCCTGGCACTGCTCGAGGGCACCGATCTCGCCGGCCTCGGTCAAAACAGTCCGGACTACATCCACCATGTAACCGAGGCGCTGAAGCTCGCCTTTGCCGACCGCGAGGCCTATTACGGCGACCCGGCGATGGTGGAGGTGCCGCTGGCGACCTTGATCTCGGCGGAATATGCCGCCGAGCGGCGAAAGCTGATCCGTGCCGACCGCGCCTGGCCTGAGATGCCGCCGCCCGGCGATCTCGGCCGTGCCGGTGCTCGGTTTCGGGCGAGCATCGGCGACCCCAACCCGGAGCCCGACACCTCCTATGTCTGCGTAGCCGACCGCCACGGCAATCTGTTCTCAGCGACGCCGAGCGACGGCTCCTATGGCTCGCCGGTGGTCCCGGGGACGGGGCTTATTCCTTCGAACCGCGGATCGCAATCGCGTCCCGACCCGCGCCATCCCGCCGGGGTGGCACCCGGGAAGCGGCCGCGCCTGACCCCGAACCCGGCATTGGCGATCAAGGGGCGCGATCAGTTTCTGCCGTTCGGAACCCCGGGTGGCGACGTGCAAACCCAGGCGATGCTGCAAGTGTTGATGAACCTGTTCGTCTTCGGGCAGGACACACAATCAGCGATCGAAGCGCCGCGCTTTGCGACCTACAGCTTCCCCTCGTCCTTTGCGCCGTTCGACTACTATCCCGGACGGCTCGCTGTGGAGGGCCGCATTCCGGAGCCGGTCACGGCCGAACTGGAACGGCGCGGGCATCAGATCCACCGTTGGCCCGACTGGATCTGGAGCGCGGGTGCGGTCTGCGCAATCCTCGCTGACCGGCGTCGCGGCGTCATGGAGGCCGGCGCCGATCCCCGCCGTGCAGCCTACGCCATCGGCTGGTAGTCGCGCCCGCTGTCGTCCTAGCCGGCCCGGGCCGCGTACGATTCGGCTACCGTCTTCGCCATCTCGAGGAATTGGCGCCGGATCTTCTGATCTGAGATGGCGTAGTAGAGCCGGATGAACTCTATCGTCTCAGGCCGTTGCAGCTGCTCGCGCCACTGCCGGTCCTCTGCGCTGAGATCGGCATCTTCGGGCTGCAGATCGCCAAAGAAATATGAGATCGGCACGCCGAGGATCTCGGCCATTGCCGACAGCCGCGACGCACTGACCCGATTGGCCCCGCCTTCGTATTTCTGAACCTGCTGGAAGGTGAGACCGAGCGCGTTGGCGAGAGTTTCCTGGTTCATGCCCAGCAACAGCCGACGCATCCGGACCCGACCGCCGACATGCACATCGATCGGGTTCGGGATACCGGTGCCGCGCCCGTACTTCGGAACCGGCTTCGGTTCTTCCATTTGAGTAGATGACCTCTTCAACGCAGCTTTCCTTTTCAGCACCGCACCCCGCAAGGTTGCAGCGGGTTCGCCGGCAGCGCAAGCCCCATTCGCAAATCGCCACGCAATACAGGCAACGACCGGAGCGAAACTACGCGTAGGTTGAACGATAATTGTTTGGTATGGTTAATTTTTTGGCGGGGAACGCACCCGCGCTAATTTTTTCAGTGATCTCTCCTGGCGGCCTCGTCATAACCGCGCCGGCTGCTGATAAAGACGAGCGACATCAGCCCGATTCCCAGCGCCAGCGCGACGACGACCCCGAAAATCATCGCGAGCGCACCGGCGAAGCTGATCTCCGATTGGCCGAGACCGCTCCAGAGCCCCGCAACGACAACGGCTACAGCAAGGACCGTAACCGACGCGAGCGCAAACGCGATCCAGGTGCGGCTGGATCCAGAGGGGAGTCTGCCGATCATGTCAAAAGTGACCCAACCTTTCGCAGATCTTCGATAAATCGCAAGACTTCGCGATGACGGGTTGCCTCGTCCGGCGCGCGCAACAGCGCCGAGGGATGAACGGTGACGAATGCGTAGGGCGCCAGTGCCGAAGGCATCGGCCGGCCGCGGTCTCGGGTAACCCGAACTGCTTTGCCGAAGAGAGCCTGTGCCGCGGTTGCTCCCAGAGCGACGATAACTCGCGGCCTGACCACGGCGATCTCGGCCTCCAGCCACGGAAAGCAGGCTTCGATCTCGACCGCGCCGGGTTTGCTGTGGATCCGCCGCGGCCCGCGCGGCACCCACTTGAAGTGTTTGACGGCGTTGGTGACGTAGATCCGCGCCCGATCGATTCCGCCCTTGATGAGGCAGCGGTCGAGCAGTCTTCCAGGGGTCCGACAAAGGGTTTCCCGGCGATGTCTTCCACATCACCCGGCTGCTCGCCGACCAACATCAGCAGCGAACCCTCGGGACCTTCGCCGAACACAGTTTGAGTAGCGTTCTTGTAGAGTGAGCAAGCGTTACATGCCTCAGCCGCTGCACGCAGGCCGGGGATCGTCGGTTCCGTCGGGATCACCCGGTTCTCCAAGCTGGGGCGTGGCGTTGAGGGCTCGCGAGGCATACCCAGGTAAACGCCGCAGCGTCCGTTTTGCTGCGAAACCCGCTTACTCCTGGAGCCGCGCTCGTGGCAGAGTGCCGTCCTTGGCACCATCCCCGACGGAGATCTAAATGCCGACCAATAGCCAGCATCCGGAAACACTCGTGCTTCATGCGGGGTACCGGAGCGACCCGACGACGACCGCCGTCGCGGTGCCGATCTACCAGACGACGAGCTACCAGTTCCGCGACACCCAGCATGCCGCCAATCTTTTCGGACTGGCTGAGCTCGGCAACATCTATTCGCGGATAATGAACCCGACGAACGCCGTGCTCGAGGAGCGGGTCGCCGCACTCGAAGGCGGAGTCGCCGCGCTGGCACTGGCTTCGGGCCAGGCCGCCTCGCTCTTTGCGGTCCAGAACATCTGCCAGGCGGGCGACAATTTCGTCAGCTCGACCGACCTCTATGGCGGCACCTGGAACCTGTTTCTCAATACGATGATGAAGACGATGGGGATGGAGGTTCGCTTTGTCGACCCGGCCGATCCCGAGGGCTTCCGGCGCGCGACCGACGCGCGCACCCGCTGCTATTACGCCGAGACCCTGCCCAACCCGAAACTCGAGGTGTTTCCGATCGGCGAGGTGGCGCGGATCGGGCGCGAGCTCGGCGTACCGCTGATCGTCGACAACACCGCGGCCCCGGTGCTGTGCCGGCCGATCGAGCACGGTGCCGCCATAGTCATGCATTCGACGACCAAATACATCGGCGGCCACGGCACCTCGATTGGCGGCATCGTCGTCGACGGCGGCAATTTCGATTGGGAAAAGCATGCCGATCGCTTTCCGCTCCTTAACCAGCCCGACCCGAGCTATCACGGTGCCGTCTGGACGCAGGCGGTAAAGCCGCTGGGACCGATCGCCTACATCCTCAAGATGCGGGTGACCTTGCTGCGCGACCTCGGAGCGCCGATGAGCCCGTTCAACGCCTTCCTGTTCATTCAAGGGCTCGAGACCCTGCCGTTGCGCATGCGCGCCCATTGCGCCAACACGATGGCCGTCACCAAATTTCTGGCCGAGCATCCCAAGGTCACCCGCGTCATTCATCCGAGCCTGATGACGGGAGAGGCCAAGCGCCGCGCCGATGCCTATCTGAAAGGCGGCTATGGCGGGCTCGTCGGGTTCGAACTGCAGGGCGGGCGCGAGGCCGGGGCGCGCTTTGTCGATGCGCTCAAGATGTTTTACCACGTCGCCAATATCGGCGACGCGCGCAGCCTGGCGATCCATCCCGCGTCGACGACCCATTCGCAGCTGTCGCCGGAGGAGCAGCTGCAGACCGGGGTAACCGACAATTATGTGAGGCTTTCGATCGGGATCGAGCACGAGGAGGATATTCTTGCCGATCTGTCTCAGGCCCTCGATGCTGCGTGATCCGGCGCGGCGCAGCAGGTGAGTGCCGGCAAGACGATTCTGTCCTTCCGCTGGCCGGTCGACCTCCGGTTGACGGTTGCCAGCCACGGCTGGGCCTATTTGGCGCCGTGGTATTGGGATCCCGAGACCGGTCGGCTCGGCCGGCAAGAGCGGATCGGTGATCGGCTGGGAAGGATCGAGGTGGCTCAGCGCGATCCCGTCTCGATGGTTGTGCTTTGGCAGGGCTTCGACGCCGCGGCCCTGCCCGAAATCCAAAGGCGCGTGCGGCGCTGGCTCTCCGCCGATTGGGAGCCGGCATCGGCGATGGCGGCGCTGGGCGAAGACGTGGCACTGATTGCGCTCGGCGGTGGCCGCTTGCTCAGATGCTAAAATCGCCGGTCAGCCGCGCAGCAGCCTGACGAACCGCGCCGCCGCGGCGATGTCCGCGGCGAGGGCCGCACGGCGCTGGGCTTCTTCGACATCCTCGCCCCAGGCCTCGATCTGAAAGCTCTCGTCGAGCTGCGATGCGGCGAAGGCCTCGCCCGCATCGACCCGCCCCTCGAGCAAGGCCAGCGCGATGACCAGCGAGCCGCAGGCGGCGGTCGCGGCATGGAGGGCGGTCAGCGCGTAATCGTCGTGGACAGCGACGGCCGCGGCAAAGGCTGCGAGGCTCGCCGCAGGCTGGATCGCCGGAATGACCCCGCGGGTAACCATCAGCGGCGCGCCATAACGCTCGGCCGCCCAGTCGATCAGCGGTTGCCAGACCACGTGCTGGCGGGCGACGAGCGCCGGCGGGTGCGACGCGCGGTAACAGACGAGGTCGGTCCCGGCATAATGGGCAACCTGGTGCACGATCGCTTCGCGCTGCGCGCTTCCGTCCACGGCGGCACCGGCAAGGCGCGTCAGCGGCATCGTCTCCCGGCGAATCTCACCCTGCTGCGCGTCCCACTCTGCTGCGACCGCCACTGCGAGTGCAGCGCTCGGCACGACGAGATCGCGCTTCCCCGGGGTCTTGACGAGCCGGCCGTCGAGGACAACGCCGTGACCGCCGGCCGCCGGGATCGCCGCGGCCCTCTGGTAGAGGCGCTTCATGTCCGAAGATCGGCGAACGGATCCGCGACATCTTCGGGGAAGCCGAAGAATTCCCAGCTCTGCCGCATGTGGCGGGGCAGCGGTGCGGTGACCTGCAAGCTGCCACCGAGCGGATGCGGGATCGAGATGGAGCGGGCATGCAGGTGCAGCCGCTTCGTACCGGGGACGCCGGCGAGATGCGCCGCGGCCGCGCCGTATTTGGCATCGCCGAGGATCGGCGTGCCGAGTGCGGCGCAATGGGCGCGCAGCTGATGCGTCCGCCCGGTGACCGGCAACAGGGCGAGCCAGCTCGCCTCTGCGCCGACGCTGTCGACCACGCGGTAATAAGTGACGGCGTGCTTACCCTCCTCGGGATCGGCGCGAACCCGTTCACCCTCGCGCCCGGGGAGCTTGGCGAGCGCCAGGTCGATGCGGCCCTGGCGCAGCTTGGGCAGGCCGACGACGATGGCCCAATAGACCTTTCGCGTTGTTTTCTCGCGAAAAGCCCGCGTCAAAAACGCCGCCGCCGCGGTGGTGCGGGCGATGACGAGAACGCCGCTCGTGTCCTTGTCGAGCCGATGGACGAGGCGCGGCCGCACCTCCGAGCCAAAGCGCAGCGCGTCCAACAGCCCGTCGAGATGCCGCTCGGTTCGGCTCCCGCCCTGAACGGCGAGACCCGGCGGCTTATTGAGCACGATCACCGCATCGTCGCGGTGCAGCACCGTGTCCCGCAGCATCGCTTCGTCGCCTGGCGAGGCTTGTCGCGGCCCCTGCGGAGCTGGTGCCGTCATCTCCTCCAGAGCCGGAATGCGGATGGCCTGGCCCGGCATCACATGATCACCGGAACGGGCGCGCTTGCCGTCGACCCGGATCCGCCCGGTACGCAGCAGCCTTTCGAGGCGGCCATGGCCGAGTGCGGGATAGTGACGCTTGAACCAGCGATCGAGACGCAGGGCGCCGTCAGCGTTCTCGACGGTGACGGTCGTGGTCATGCCCCTCTCCGCCCTCCAGGGGGGAGAGGGAGGGGCCCGCGAAGCGGGAGGGTGAGGTGGATAGCGGGCAGGGCTCTGGAATCCCCCACCTCACCCCGCCCTCTCCGCCCCCAGGGGCAGAGAGGGGGAAATAAATACGCGTGCGTACAGAGACAGGTCATTGTGAACCGCTCCCTGAGGCGCGCTGGCGCAGCTTATCCCAGTAGTCGAGCCGCTTCTTGACCTCGCGCTCGAAGCCGCGCTCCCCCGGCCGATAGAAGTTGCGGCGGACAGCACCTTCGGGGAAGTAGTTCTGGCCCGAGAAGCCTTCCTCGGTGGCGTGGTCGTAGACATACCCCTTGCCGTAGCCGAGGTCGCGCATCAGCCGGGTCGGCGCGTTGAGGATGTGCATCGGCGGCATCAACGAGCCGGTCTCGCGCGCCATCTGGCGGGCTTCTCCGAAGGCCTGGTAGGCGGCGTTCGATTTGGGTGCCGTGGCGAGAAAGATCACGCATTGGGCGATCGCCAGCTCGCCCTCGGGCGAGCCGAGCCGGTCGTAGGTATCCCACGCGGCAAGCGCCTGCACGATCGCCTGCGGGTCGGCGAGGCCGATGTCCTCGACAGCCGCGCGGGTCAGCCGGCGTAAGATGTAGTTCGGGTCCTCGCCGCCCGCCAGCATGCGTGCGAGCCAATAGAGGGCGGCATCGGTATCCGAGCCGCGCAGCGATTTGTGCAATGCGCTGATCAGGTTGTAGTGGCCCTCCTGGGCCTTGTCGTAGAGCGGCGCGCGCTGCTGCACGACACGGGCGAGCTCCTGCGGGCCGAGCGGGGTTGCGGCCGGTAGGCGGGCGATCTCTTCGACGAGATTGAACAGGAAACGGCCGTCGCCATCGGCCATCGCGCGCAATGCCGCGCGGCCGTCATCGGTCAAGGGCAGTCCATGACCGAGGTGCTCCTCGGCGCGGCGCAGCAGGGTTTCGAGGTCGTCGTCATCGAGCCGGCGCAACACGAAGACCTGGGCGCGCGACAACAATGCCCCGATCAGCTCGAAGGACGGGTTCTCGGTCGTCGCACCGATGAGGATACGGTGCCGTCTTCGACAACAGGTAGAAAGGCGTCCTGCTGGGCGCGGTTGAAGCGATGGATCTCGTCGACGAAGAGCAAGGTGCCTTGCCCGATCTCGCGGCGCTTCCTCGCCGCCTCGAACACCTTGCGCAGATCGGCAACCCCGGAAAAGACAGCCGAGAGCGGCTCGAAGACGAGGTCTGTACCGTGCGCCAAGAGCCGCGCGATCGTCGTCTTGCCGCAGCCCGGCGGCCCCCACAAAATCATCGAGGCAAGCTGCCGGCTCGCCACCATCCGCCCGATCGGCCCCTCGGGACCGAGCAGATGATCCTGCCCGACGATTTCGGCGAGCCGCCGTGGCCGCATCCGATCGGCCAGCGGGTGCGGCGCCTCTTTCTCGAACAGCGTGCTCATCGGGACAGTTTACATGGAGGCGACCGCGCGCGATATCAGCCGCCCGATAAAGGTCGGTCGGCAGGTGCGCCGCGACGCGCCTGCCGACATACTACGTTACCGGCAGAAATCCGGCCGAAAAGCCCCTCTCCGCCCTTTCGGGGGGAGAGGGAGGGGCCCACGCCCGAAGCGTGGGAGGGTGAGGTGGGTGGCGCCGCAGACCGGGACATCGGCCCTCCTCACCCCGCCCTCTCCCCCCGGCCGGCGGGGCGGCCGGCGGGGGGAGAGGGTAGAGCTTCAGGCTACGGTAACCCATTGCAGACCCGCAAGCTGACGGCGCATTTAGACGAGGAGTCGCGGCCAATGCGCGGCCATCCGGGGTTGCCCGAATATGCCGACGCCATACCCGAGTGTTGCGCCGGGCGCCACATGACATTGAACCACCTTTACGAAATCAACGGTGACCACGCGACGGGACGCGCCACGACCGTTGTCTCGATCGCGACCAAGAGCGGTTTCAAAATTATGGGTCAGGGGCCTACGAGGACGAGCTCGTCCAGGCCGATGGCGAGTGGAAAATCCGCCATCGTCGGGTGGTCAATGATTACCTGGTGTCGGACCCAGCCGCGACCGTCAGTCTCGCCGATCCCGACGTCGCTGCGTTGGTGCAGAACTTGATCGACACAGCCAAAAATCTCGCCCGCCGCACCGACACCGTGCCAAAAACCGGCTGATCGCGGCCGCGTCAATGCGATCTATCAGCTCGCCGCGCTGACAATCGGTGGGCGCCTCGCAGTCGCCGACGCATAACCCTCTACCAGCTCACTCGGTCCCTCGGCTTGGGCGATGCCGGCACGAGCGCGAACGCAATACTTGGGCGCGCTCGCGGCGCAATTCCTCCATACGTGCTCGGATCATCGGAAAATCATCAGCGGCGCGGGGTCGGGCGCGCTCGCGGCGCAGCTCCTCCATACGTGCTCGGATTACTGCAAAATCGTCAGCTGCGCGGGGGCGGGTCACGTTTCTTCCTTATACCAATGCGAGGTAAGCCGTCGGGCGTTGACTATACCATCCGGCGTAGGTCGCTTCAGAGTGCTAGGAACGCATCATTATGCGCATATGTTTTGCAACGAAAAATCGACGTTTTTTCAACAAGTTAATCTGGTTGCATAAATCTCAATTTTTGCACCGGTGCCGAGCTTGCTCCTTTTCAATCCATGAACGACCGTTATCATCGTCGTATGGCCCCTTCGAAGCCTGCAATTCGGCCGGCCGAGACCAGCGATGCGCCCGCGGTAGTGAGCATCTATGCACCTTGGCGAGCTGCGCCTGGGTACGCCCGAGCTTCCGGCGAATGTCCCGCATATCCAACAGCGGGGCCAGCGATTGGGTCGGCGGCGCCAGTTTCGGATCCTCCGCGATCATGCGATCGATATCGGCATCGGTCAGGCTATCGAACTTTTCCGCGTCGAAATGGCTCTTTTCCGCATTCGCCTGCCGCAGCATCTTGCGCGTGATCATCAAAACCTCTCATTCGACCGGGCCGGCCTCGCCGAAATGATCCGATAGCGCCCGCCCCGACGAGTGTAAACGACGGTGATGAACCGGCCTTCTACCTGTCCGGTCGCCACGATGCGCTCTTCGTCCCATGGGCGCGGGTCCGTGAACCGGCGGACGGAAGCGCGACGGCGGTTTTGCCATCTCGACATTCGCCCGAGGGGGCAGCGCCCGCCGCGGTTCGCGTCGGGGATCGTTCTATGCTAAGCACAGATCATGACCGGCAAAGAGACGATGCAGCTCCCTGCCGACACCCGGTTGGTGGAAGAGCTGGCCGAGGACGATGTCGTCGAGATGGCGAACCTGACGACGGCACAGACCGGCGTGCCCGGCACCATTTTCATCTCGACGGCGATGGGCGGGCACGGGCCGCGGGTGAAATACTTTTTGCAGCCAGGGCGCTCACAGCCGGGCTTTTCCGTCGCGATAGCCGACAATCCGAGCGTGGTTGCCAACAGCCTGCCGCTCCGCGTCGTCCGCCAGGCATCGCCGCAAGTCATCGACTGGGTGGCGCGCAACAAGGATGCGCTGCTCGATTTCTGGTATCACGGAGACACCTGGACGCAACCTGAAGTAAACGATTTTATTCAAAAGCTTCAGCCGGTTTGACGGCCGGGTTCCCCTTGCTCACGGCCTCTGCCATCAGAGAACTCGACGGGGTCAGCCGCGGGGCGGTCACCTGCGGGTGGGTCAGGCGGCGAGCTGGCGCGCGGCGAAGTCCCAATTTACGAGCTTGTCGAGCCAGGCGTTGACGTAATCCGGACGGCGGTTCTGGTAATCTAGATAATAGGCGTGTTCCCAGACGTCGCAGGTCAACAGACAGTTGATTCCGCGCGCCATCGGCGTGTCGGCGTTCGCGGTCTTTATGACCTTCAGCTTCTTGTCCGGGTCCTGCACGAGCCAGGCCCAACCGCTGCCGAACTGGGTCACCGCGGCGGTGGCGAATTCCTGGCGGAACTTGGCGTAGTCACCAAAGGAGTCCTTGATATGGTCGGCGATCGCACCGGTCGGCGCCCCGCCGCCGTTCGGCCGCATGCTGCTCCAGTAGAAGGTGTGGTTCCAATCCTGCGCGGCGTTGTTGAAGACGCCGACGCGCGCCGGATCGCCGGCGGTCGCCTTGACGATGTCCTCGAGCGATTTGCCCGCCAAGTCGGTGCCCTCGATCGCCTTGTTCAAATTGTCGACATAGGCGCGATGGTGCTTGCCGTAGTGAAAGCCGATCGTCGTGCCCGAGATCACCGGGGCGAGGGCGTCCTCCGGATAAGGCAAGGGCGGCAGCGCGAAGGGGCCGCTCGCCTGCGCCAGGGCACGCCGGATCCGGCCCACCAAAGCCAGCGACCCGGCGGCGAGTGCCGTGCCGATCAGCCGGCGGCGGGTCATCAAAACTCTCGGAGCGGGGTGCATCGCAGCCTCACTTATCGTCTGTTATACCCTAGCTTAGTACACCTCCCTGCCGTCCCGGTCCGCCTCCCTGCTCGCTCCCTCAGGCGGGCCGCGACGATAGCGCTAAGCATCAGATCCAACGTGCGTTTTGCCAGAATCATCGATGGTTTTTGCGATGTTCTCCCTGCTCTGAGGGAGACAGCCGGGAATTTCGCGGCTGCTCGTCGCCTCGAAGACCTCCCTGAAGGCCGCGTGCAACGCGTCGTCGACTTCCGCCATCGTGGGGCCGACCCCGAGTGCAGCGAGCGAGGTGATGCCGTGCTCGGCGATGCCGCACGGGATGATGCCGCGGTAATGGGCGAGCTCGGGCTCGATGTTGAGTGCCACGCCGTGATAGGTCACCCAGCGGCGCACGCGCACGCCGATCGCGGCGATCTTGTCCTCGCCTCCATCGGGCCTGGCGACCCAGACGCCGATCCGGCCGTCGCGGCGTTCGCCCTGCACAACGAAGCGCGCGAGCGTGCGGATCATCCACTCCTCGAGCCGGTGGACATGGCAGCGGATGTCGCGCCCGCGCCGGGCGAGATCGAGCATGACATAGGCGATGCGCTGGCCGGGCCCGTGATAGGTGTAGCGGCCGCCGCGGCCGGTGCGATGCACCGGCAAGTACTGCGGTTCGAGCAGGTCCTCCTCGCGCGCGCTAGTCCCCGCGGTGTAGAGCGGGGGATGCTCGAGGAGCCAAACGAGCTCCGGGGCGGTGCCGGCGCGGATCGCCGCGACGCGTCTTTCCATCGCGCCGACCGCGGCCTCGTACTCGACGGGAATCTCGCTGATCCGCCACTCGATCCCGCTCGGCTGCGTCCCCATCTCAAAGTCCATGCAGCTTGATATAGTGGGCCGGGTTTGCTAATCACGCCGGCCCTGCCGTGCGGTCGTGGCGGAATTGGTAGACGCGCAGCGTTGAGGTCGCTGTGGGGGAAACTCCGTGGAAGTTCGAGTCTTCTCGACCGCACCAGCCGAAGCCACCACTGCCGAGATTGCTTCCTCACTACGCTCCTCGCAATGACAATCCCTTTTTCGGCGTCATTGCGAGCGTAGCGCGGCAATCTCGATGAGCTAGAACTCGTCGTGCGCAACATGCGGCTTGCGGCCCTCGATTTTGATCTCGGTCCCGAGATCGACATGCTGCGGACGACGGTACGTGGCTTTGCCGAAGACCGCGTGGCACCCCTTGCCGCCGAGATCGATCGAACCGACCGCTTTCCGGTCGAGCTGTGGCCGCAGATGGGCGAGCTCGGCCTGCATGGCATCACCGTCGAGGAAGAGTATGGCGGCGCCGGCATGGGCTACCTCGCGCATTGCGTCGCGATGGAGGAGGTCAGCCGCGCCTCGGCCTCGGTCGGGCTGTCCTATGGCGCCCACTCGAACCTCTGCGTCAACCAGATCCGGCGGAACGGCAGCGAGGCGCAGAAGCGCAAATACCTGCCGAAATTGATCTCGGGCGAGCATGTCGGCGCCTTGGCGATGAGCGAGCCTGAGGCCGGCTCGGATGTCGTCGCGATGCGGCTGCGCGCCGACAAGAAGGGCGACCATTACGTCCTGAACGGCACCAAGCTGTGGATCACCAACGGCCACTACGCCGACACCCTGGTGGTCTATGCCAAGACGCAGCCCGAAGCCGGGGCGCGCGGCATCACCGCCTTTCTGATCGAAAAGGGGTTCGCGGGGTTCCGGCCGGCGCAGAAGCTCGACAAATTGGGGATGCGCGGCTCGCCGACCTCGGAGCTGGTCTTCGAGGATTGCGAAGTGCCGGCCGAAAACGTGCTCGGCCGGGTCGACGAGGGCGTGCAGGTGCTGATGAGCGGCCTCGACTACGAGCGGGCGATCCTCGCCGCGGGTCCGCTCGGCATCATGCAGGCCTGTCTCGATGTCGTCATTCCCTATATCCACGACCGTCGGCAGTTCGGGCAGGCGATCGGCGAGTTCCAGCTGATCCAGGGGAAAATCGCCGACATGTATACGACGATGAATGCCTGCAAATCCTATGTCTATGCGGTCGCCCGGGCGTGCGACCGCGGGCAGACGACGCGCAAGGATGCTGCGGGTGCCATCCTCTACGCCGCCGAAAAGGCGACGGCGCTGGCGCTCGACGCCGTCCAGATCCTCGGTGGCAACGGATACATCAACGACTTCCCGACCGGGCGGCTGCTGCGCGACGCCAAGCTCTACGAAATCGGCGCCGGGACCTCGGAGATCCGCCGCATGCTGATCGGCCGCGAAATTTTCGCCGAGACCGCCTGAGATGCGCCGTCTGATCACTTCCGGCTCGCGGTTCGAGGCCGAGGCAGGGTACAGCCGTGCGGTGGTCGACGGCGAGTGGATCTTTGTCGCCGGCACCACCGGTTTCGACTACGCGCAAATGACGATCGTCGAGGACCCGGCCGAGCAGGCGCGCCAGGCGCTCCGCAACATCGAGAAGGCGTTGGCCGAGGCCGGCGGCACGCTCGCCGATGTCGTGCGGGTCCGGTACTACGTGCCCCACATCGCGGATTGGCAGGCGATCGTGCCCGTGCTGGGCGAAACCTTTGGCGCGATCCGCCCGGCCGCGACGGCACTCGTCTGCGGTCTCGTTGACCCGCGGATGAAGATCGAGATCGAGGTGACGGCGCGGCGCCGCGGCTCGAGCGCGCCGTGAAGAGGCGGCTCTTTATCCTTCTCGCGGGGCTTCTCGCCGCGGGAGCGATGGCCTGCGAAGTGGCAGCGCAACAGGTGTCGCGGGTGCCGCATGTGGGGTTGCTCAATCAAGGCGATCCGAGCCATTCGCTGGCACCAGGTGATTTCCGCGTGGGCATGCGATCGCTCGGCTGGATCGAGGGGAGCACCATCCTGATCGAGGATCGCTTCGCCAACGGTGACCCGGCGCAGCTATCGGCAAATGCCGCAGGTTTCGCTGCGGAAAAGGTCGACGTCATCGTCGCCTTCAGCTTGGCTCCCGCCCGCGCAGCGCGCCAGGCAACATCGACGATCCCGATCGTCATGGATGCGGGCGACCCGGTCGGCGCGGGCCTTGTCGCCAGTTTGGCACGGCCCGGCGGTAACGTGACCGGCCAGTCGTTGATGTTCCCGGAGTTGGTCGCGAAGCAGCTTGAAATATTGAAGGAGGCCGTGCCGCGGGTAAGCAAAATCGGCGTCCTGCTGCAGCCCGACAGTACCGGTCACGCGCAGCTGATGGCAGAGCTGGAACATGCCGCTGCGACATTGGGCGTCTCGATCCTGCCGGTTGCCGTGGGCGCCGCTCAAGACCTCCCACGCCGTTTCGATGAGATGACGGCAGCCGGTGCGGATGCCTATTTCGTGCTCGGCGAACCGCGAACCGACGCGATGCTCGAAGACATCGCCGCGCTCGCCTTGCGGCATCGCTTGCCCGGCGCGGCACAGCGGCGCCTTTATGTCGACGCTGGGGTGCTTCTTTGTTATGGGCCGAGTTATTCCGCAATCCACAGGCGGGCCGCCGTCTTCGTCGATAAGATCCTCAAGGGCGCGAAACCCGCCGATCTGCCGGTCGAGCAGCCGACGACTTTCGAGCTGGTGGTCAGCCTGAAGACCGCGCAGGCGCTCGGCCTAGAAATCCCGCGCTCGATCCTTGCCCGCGCCGACGAGATCATCGAATGAGGCTGACCCCATGAGGCTCACTGACGAGCAGCGCATGCTGCGCGATGTGGCCCGTGACTTCGCCCGGACGCGGCTGGCACCCTTTGCGGCGGAACGGGATCGGGAGGAGCGGTTTCCGGCCGAGGCCGTGGCCGAGCTCGGCAAGCTCGGATTTATGGGCATGCTGGTGCCCGAAGCCTATGGCGGGGCGGGCGCCGACCATGTCGGCTATGCCTTGGTGATGGAAGAGATAGCGGCGGGCGAGGGCGCCGTCTCCATCATTCTGAGCGTGCAGAACTCGGTCGGCTGCATGCCGGTGCTGCAATACGGGTCGGAGGAGCAAAAGCAAAGGTTTCTGGTGCCAATGGCGAAGGGCGAGATGCTCGCCTGCTTCTGCCTGACCGAGCCGCAGGCCGGCTCCGACGCTGCGGCGATCAAGACACGGGCGCGACACCACGGCAACCGCTGGGTGCTCGACGGCACCAAGCAATTCATCAGCTCGGGAAAGCATGCGCAGATCGCGATCGTCTTTGCGGTGACTGATCCCGAGCATGGCCGGCGCGGCATCAGCGCTTTTCTGGTGCCGACCGACAGCCCCGGTTTTCGGGTGGCCCGGGTCGAGCACAAGCTCGGCCAGCGCGCCTCCGACACGGCACAGCTCGTCTTCGAGGAGGTCGAACTGACCCCCGACCTAATGCTCGGCGGCGAAGGCGAAGGCTACAAGATCGCGCTTGCCAACCTCGAGGGCGGCCGCATCGGCATCGCCGCCCAGGCCGTCGGCATGGCGCGCGCCGCCTACGAGGCGGCACTCGCCTACGCCCGCGAGCGCGAGGCCTTCGGCAAGCCGATCATCGAGCAGCAGGCAGTCGCCTTCCGCCTCGCCGACATGGCGACCCAGATCGCCGCCGCGCGCGGTCTGGTGCTCGACGCCGCCGCCCGTCGCGACGCCGGCGAGCCCTGCATCAAAGAGGCGTCGATGGCCAAGCTCTTCGCCTCCGAGATGGCCGAACGCGTCGCCTCGGACGCGATCCAGATCCATGGCGGCTATGGCTACCTCGCCGATTTCCCGGTCGAGCGCATCTATCGCGACGTCCGGGTCTGCCAGATCTACGAGGGCACCAGCGACATCCAGCGCCTCGTCATCGCCCGCGAGATCGCCAAGGACTGAACCGGAGCCTTAATCCGCGTCGCCTTCCGCCAGCACTTCGGCGAAGAGCGGGCGGTCGATGTTGCCGCCGGAGAGGATCACGGCGACCCGCTTGCCGGCGAGCCGTTGGCGCTCCTGCAGGGCCGCGGCCAACGGAGCGGCACCGGCGCCCTCGGCAACGTTGTGGGTGTCGGCGAACAGGATCCGCATCGCGCGGCATATCTCGGCCTCCGAGACCGTAACGATGCGTGCCGCCCCACGGCGAATGATGTCGAGCGCTTCCGGGTCGGGCACCCGCACCGCGAGCCCGCCGGCCATCGTGTCGACGGTGTTTGTAGCCACCGGCCGGCCGGCGGCGAAGGACAGCGCATAGGTCGGGGCGCCCTCGGCGACCACCCCGACGATCTCGGTGCGAAGCCCCAGCGCCTCGCGCGCCGCGATCACGCCCGAGATGCCGCTGCCGAGCCCGATCGGGACATAGACCACATCGAGATCGGGAACCGCGCGAAACAGCTCGAGCGCATAGCTGGCCACACCGCGCACCAGCAGCGGGTGATAGGACGGGACAAAATGCAGCTTTTCTTGCTGGGCGAGCTCAGTCGCGTGCTCGAAGGCCGCCTGGAAATCGTGCCCAGCCTCGACGAGCCGCGCGCCGAAGGCCTGCATCGCGCGGTTCTTCTCGATGCTGTTGCCGTATGGCGCCACAATCGTCGCCACGATCCCGAGCCGTGTCGCGGCGAGCGCGATGCTCTGCCCGTGATTGCCGGTGGTCGCGGTCACCACCCCGCGCAGGTTCGGCTCGGAACGCCGGACCGCGTCGAGATAGATGAGGCCGCCGCGGATTTTGAACGCGCCGATCGGCGTGTGGTTCTCGTGTTTGACCCAGAACTCGGCGCCAACCCGGCGCGACAGCAATGGCCAGCAATATTGCGGGGTCGGCGGCAGCACTCGATGCACGAACGCTGCC
>Ga0210406_10002197_pt1 | contig 22645 bp, 20 predicted proteins | sample IncBWC30MmetaG_FD_155454 | JGI IMG/M metagenome (GOLD analysis project Ga0210406, IMG submission 155454) | Forest soil microbial communities from Barre Woods Harvard Forest LTER site, Petersham, Massachusetts, United States - Inc-BW-C-30-M | ecosystem: Environmental > Terrestrial > Soil >...
CCGAAGCCGATGTCGTCGCCAATGATCATGAGGACGTTGGGAGCACCTTCCGGGGCCTTGAGCGGCTGCGGCCAGTCCTGCGTTGAGTTCTTCATGGCGATCTCAATGTTGCCCTTGAATGGGCACTCGGGCGGCGGCAGAACAGTTCGATCCGATTGCTGGTCGCAAAGCAGCTTGTCCTGTGCGTTGACAATGCGGCTCGAGCCGAGATGCGATATCTCAAAAAACAGGCCGCCAAGCAGTACTGCTACTGAGGACGCGAAACAAAGCCATAATCTCATGTCCATCCTCCTTGTCGCCCCGATAAGTAAATTATTAGACCCTCTACTAGTTGATCCTGCATCTTGTCTCGGTCACTCACCTGAAAGTTCCTTTTCTCGTTACCAGAAATTTGGGATGGTCCTGGCTAATCTTAAGAACACCGCTTAGCTTCCGAAACTGGCAAGATTGACACCTCCCATGACGGGAGCCGTAAGCGCAAAGGCGGATTGCGCCCCTCCCTCTCACGCTCGATCTTCCGACCCGATCTCGGAGGGTTCTCTTCGGCTCCGAAGAGAAGCTCGCGGACTGCTGACTGCAATGGTGCGAGTAAATACTACGACGCTACGACGTTTTACCGAGCGTCGGCCGGACTGCACGATTTGACCGGGGACTTCTTCAGGTCGAGCTCCTTCACCAAGAAATCGATCCCCGGAGTCACTTCAACGACAGTAGTGCCGTTCAAAAAGCCCTTACTGCAACTCTGCGTGTTGCAATTGCCCGCCCACGTGACCCATTCGCCGGTTTGGAACTTAGTTTCGCAGGCACAGATTGCTTTTGACGGATCGGCAGGGTCGACAGTGCACTTCGCGTTGAGGCACTCCGCCCACGGCGTATTAGCCGGGCATTTCATCAAGCGTTTGCCCTGATAGGATTGCGTGAGCGCGAAATAGGAATAAACGGTGCGCCAGCCATTGGCGTCGGTGCTCGGCTTGACGGCATCGCACGACGCAACAAACCCCGTCATACCCTTGCCGTTCCACACATCGCAGGTACAGAGCGCCACCTTCGGATTGCCGGGCTCCGGGATGCACCGGGCGCTCGTGCAGAGTGCAAATTGCTGGTTGCAAAGCAAAGGCTTGTCCTGCGCGCTGGCGATGCCGCTCGAGCCGAGCAACACCGCTACTAAAAACACGAGAAAGGGCCATACTCTCATGTCCATCCTCCTTGTCTGTCCTATAAGGCTCGATGCCGGAAGGCTGGTTCTGGGCTCTTTTTTGAATGCAGGACCTCACTATTTGCCTCGGCCGAGGAATCTGTAAGTACGTGGACTTTTCGGATGCCGACCGGTACATCAGACCGCACAGATGGCAAAGAGAATGGCGGATCACGGTTGTCCTCTCATCTCTTTCTTTCGGAACTGGTTTGCTCCATGCTGAAAGGTGGCGAATACTCAGGGGTCGGTCGAAGCAGTGCGCTCGTATCGTGCGGTTGAGATCAATACAGCTTAATTGAGTGGAGTTTACTCTCTGGACTATTTTTAGGCTATTCCCGAGCCGGCTCCTTTACGATGACGGCCGCGAAAAAACTACGTCAACGCTCTGTCGTGGGAATCGTCGAACAACGATGTCCGAAATCTGCTGCAAAAAGGGGTTCAGAGTAGTGATGGTCAATATAAAGAGACATGTGCTCAGCGGAATCGCACTTGCTGTAGCCGCTGTGCCGGCTCTGGCTGTCGAGGGCGGCCTCGGCCGAACTCTGCCAGGCGTTTGGATACAGCCTCAGGGCGCCGTGGTAGCGCCAGCGGCGGGGTTTAGCTTCACCATGATGCCTATCGGTTACATGGGCACTATCGGGGGAAGCCGCCTAGTTCCAATCGGGGGCTCGATCTTTACAAACGTCGACGCTAACATCAACAGCAACTACCTGGTGCCCCAGTACGTTTACAAGACTGAGACTCCAAAGGTGAGCTTCGCGTCGTCGTTTATGGGAGTTGTCAATTGGGTAGGCTCCAACGGTTCCCTCCAGTTTAATAACTTCTCGCGAAGCACGAGCTCTTCAAATGCTGGCATCGGCGACGTTGTTATTGTGCCGCTAACGGCCAGCATACATTTCAGCGACAACAATAATCTTGCAATCAGTACCATGATCTTCGCCCCGACTGGACAATTCAGGCCGGGCAACCTTTCGAACCTGGGCCTGGGCGAGTGGACCATCATGCCGAATGTCGCGCACACCTACCTGTGGGAGAAGCGCGGCCTTGAATTCGACGATTTCGTGGGCTTTGATATCTATAGCCAGAATCTCACCACCAAGTACACCAGTGGCACCATGTTTCATTGGGATGGCATGGTGATACAATATTTTTCCAAGAGGGTCGGGTTCGGTGCGATCGGTTCCAACCTCACACAGATCACCAACGATACGGGACCCGTAGCCAGTGTCCTGCATGGCTTCGAAGGCCGGGCCTGGGGCGTCGGCCCGATCGTGCTTTACGTTGCGAAATTAGAGAAGCCCGGCGTGATTGTTCAACTCCGCTGGGTGAATGAATTCGAGGTGACGAACCTCTTAAAGGGCAACACGTTGGTTCTCGGCCTCACTCTGAAGCTGAATTAGCCGGGCCGCGATGAGTGTACGTTCCAGAAGTTCAAACTTGCGGAACGGTGTGATTTCCCACGCTAGATTGATGCGGTAAACACTTGCCGCCAAGCCAGGAGCTAACCCATAACCTGGCCCAGGGGAGCCAAACTTGTCCGAGCGGAAATAGTATTCTCCGGGTATGTCGCAGCAACTCCTTTTGATGGCGCACGAACAGGCGGAGCGTTCTCAACCGGCTGTTCGCGCCGCGGCCCTGATGCATATCGCGCGAGTTCTGACGCGCCCCGATCAGGCCGCCGCAGAGCAACTACTGGAACAGGGAATCGCCCTGGCTAAAGAGGTCGACGGCCATGCGACATCGCTGTTGCTCCGTAACGCCATCTCTCTCGCTGCGGCTGTGTCGGCGAAACATGCGCTGCCGCTCTACGCGGAACACAGGAGGGTCGACCCCTTCGGAGGAGCGGTCGTCAGTCTGGTCAATGTGATGGCGCAGCATGGCCATATCGGCGACGCCATTACGTACCTCCGCGACCCGTTGCCGGGAGACCGTTTCCCCTTACATTTTGTCAATAACCTCGAGCGGGAATGCCACGATGATAAGACCCGACGAGAGCTTCTGGAACTGGCCATCCGGGAGTTGAGAAACCCCGCTCCCCGCGAAGCAGGTCCTAAAGAACAATTTGCTGGGCTGTCGTTAGCGGGACTTTTCGGGAGCCTTTGGAACCTCTTGCCGCGCGAATTGGCGACACCCGTTTTAAGAGAACTGATCGATTGGGCTCTTGACATGAAGTCCGAGCCACGTGAATACACACTTACAGAAAAGCCAGAGGACCCGAAGTTGGCCTCGGAACAGGAGTTCCAACTCTTCATATTAATTCCCGCGTTACAGCACCTAGAACCGGATCTGGCGCGCTCTGTCCTGGAAGGTCGTCCCCAGCTCGCCGAAGCGGTGAAGCGGTTTCCGCTGGGGATGCGGTCCGTGTGGGACGGGCAGAGCAAATACGATCCTGCCCGCGATGACCTTGTCGAGATCGGCGATTCGGAGCTGATGCCGATCGCCGAAGCTCTGGCGACCGATTTCGAAGCGGCGTTTCGTCACGCCCATGAGAGCTTCGCGAACGACACGGATGTGGAAGATCCGAACGGGGCGCACAAGGAATGCTGGCCGTCCGCTAGAGAATTCCGTCACATCCTTTTCAAAGCGGGCCAGCACCAGGGACTCGCGGCGGCGAAACATCTCGATCGGATCCCTGACCCGGATCTTCGTCTCTTTGCGCAAATCGAGCTCTGCGCAGCTATCGCTGGCTTGCCGCAACTCGGTGGTCTGACCACTCAGTATCCCTCGAGACGGAGAATGCTTCCTCCCGCGGAACTGGACGAATTATTCGGCGCGGCCCTGCCTGGCATCCGTTGCCCCAAATGCAAATGGATGCCGCGTACAAAGAACATCTGGACCTGCAAGTGTGGGCATTATTGGAATACATTCGACACTCGCGGGCTCTGCCCGGGATGTGCGTACCAGTGGGAACTCACTCAATGTCTCCAGTGTGGGGCAACGTCTCCGCACCCGGAATGGTATATCCATAAAAGGTAAACGCGCGTCATCTTCAAAAAGACCTTCCCTGACGCCGAAGGACAGTCCCATTCTTGCCGACTACACGCGGTTTATCGCGGTGGGGATCTGAGCCGTGCCCCGCCAGCGGTTACGGAGCCCCTTCGCACCAAGAAGGGTCCACGTTGTTGGTGAGGCCGGAAGTGATGGCGGTGGGCGTGCCTTTGACCGGATCGAAGAACATGAGTTGCTGTACCCAAACGTTGTGTTTCCGGTGTCCGCCCGGAAGGGGCGCGAGATCCTGCGGGGTGACGTATACGATTTGATCGCGGCCGGGCAGCCAGAACGCGGTGTAGGCGCTCGCGACCGTGTTGAGCTTCATGGTGCCAAGGTTGACCAGATAATAGTCATCCTGCCGCTGGCCGCTGCCGTCATTAAGACCTTCCTCCCCGATCAGCAGCCATTTGCCGTCTTGGGTCCAATCGAGAGAGCGGATCGGAGTTTCGCACTTGCCGATGGTGCCGTGGTTGTCGATCGGGCAAGTGTTGACTTGGATTTGGAACCGACCGATTTGCTCGCCCGACCGCGACACCACCAGAGTCTCCTGGTTGCCGCAGGCTTCGAGCTCTCCCAGCTTTGCGAACTGATCGCAACCCCGCGTCCGCGAATCCGGTTCTTCCTTCGGCTCCGGCGTGGGGCCGATGATGCTTTCCTCGCCCGTGGTGGGATTCAAGCTCCACAGCCCCACGTGGTCGGTTACGTGAGGCGAGGGGGACCCGAACTTGATCATCCGGCCGTCACAAGTGGGATTGTAGTGGTCCCGCAGGGAGTGCGTTAGCGCTTTGAGAATCCCATTTGCTGGATTCCAGGTCCAGATCTGCTGGTGGCTCGCGCCATGCTCTTTGTAAACGCGGCGGCTGAAGATCAGCTCTCCGAATGCGGAAGAGACGAACAGGAGCGCCAGGATAACGGCTCGCTGCGGTGTGGTGGTCATTTTTCAGAGAGCCAGCGGGATCGGCCCCTGCTCGTCATTCTAATCCCTGGTAAACGCCGAAGGGCTTACGAACAGGCTGATGGCCGACCACAGGCGCCGTCCCACAAGTTCAAACTTCCTGAACAGTGTTCCTTCAGTTTTCGTTGGTTACTCAAGCATTGCGGTTTTTCCTCGCTCACGCCCAACAGTGAGCTACCGTGACCGCTATCAGAACGGAAATCCGCGTACAATTCAGCGGGATCTGGACATCGGCTTTCTCGTAAGTGAAAGAACCGGCACCCGGCGGACGCCAGCGAACACCGTACCGCCTAATTCGGGAGCAGGAGGTCGGTTGTTCGAATCGACCTACCCCCGCCAATCCGCGATCCGTTAGGTCATGCTGGATGAGGAGGACTCAACAGAGCGGCTTACGCCGCGTCGCGCTAATCTCTGCAGACTCGATCTGCCGGAGTCCGGTTGAGGGCGCCAGTCCTCGAAGATGCGCCGAGCAATCGAAGAATTGCGCAGAATGATCTTAGTCTGCACTCCACAATAGGTCGAGCTGAAATTTAGTCCGAAACATCGTCACCCATTTGTCCACCAAAGTAATCCGTAGTTTCTGGATCTCGTCTTCAAGTGTGCGACTCTGTTTGCTCAACGTGCGGTGAAGTTCGTCTATCGAAGTGCACCGAAGATTCCGTCCAAGCTGGTTTTGGAACCGACGTTCATATTCCTTCACGCGCTCATTCACATCCTGTGGTACCCATCCGTCATGCGACTGTTTCTTCCTCTGAACGCGTCGTACCTTGAACCTATTCATCGCATTAGCGATGCGCACGTGGTGCTTCTTTTGTCCGGCTCTTTTCAGGGCGTGGTCTGCGGCATAGATCCTTTCGGACAGGTCGGTAGTTATGTAAGGCGTCGGATCCGGGCCCTGTACATTCAGGAAATCTGAAAGGAGCGCTGGAGCTTTGAAAGGTGAACGAAGGCCCGGAGGTAATGAATATCCCTCAACTAATTCTATCGTCGTAACAAGAGAAGGACAATTAGCCAGGTAGGTATTAGCGTGCGTCTTCAGAAAGGCGATCGCTTGCCCGCGCGTTGACTGTTCGAATTCCCCATAGCTCGCCAATAAACGCCAGAGGTGGTCGGCTATGCCTGCCGCACTCGTCCGGGCTTCACGTTCGCTCTCAGTTCTCTGTTTTTTCTTATACGCTTTGATCGCCTCATGCCCGCACCTTACAACATCCTGGGGTACAGCGTTACAAGCTAGCAATACGAGATAGCGTGCGACGGCAGCAGTCTCACGGAGTTTTAGCGTCTGTGGGCGCGTCGCCACATCCTTGAAGAGAAAACTGAGAAAGGGATTGATTTCTTCCGCTGCAAGAGGCTCTCGTGAGAGCTTAATTTCAACCATTGTGTGCCCTTCGGGAGTGATCGCGAGAATGGGGCATAAGCGCCTTCAAAATCTCACTTACTCCCCGTGCTTTTACCTCAGAACACCTTTAACATCAGGATAGTTCATCACTATTTTGATGGAGGAGACAGAGTGCTGTTGAAGCTGAAGTTGGCGCTATTGAGTAAAGGAGTCCGTCAAACGCGCATGGCCGTAGAGCTGGGTTGGGATCCCGCGAAGCTGTCGAGGATCATTAACCAGACAATCGATCCGACTCCACGAGAAAAGAATGCGATTTCAGCGTACCTTCGGGTGCCGGAATCAAAGTTGTTCTCGAGCCACAAACCGAAACGTCAAATTGGTCCCGGAATGCAGAGCGACAAATAGGATGAACGACGTGCAAGCGATAAGGTCAAAGCGGGCCAGCCTGGCGGCTGAACCTGCTGAGTACATGACGCGCGTGGAAGCGGCGCAGTATTTGCGCGTCTCGTCTGCTCATGTTTCTAACCTGGCTCACGGTAAGGTGCCGGGAATGCCGCGTCTGCGTTTCTGTCCCGCAGGCCGGCGCTTGATCTTCAAGCGGGCTTGGCTGGATGAATTCGTGGAGGCAGCCGCCAAGGAGCGTGGCGAAGATGATACGATCTGAGCCATGTCAGAATTTAACGCTCGACGCGCCGGAAAGAGGAACGGTGCGAAAGAGAATTCGTTTTCAAGACCCGCAGCCGAAGCTCCGGAAAAGCGGAGGCATTTGGGTATGGTACGGCCAGTGGCGAGATGCCGATGGCCGAAAGCGTGGGAAAATACTCGGCCCAAAGTCGAGGATGACGGAGAGCCAAGCGAAGGCAGCGTTGGCGACAATTGTCCATCCGATCAACTCCGGAATAGCGCAGCCCGCGAAACCAGTGTATACGTTGGGGCAGTATGTCAAGGATGTCTTCATCCCAGTCAAGCAGCGCCGTTGGAAAGAGGGCTCTACCGACGTAACAACAATTCAACAAATCAATTGCCATCTGATACCAGAAATAGGCGAGTCTCTCCTATCAGTGATTCGGAGGGAAGACCTTCAGGCACTCCTGGATCGGAAGGCGCTGCGATTGTCGAAGAGCGTTGTCGGGCATCTCCGATGGGCTCTCAGTTCAATTCTCAAACTCGCCTCGTCAGATGGTTTGATTTCCCACAATCCGGCGGCGGCGCTCATTGTCCCCAAGAAATGCAAGCCTGGTCGACCAACTCGCAGGCTGACTTTAGAGGAGATCGACACTTATCTATCGGCATTGGCGCTACGAGAACGTGTAGCCGCGCGACTCGCCATCTTCGAAGGAATGCGTCCAGGGGAAATACTAGCGCTGCGATGGCGTCACGTGAACAGAGACCATTTGCGGATAGACGAGCGCGTTTACCGTGGCAAGTTCGACCTTCCCAAGGGAGGCGAAGAGCGGGTCGGAGGAATGTCCGTAGGCACCCCACACTTGCTCGCGGAACTCAGGAAGGTATCCGTCGACCCGGGGCCAGATGGTTTCGTGTTCGCTTCGGAAGCGATCGACACGCCGATCTCCCGAGACAACCTCTGGCGGCGAGATATGAAGCCAGCTCTGGCAAAAGTCGGATTAGAATGGGCAACGTTCCAGGTTTTGCGAGCAACGAACGGGTCGCTAGCGAAGAAAGAAGGTTCGGATCCGAAGGTTATGGCCGATCAAAGAGGTCACGACCTGGGCGTAAGCATGAAAGTCTACACGCGTTCCGATATCGAGCAGATGACGAAAGCTGTAAGGAAATTCGAATCCGCGGTGATTCGAAAACAGAGGCAAAAGCAGTCAGCGTGAACGTATTGCCGGAGGATGCTTCGAAGCAGTTTCCGGTTGGTTCGGTGAGCTTAACGGAGTAAAAGGAGTATGGTGAAAAACTCGGTGGCTCCCAAGTTATTGAAAACTGGAGCGGGAGACGGGACTCGAACCCGCGACGTCCAGCTTGGGAAATCAAGCGCCGTTTGTAAATAAAGAACTTAGGCGTTCATGGTGATGAATCCTGTTCAGGTAGGTCTAAGAAAACACAGTAACGGTCGAATGGAGGGCCCCTTAATTCAGTAATCGCAGTAACGAAATAAACAATCGCATCACTCTCCGAATTATTCTACGGGCGACATCAGCCAGTCCGCATCCCCAACGATTTTGCCCATGAAGAGACGTTCAGCTGTCGAGCGACCGGGCTACAGTTGCCCGCAGTACAGAACATCCCCATTGCTTCACAAGTGTGTGCTGCCGATCGGAAGGCGCGAGACCGGCATACACAGATAGAGTTCGGATAAATACTGCACGGCCACCCGTGCATGTAACAAACGCGACTTTGAGCATGAACCCAGAGTGCCGGCTGTCAGCCAAACCGTTTTTCTGTTGACGAAACACGTGCCGCCCTGGTATGTAGGGACGAACAGCCCGATTTTAGGATGCCATTCGCTGATGATGACGGACCAACCACAAACGGCCCCAAGGCTACGAGTGCCCTCGATGGCTCAAGATCTTAGCCCTGCACAACGTTGGCTGGTGGATCTGATGCATTTGCACCAGTTCGGCCGGATTGAGAATATGGCTGTTCGTGGCGGTGAGCCGATTCTCAATAACGATGTGAAAGTCGTGCGGGTCGCGCGATTGGGCAGCGGCACCGATGGGGCGAAGGTCACCCGCAGCGAGTTCGAGTTGAAGAAGCAAGTCCGTGATTTATTCGAGGAACTGGCACATCTTGAGAATGGCACGGTGATCCTGCTTGAGTTCCGGCACGGATTGCCTTTTTTGTTGGAAACCACACCCAGAGTTGTCTTCGCGCCAAAATCCTCAGCGTGTTAGCAGAGCTACACCAACGGTGGAACTCGTCTGAGCAGGCGAATGCTCAGTGACGTTGATGGCAACGCGCAGGGCCGCTCCCTTTTCTTATTTACGTGACAAAACAGCGGAGCCTTTCAGGTCCATGGATGACGTAAACCGGGTCGATCTTCAATCGTGAGGCCGCTCTTTCCCGCGTCGGAGTAAGTCTTCACGACTTCAATTCGGTGCGTTCGTGCATACGAACTGATCGCCTCCGATTGGTTGTCAATTGAGTACTGTTGGTGCTCAGTAGACATCCTGACATACCATGGGGTTGTCGTTTAAGTATAGTTTGCGCCCGTTTTTCTCGGAGAATCGCGAACAGGTTGCCACACTACTCCAACATGGAAGCTCCGAGTGTACTGCACATCGCGTCCGGTTTCGTCGCGCTGATCGCAATCCGGCTCGCCCGATTACATCAAATGTTCCAACGGCCACGCGACCTTGCGCCGTCTGATGGATGTGAACGTGCCGCTATACGGGAACGAAACTGGTACAGGAAAACCGAAGCAGAGAAAATCGCCGCAGGTCGGGCACTAATCTAGCATCAAGATCGGAAGCCGCCTCCAAGGACGGTTCTCGACTCCGTTTGCGTCCGTGAGTCCTCAACAGCTCACGGACGTTTTTCTGGCGTCCAGCGGGCATCGGCACGATGAAAGCGGAACTCGCACAGAAGGAAGACACATGGACTTACTAGCCGTAGCGATTGTATTTCCGGTATCTCTGGCGTTGGGGTTCGCCCTACAGGTCGGCACCCTGCAACTGATCCTGTGGATGCTGAATCGCCTTGGTCACTGAAACCACTACTTCATCGTCGTCGATCAATCATTCGTGAATCAGCTTACTAACCGCTCGGCCTGCCCGAAGCGTCGGGTCAAAGAAACGCCCGCCAAGAGTGCGAAGGGTTTCACAGTTCCGTGGCGGGCGGAAATGCAGTGGACTACTGTAGTGAGTGCGATCAGCCGCCGTTTTCTCTCAGGAAAAAGAAAAGTATTTTCACGAGGGGGTCACGCAGTCGGATCGAGCCGGTTACAGGTGCTGTTATAAACATCTCGAAACCGACACAGGAGAGATCCGTGAGTGTTTAGATCAAACAGCTTGTCAAAACAGTGTGACACCTGGCGTTCATCCATTGCGGGACAGTGCTCTGCCGCCGCCGACGCTACCGCGTCGATACAATCCTCTGCTTCGCGACCCTGTTTGATAAACCGGGTCACTTCTTTTACGGGGCATCTCAGGCGGAAGGCACATGGCCTACAGTTCACAAATCGCGCCTCGTTTAGGCTTCCTTCGGATCGAATTCCAGACGCCTCCACGTATCCGTCTTTCACTGGATCGTAGTAGCGCGTCATCTGAGCGTGGCACGTGGGGCATCGATACCGAACCTTCAAATACATCGCACTCGTTTCCACGGACACGATATCGCACACGTATTGGCAACCCGCTTCGCAGGCCCAAGGGTGTACTCGTGTGTAATGTTGATCCAGCGGGTTCAGCGACATACGTTTAGCAGGGGCGTCAATCAGGATTTCCTCTATGCCGCCCCGAGCAGTCAGTTTAGGTTTATTTAAGTGAAGGCCCAAACGCATTGCGACGCTCACGGTAATGTAGTTGCGAGTACCTCTGGCAAATCTCCGCTGTAGGTCTCAAATCGTTTTGGAAACATCCCGCTCGGGAGTTGCGGACTACACATTCGGATAGGCCACAAGCGGAACGGATAGCCACGGAGGGGTGTCGGTGGAAGAAGCTGGCGGTTCTGGCCTGAGCCGGTAACGGCCTAACTTGTTGCCGGGAGCACGCCGACCTTCGGCTCCGCTCGATGACACGGCGGGTTCGGTGGGTGTCGCCGTCTCCCGGCGGAAGTTCTAAAGGCACGTGCATGGCCGAGCGAACGATGTGTCGCTTGACGTCATATTTCAAATTGAAATAGGCCACGTGCAACCGATAAATTCGAAACAAGGCAAGCACACAAACGCCGCAGGCGACGGATTTGACCCCACTCTGGCCGGCTTCGCCACGAGCGGAAGACGAAGCTTCGAGATCCGCAAGATGTGCTGATAGAGGCCGACCGCCGGCTGCGGAAGTTGCTGAACGAGCGCCGGGCATAGCGACGGCGAACTCCACGACAATAGTCCCGCCGTTCGCCGCGTACCTAGCCTCGCAAACCCAGGTCCGACTGTAGAGGCCGATTTGCCCCAGCGGCAGGGTAACAGAAACAAAGGAGCCAGCAGAGCATTTTGGACTCAACAGACGCGGCCGGGTTCAACGTCTCTCTCTAAGACTGGAGGATCGATGTCCAAGTTCAGTGCCCGCCGCCTGGTCCTGAGCGCAGTTGCAATGTCCGCGCTGGGCCACGCCCAGGCCCTGCCCAAGGAATTCGATGTCGCAACCGTCAAGGCCAATGCAGCCAACGACAATCGGTTCATGATCCGTCCCTTGCCCGGAGGAGGCCTTTCGATCACTGGCGTGCCGCTGAAGATGCTCATCATGGAAGCCTATGATGTCAGAACGTTCCAAGTCTCGGGCGGGCCCGGATGGATGAACACTGAACGGTGGGATATACAAGCGAAGGTCGAGGGGGTCCAGGGCCAGCTCCCAATTGGCCAGATGCTCAAGATGCTCCAAGCCCTGATCACGGACCGATTCAAACTGGAGGTTCACCACGAGTCCAAGGAGATGACAGTTTACGCGCTGGTGGTGGGGAAGAATGGATCGAAACTAACTCCCCACACGGGTGAACCTCCTCAGCCAACAGATCGGCTTCGCATGAGGCCAGGATCGCTCAGCGCGAAGCAGGTCCGTATAGCGGCACTCGTGCGACAGCTCACACCTCAATTAGGGCGGCAAGTGATTGACAAGACCGGGCTCACCGGCGAGTACGACTTTACGCTGGAATGGACGCCTGAACCTGGTCAAGGTGGGCCTGAATCAATCGGACTCCCTCCGGCACTGGATTCTCCGCGGGCATCTGATTCGAACGGTCCTTCCATTTTCACCGCTTTACAGGAGCAGCTCGGCTTGCGGTTAGATGCGCAAAAAGGCCCCGTCGATGTCATTGTGATTGATCGTGCCGTGAAACCCGATGAGAATTAGAACGTTCTGAAAGCTGTTGCGGTCGTCACAGTCATCACTCCGGTCGGGAGAAACATCAAGGGAAATCTTGCGGGCGATTAGATCGATGAGGTGAATGCCGGATGGGCTTAAGGGCAATTGGCGGCTTGGTCCCTTTTTTATAGGGGCGACAAAATCAGCCCGACAACGAGGGGAGCTGTCAGTTCCCAGCCTCGTGAATTACCGGACTTGATGCAGTGGCCTGCTGACCACGAAAGGCGACACGCACAATGCCAGTTTCATCTGAGTAAAGTGACACGGTTCTCTTTCTTGAAGCTGGCCAAATGGTTACCGTGCATTTTGTCCCCTTGGGCTCAACATCGAAGCGAAAACCGGCGAAGCTACCTCCGACCATGCTTCGTTCCACAGGTATCGCGCTATTCGGCCAGAGCTCGCTCAGGTTTCCGTATCGACCATGAGTCTGGAAATACGTAGATTCGGCAGCTCTGATCTGACGTAAGTAGAGCATTGCTCTTCCATAGTCAAGTGCGGAATTAGGTTTGTTCGAACAGGCTGGCGAAAATAGACTGAGCACTGCCAACACAAGAACCCAAAGGATTTCAGAGCGTAATTGTCCTGTCAACTTTTCTCGCAGTTCTTGGCAATCAAGGCATTGTTGTTGTCGCTTGTGTTGTCGCTCGTAGAGTCGTTCTGGACGGCTGAACCTCCAGACGCGCAGGCTGCGGCCGGATGGGCGACCTTGTGAGTATGCGCAGGCGCGGCGAGAAGCATCACACCGAGGCAGCAGACGAAGAAGAAGAACTTGATGGCATCAATCATAAGGATCATGCCATAGAAAGAGTGTGGCGGCAAGAAATATTCAGAACAGAATGCCGAACTGGTTTCGACAGGATGTGTCGACCATTGCGCGTTAATTCCGCTTCTCATTAACTCAGTCCCAGGGACTTCACCAGTCTGTTGGAGAAGATACTATCTAAAAGGATAGAGTCGATATGCCATGTTCTGGTTTCAGAACAGTAAGCTCCTCAGCAAATCGAATCCGTAGATGTTCCCACTTATTAAACTCAACTGAATCGACTGTCTTGTTCTGAAAGCCGAACAACTTCCGCTGTGTGTTACTTACTACCAGAAATACAGCAAACTTACTACAAAAATATTCTTGACATAATATTCAAAATCGAGATTATTATCGCCCATCATGTCACGGTTAGGAGCATGCGCGATGATTCGAAAGTTCTCTCATGCGGTTCTGTTGTTGTCATTCCTTTGCGTACAACTTAGAGCGCAGCCGCGAGTGGATGCGCGGAGCATGTACGAGCGGGTTATGGCGGTGGTCCCGTTAGTCGGCAAGGGCACGTTCGACGATCCCAAGCGGCCGATGTATGCCCCCACGTCTGCCGAAATCCATACGGCCGCAACTACCCGCACGGGCATCCTGGGCTTCACTCACGTGATGAGCGACGACGGCCAGTTCGCTCTGGTGGAGTTCGTCGCGCGCGACCGCTCAGCCTTCGAGCAGATCCTTTCAGACAGCTCGATCAAGGCGTTTCTGAAAGGGCGAGACAGACGCGAAGACGTCGAGGCGGAGTTCCTGAAGCACAAGAAGGATTTCGACTTCGCGCACTTTGGAGTGAGGATGCCATGACCCGACTCGTGCGTTCGTTATACTTTGCCTGGCTGCTTGCTCCATTCGTTGCGTTCCCGCAGAGCTACAATGGCTCGCACGATGCCTCCAACTGCAGCATCATCGGTGGTTGGGCTGTGGATAACAATCAGCTTGATACACCGATAAATGTCGATATCTACGATGGCAATAACTATGTGACCACCACTTCGGCGAACCTCTACCGTTCCGACCTTGGGTGGATCCACTATTACCACGCGTTCAATATCGCCACTCCAGCCAGCCTCAAGAACAATTCGAATCACACAATTAACGTCAAGTACGGCGGCACAAACCTCTTGCTACCAAATACCGGTCAGCTACTGAACTGTGCGCCAAGCTCAACCGGGTACCAATACTATTATTCGGACACCTTCAGCAGCATCAATCCAGCCGCCTGGTATCAGAACGGAGCTGGCCTAACCACCACGAGCGGCGCCGGTCTGACCTCCGCAGACGCCAACGGCGGGTCATTGATTTCAAAAGCGGGTGTGCCGGACGGCACCAGCCAGTACGAAGTCAAAGCAACGTTGAATCTGACGCAAAGCGGAGGGACCTACGGCATTTATCTGCGCGGATCATCCAACGCATTGTCGGGGCCGACCGCATCCGGCACCTATTACGCAGCCGAGATTCAGAATGTGACCTTCAGTGGCGGCACTTGTAGCGCAACTTTTGCATTCTACAAGCGTGTGAACAACTCGATCACGCTTATTACGAGTGGTGCGATGGCGTGCAATAACGGCATGACCGTCCGCGCCGTCTACAGCATCAACAACTGGATCATGGTGTACCTGAACAACGTGCCCGAGATGTGGATCGGCGACGCAGATATTGGGACCGGGCAACCAGGTGTTGCCGTACGCGGCGCCCCCTCAACCAACGGAATTGGACGGGTGGATCTCGGACCACTCGATCGCATTGCGCCAACCGTTATGCAGAACCCGATCACTAGTTCAGCATTTGGCGATCACATCGACCTCAAGTGGGGCGGTTCGGTGGATGATTCTAACGGTATTGGAGTCGGCTACTCCCTGCTATATCGTACTCGGACGGATATTCCAAACCAACCACAAGTGTTGGTCAGTTGGATGCAACCGGGGGCTACGGCATATTCGGACTTTGGTGTGACATCGAGCGCGACATATAGCTATGTAGTAAACGTCTATGATTATCATCTCAACGCCACTGGGTTCTCCTTCCCTGCTTCCATTCCACCCGCAGGTTCGATTGATCCGCGCCAAGTGGGGATGCGTCCGCTGGGCTCCTACTGGGGCGGTGACGGCGAACAGATCGATATGCGGTCTGGGAACCTCAACTACAGCATGCCGCTCGTCAAAGCCCAAGGCCGCGGCGGCTGGGGCGTCGGTTTCAATCTCAGTTACAATTCTCAAAACTGGAGGCAGGACCCTGCTGGTAACTGGCAGCTCGGCCGTGATACCGGCTACGGCTATGGCTGGCGGCTGCAGGCTGGCTCGCTCACGCCAATTTATGAAAATTACTGGAACATCCTCTACTGGCTGTTTATCGATTCGACAGGCGCCGAATACAAACTAAATCAGTGGAACGGCAGCGTCTGGACCTCGGTTGAAGGCATCTATCTCAGTTTCAATCCCAACGTCACGGGTAGCCCTGGGTCAACGCACCTCTATTTCCCGGATGGGAGCTTCTGGGAGCTCAATGCCCTCTCGGCGGGAACCGAGCAAGATGCCGGAACCTATTACCCATCGCTCATGGAGGACACCAACGGAAATCAGATTCTGATTACATACAAGCCGGGCCACAACGTGTCCTACCCGAACTCCAGCGCTCGGATCGCGACCATTGAAGACGTGCGCGGCAAGGGTGTCACCGATTACACATTTACCTATGACTCGACACAGCACCTAACCGATATTGCGAACACGATCGGTACATCGGAGAGCTATCATCTCACCTACTCTCAAATTGCTCTGATGCAGCCTTTTGGAGGAACTGCCCAGAACTTCGGCACGTTTTACCTTCTAGGTTCCATGCGGATCAATGGTCCCAGCCTAACCACAAGCTTCACTTACAATCCCGTGACCGGCGGTGATACCGGAGAACTGACTGAGATGACCACACCCTACGGCGGCCATCTGCGCTGGCAATATGCCGCGCTTGCTCTTTCCGGTTCACGAACGTTCCGTCAAGTCCAGAACCGCTATCTCCTGATGTGCGCTTCGCCCATGGCGCCGTACTGCAGTGCCAACGGAGGCGCCGAAATGCAGTACAACATCTATCGCAACGTAAACTACTCGGCAACTTTGACGGACGAAACTGCCAACGCAGAAAAAATCTGGTATTTTCAGACCAACACGGCACAATTCAATATTGGCCTGCAGCTTACCTATCAAGAATTATCCTTGCCGAGTTCCTATCTAATAAGCCAACAGGACTTTTCTTGGGCCCAAACCCCGACCTCACTGAACCCTTACATCAGCAGCACGCTCACTACGCTCGATCCCGGTCAGTCCTACCAGGCTCAAAAGAAAACCACTCAGACCCTCGACCAGTACGGCAACCTGCTTAACATGCAGCAGTACGATTTCGGTAATCTTTCCACACCCGTTCGTTACTACGTCAACACCTACCTTGCTGATTCCAACTACATCAGCCGCTTCATTACGAACCGTTTGGTCAAAAGCACCGTCGCAAATGCAGCCAACTGCGCGACCGCGCCTTTATGCACCACGCTGGTCTCGAATACATATGACAGCCCGCCGTCCGATCTCCCTGGCGTGCACGAGCATGATGCAACGTACAACACGACCTTCCTTTACCGGGGGAACCTGGTTAGCACCGTCACACCCGCTGGCACCAAGGGCTTTGCCTACGACATTGGCGGCAACGTCACCACCACCAATCTTAACGGTGTCCTCAGCACGGTCACCACTAGCTCCTCGACCAACTACGCCGCACCGTATCAGATCACCACGAACACGCTCGCCCCTTCCACTATGAACTGGAACGCCGCCCTCGGTCTCAGTTCCGCCGCCGGACCCAACGGCGACACGGCTTCGTTCGGCTACGACACCAACGGCCGGCCCACTTCCACCACTTCGCCTACTGGCGCGGTCACCAACTACACCTACGCCGATACCGCCTCGCCGCCCAATAAGACCGCCACCACCAACACGCACTGGGTCCAAACCAGCATGGACGGTTTCGGGCGCACGATTATGATCTGGAACAACTCCACTGCCGGGGGAGGTTCCATCGTCCAAACGTTCTACGATCCTTGCGGCTGCTCGCCGCTCGGCAAAATGAGCCAGGTCTCGCAACCTTTCGCGCCCAACGGAACGGTCTATTGGACCAAGTACACCTACGACGCGTCAGGCCGGACAACGAAAATCGCTCTGCCCGACAGCAGCGCAACGACGTACGCTTATCAAGGCAACACGGTCACCGTCACCGACCCGGCTCACAACGCAAAGACCTTCACCATGGACGCCTTCGGCAATCTCACCAAGGTTGTCGAGACTGATCCGACACTGGGCCAGGTCTCGACCAACTACACCTACGACATGTTGAATCACCTCATCACTGTAAGCATGCCGCGCGGCTCCAACACCCAAACCCGCACCTTTAACTACATCCCCTCCGGCACCACCACCGTCGGTGCCTACTTGCTCAGTGCCACTAATCCGGAAAACGGCGCGGTCAGCTACGCCTACAATTCCAATGGCACCCTCGCCTCCAAAACCGATGCCAAGGGCCAGGTTTTCACGTATTCGTACGACAGCTACAACCGCCTCCACCAGGTCTTCGTTGGGGGCGTCCTGCTCCGCACGTTTATGTACGACACCAACACGCTCGATGGCTCCTTCAGCGGACCATATACGAACGGCCGCCTAGTGGCCGTGCAGAACGCCCAGTTCACGCCCGGATCGAGCCTTCCAACCGAGTTCACGGAAATGTACAGCTACACTCTGGCCGGGCAGCCTAACAAGAAACGCTTGCAGATCAATGTGACCTCGACTACCTACCCCTACCCGGTCTTCACCAACAACCTGGACGCCGTCTATTCGTACGATACTGAAGGAAAGATGACCTCAGTGCAGTATCCCAGCACTTCCTCGGGAGCCGGCCCCACCTACACCTATTCGTTCGACACCATGAGCCGGCCCATCGGGCTCACCGATCAGAATAACTACGCCGCCGTGAGCGGAGTGCAGTACGGGGGCGCCAATGCTCCACCCACCGCCATGTCATCGATCAGCTACTTCGGTGAAACGGAAACGCGGCAGTACAACACTCTTATGCAGTTGACCGACTTGAATATCGCCGGAACTGTCAATGGACTGCACTACAACTATAGATTTCCCAGTGGCACGAACAACGGCAAGATCTCTTCGCAATATGACTATGTCTCGGGCGAGACAATAACCTATGCCTACGATTCTCTGAACCGCCTGCTTTCAGCTTCTGGTAGCGGCTGGAACCAATCGTTCGGGTTCGACGGTTTCGGGAATCTGACGTCCAAGTCTGGTTCGAATTCGCCGCCGTTGTCGGTAGTCGTAAATGCGGCGACAAATCAGATCCAAGGCGTCAGCGGCCTGAGTTACGATTTCAACGGGAACGAACTCTATGGCGGCGTGGCCTACGACGCCGAGAATCGCTTGCTCAGCGCTCCCGGCGTGCAATATGCTTACGATTCAAAGAATAAGCGGGTTTGGAAAGGCACATTCTCTGGCAGCACCCTGACCGCGCAAGAAGCTTACTTCTACGGCATCGACGGCCAGAAACTGGGCACCTATTCTCTTGTGGTAAGCGGTTCCCAGGTCATCGCCACTAACACCTACCTGGCCGTGTTCTTTGGCAGTAAACTCGTGGCCATGACGCAAGGCCCCGCACTGGCGCCAGTCATTCAAGACCGGTTGGGTTCGAACGGAAAATACTTCCCCTATGGCGAGGACCGCAGCGCGCCCGCTAACGACCAAGTCAAATTCGCGACCTACACGCGCGACTCCGCCACCTTGCTTGATTACGCTGACCAGCGCTACTACTCCAACCAGTTCGGCAGGTTCATGAGCCCAGATCCGTACAAGGGAAATGGTGGGGGCCCAGGCGATCCGACCAATCCACAAAGTTGGAATCGATACGCTTATGTTCTGAGTGACCCGATCAATTTTAAAGACCCTACTGGTCGCTTTGAATGTGGTGACGACGAAGATTTCGAGGATTGCAACGATGGAGGGGGCGGAGGTGGGGGAGGTTTTTGCGGCATTGGCTTTCACTTTGATGCCGTCATGGGGGACTGTGAACCGAACGGTGGACCGCCACCATCGGATCCAAAAACGCCACAGCCGGAGTGCTTCGCGCAACTGAAGAATAGGCCGGTAAACGATCCAAAGGCCAAATTGGTCAACGCGCAACACTCGTTCTGGTGGGTTCAGGACAGCACTGGCGCCAACTACATAATCTCAGGCGGCCCACAGGCAGTAAAAGGTTCCACGGATCAGTACCTCGATGTCTGGGCCGTGCCAGGTCAAAGCAACGGACAGGACAATGCGAGCCAACATACGCAGTGGTCGAGCGGCCTATCAAGTACTATATGCGACCTGGTCGCCAAAATGTTGGCCGCAGCCCTGGGGTTTCCTAAGGATAAAATTTACTATGACCCGGTCTTGGGACCAAACAGCAACAGCGCTGCACACTATCTCGCCGAGGCAGCCGGGTTCAACCCCGCAGTACCGTCTAATTTTTACGGATGGGATACGGAAATCCTTGTGCCTTGAAGATTCTGAATATGCGTCGAAACTTGCCTCTGTGGCTTACGATTGTCGGGGTTCTGCTCTTGATACCGCTGATCTGGCTGTACAGCACGCAATCCCTTCGTGCAGGCGACCTGGGCCTTGCTCTAGCCCCTATACATGAACTCCCACTCGAGGGTCTGAGCAATGGTGGTTCTGCCACTTTCACCTTTTCCATTCCGAATGACCGGAGATGGATGCGGATCTGGCGCGCGTGGGGAGATCCCGGATACGCAGTTGTGGCTGTGACGCCTGATCGAAGGACGACCTACTGTTTCGAGAAATTAGGCATTGATGTGCAAGTAACAGTAGGTTCAGATCCGACGCGAACTGAAGCCGCACTGGAGCCTTTGTACGGCCACTCAGCACAATGTATGCCCATTGGAATCAAGTTCAAAGCTGGCCCCGGGGACCAGGTGACCATCCGAACAACGACGAAGGCTGAATCTACACCGCGCGGCTATCTGCTGGTCGTAGCAAGTTGGCCCCCGGAATTGAAGGACCGGATTGTAGGACTGGACATCAACGATGAACTAAGAAGACCCATTTGGGTAATCGGGGTGGCGGGACTGTTCTGCTTTGGCCTTGCCTCTGTATGGGCGCTGAAGCATCGCGCACCGCGCCCTTCGTAATCGCCCCCATTCGCGCCTGGTTTTGTCGGGTACATAAAAAAGGACCGCGTCCGCCAAATCGCCTCATCCCAAGCCGGCATATTCGCCCGATAGACCCAATCGCCCGCAGATTTGCCTTCCTAAACTGATTTTGTCGCCCCTATAAAAAAAGGGCCCGCACCCGCCAATTGCCCGTAGCCATAATCTATTTTCGCCTCATCGACCTAATCGCCTGCAGATTTGACTTGATGTTTCTCCGGACCAGAGCGATCAATGTGACGACCGCAACCCGGTCAGGAGAAACCAATGAGCGAAAACGTAATCGATAACACCAGTAAGCCGGCGCCCGACACGGGGAAGCCGAAGCGCGAGCGCAAGCCGGGCAAGAAGGCCAAACCCGCGAAGAAGGTGGGGCGGGCGAAGCAGGCCAGCCAGGCGAAGGACGACCGCACCAACAAGAAGGCCGAGGTCATCGCCATGATGAAGCGGGCGAAGGGCGCCACGCTTCCCGAGATCATGAAAGCAACTGGCTGGCAGGCGCACACCGTGCGCGGCTTCGTCAGCATCCTGGGCAGCAAGGGAGGGGAGAAGATCGAGTCGTCCAAGAACGCCACGGGCGAACGGACGTACAAGATCGGGAAATAGCTCAGGCAACTCGTCGTCCAAACGCCGTCTCGGCCATGCGCCAGAGGCGGCGTTCTCGCTTCTGGGCGCAAGTAAGTGACGTCACGGACCCGTCACGGCACTGCCAGGGCGTCTTTTCCCCTCCCAAATCAATCCGAGGCGAATTGTTTCGGCGGCTCAGTGGCACGAAACGCCGTTTCTTGCCGGGCGTCCTCCCCTCAGTAGCGTCGCTGGCTGCCGGGAGGCCCTATTCCCCCACCCAGCCAACGGCGGCGCGTCCTAGCGCGTGAAGTCGGGGAGCCCTTCCGCATGCGCACTCGCGTCCCCAGGAGCCTACGGGGAGGTCGCGGCGGTGGCGCAGTTTTCGATGCGTTTGCGCTGAAAACGTACCGAAAAGGTACATGTTCGGTACACATTTCGCCGTAAATATTTGATTCTTCGCCAGTTTTCGACGCGCTAAAACGAATAGGCTTTGGCAAAACTCGGTCACGGGTGATTTTGTCGCCCCTAATAAAAAAGTGGCTGCGCCCCTAAAATAGCCTCATTGCGTAATCACTGCTGGTCCTGCGAATGACGGATGTGCGTAAGGGCAACTGGCTATAGCCATTGCCGAACAGCTCGCTGTTATTTCCCTGCCAGGCGTGCAGGTCGTTGCTTGCGGCAATCGTAAAATTGCAATCGGCAGGCTGGACAGCGGTACAGTTTTCCGCCGAAGAATCGTTGCAAGGTGCTCCATAACAGTTTGGAAACCGGCTCAATCTGGTCTTCGCGCTTGAGTCTATCGACCCGATCTCTTCCACAAGAGGGACATGTTGCGTACGAAGCCTCTGGTCGAACAGCACCGAATATTGTTGCGACGCTAGCCAGCATAGGCCAATTAGTTATCCGATCGCGTACATAGATGCGCACTTTACCTCTATGAGAAGTTCAGTTCTAACAAGAACCAAACGAAACAGAAGAGATCTGGAAGTACTAGCAAGTACCTCAGCGAACTAGGCCCTGCTGCCTAACGGCCCGCCGTAGGGGAACACGCGGCGCATTCCGTTCCCAGCCACTCGCTGCTATGTCCAAAGTGCCATTCCAATTCTCGGGAACTGCATGGCAAGGTCGTGTGGACTCGGGAGAGTTCACATGCAAACCCTTGCACTGATTTCCTTTTATGCGCCGGCAGTGATTATCGTTCTCGCCATTCTCGCGGTCGTCTTTTCGGTCTTCTGGGTTTTCCTACCGCTGCCGCGCTGGATGTCGAACACGATGGGCCGGCTATTGGTTCGATTCTGGCGTTGGCGCGAAGGGCGGCGACGGCGTTAAGCCCAATCGCCGCTTTAAGTATTCAGGATGGTTATCGGCGCGCCACCACGCGGCCAGGGGGCGGCGGATGGCTCCGCGCTCAGCTCCCAGCGTCACCATTCCGAATACGGTGTCCCTTCCAGACTAGTCTTGTCCGAGCTGCTACGCACGTCGGAGATTCCGGGCTCACTCTGGTTCACCGTGTTGCTGGCGTCCTCCATAATGATCCTCCGGCGGATGGCTCCGCGCTCAGCT
>Ga0210406_10002198_pt1 | contig 22645 bp, 19 predicted proteins | sample IncBWC30MmetaG_FD_155454 | JGI IMG/M metagenome (GOLD analysis project Ga0210406, IMG submission 155454) | Forest soil microbial communities from Barre Woods Harvard Forest LTER site, Petersham, Massachusetts, United States - Inc-BW-C-30-M | ecosystem: Environmental > Terrestrial > Soil >...
CTTCGTCCCCGCCTTGAACACCAGCCCGCCCTTCTCCGGCTTGTCATCGTCGCACTCCAGCTTGTTCGACGATCCGCTCTTGTCCTTGCCACTTGCCTTCGGCGATGGCTCCGAGCAATTCAAAACGGGCCCGTATCTCCCCAGTGCTTTCTTGTAGAACTCCGCAATCTTCTCCGGCGCGTCATTCGACTCCATCTTCATCACTGCGAGTTTGAAGCCAAACGAGCCGCCCCAGATTCCCATTTGAACGTTCCCGGAGTCGTCCTTCTCGTCTTTGTGTGGTTTTGCCCCCGGATAAACGGGCAGCCCCACTTCCTTGGCGGTCGCTTGCTTGCTCACCATCACTCCGGCTCCACTCTGATCCTGTTGCCCTTTCACGCTACCCGCTCCAGCCGAAGCCGCTGGCACCCAGGCCATCACGCCAATCACACTGCAGAACACGCCAAGAAGTGCAAGCTCCCTGACGGCACCAGCTCGGCAGCGAGCCTCAATCACGTCCCTATCCCTTACGCTTTGTTTGCTCACAAGACCTCCCTTGTGCTTAGAGATACGCGGTTTAGCCTGCCTAAGTTCCTGCTAACCGCAGCGTGCCACGATTAGGGAATTTTTCCGGCATTGCGGTGGTATTACATAAGTGGCGGGGTGTAAGCTCCTGCTGTCAGTTGCATTCTAGCTTCCATGGGAGGTTCTCTGTGAAACACACGATCGCTCTTGGGCTCCTGGTGGCGACCGCGCTCGCGGCCGCTCCCGTTGCTCCCCAAGCCGAGAAGTCACATGTCGCCAAAATGACCCTCAAGGTCGGTGACACGGCCCCTGAGTTCACTCTTCTCAGCGACCAGTGGAAAACCGTGAAGCTCAGCGACTATCGCGGCAAGAAGAACGTCTTTCTCGCCGTCTACGTCCTGGCCTTCACCGGCGGTTGAACGAAGCAACTTCAGGCGGTCCAGGCTGGAATCGCCTCCGGTAAGATTGACACCTCGGATACGGAAGTTTTCGGAGTTAGTTTGGATAGCCCCGCTGCCAACGCCGCTTTCGCCAAGCAGATCAGCCTAACCTTCCCGCTCCTCAGCGACATGAACCGCAAAATGCTCAAGACCTACGGCATCCTGAAAGGTTATGACGTCCAAAACGAAACCTATGAGTGGGCTCTGCGCGCCAACATTATCATCGACAAGCAGGGCATCATCCAATTTGTCGAAGAGGGCGATAGCGCCGTCGATCCCAACACGGCTCTGACCATGTGCACCACCCTGCACAAAAAGGGCGACGCAAAGTAACGCGCAAAGTCCGAGCGCGGCGCCCGCGTGGGCGGCCAGACTTGCTCACGAGGAAAGTACTCTCATAGCTGGCGGGAAATCCGATTCAGGCTTTTCAATTCGCCACGGCAATTTCGATCGCGGACGTCGCCTCAATTCACAAGCCGCGCCTCAGCGCCATGCCCGTTCAATGCCAAGGGTCAATCTCGCGTCAAGCCTCCGTAGTGGAACGACCACATAGCGATCAACACCAACACCAGCGCGTAGTCCAGCCCGTACCCCAGCGTCGTCAGGTGTTGCAGCCATCCTGTCTGCTTCACGCTCGCATGTGCGATCGTCAGAAACCGCTCCTCCGATAGTAACGACGTTGAAGGCAGCGTGATCCACAGTGGCACCCGCAGATATTTCCAATGGCTGCTCACCGCCTGCCCCGTCGGCTGAACGATCAGCGCGAGCACCGCTACGATCAAGGTAATTTCCATTGTCATCACCGGGTGCAGCACCGTCACTAGGGCCATCGCCATCGCGCTGTACACCGCGTAACGCACCATTGGATAGGCGAGCACCACCCAAGTCGTCGCGTGAAGGCGTTCCCCGCCAATCCATGCCAGCACCCAGCTCAGTCCGTACATCATCACTACGTACATCGACATCAGCAGCATCACCCCCGCGTATTTCCCCAGCAAAAACTCCCATCTCCTCACTGGTCTTGCCATCACCGCCAGGATCGTTCCGCTCTTCATCTCGCTCGCCACCGCATCCGCCGCGCACCAGGCCGCCAGCAAGCTCCCCGTCCCGCTCACGAAAAACATGATCGCGGAAACCATTCCCATCACCATCGCCTCCGCCTGTTGTGCTTGGCCCATCTTGGCGATGGCTTTCGCCCCCAGCAGCGGCGTCATCATCAGCAGCACCGTGCATACGAACAGCACCCCGAACACGATTAGCAGTCGGTTCCGCACCAAACTTCCGAACGTGCTCAGCGCGATTGTCCGGATCTTCATACCGGCTCGCTGCCCCCTACCAGTTTCATGTACAAATCTTCCAGCGACGAACGTACCGGCACCATGCTCACGACATCGCAGCCCGCAGCCCACAATTTCTCCGCCAGCTCTCTCTTTCTCGCGACTGGCATGGTGATGCGCACCCCTTGCGCTCCGCATTCGATCGTTGCGCCCCACTCGGCCAGCACTGGCTCCATCTCCGTCGGCAATTGATCCACCACCATTTCAACCAGGTCCCCGGTCCCCAGCAGCTCGTTTAGCGAGCCCATCCTCACCAACCGCCCCTTGTTGATGATGATGGCGCGGTCGCAAATCTGCTCCACCTCGGAGAGGATGTGCGAGCTCAGGAAAATCGTCTTCCCCTCCTGCTTCATGGTGTGGATCAAGTCTTTCACTTCCTTGCGTCCCGCGGGATCGAGCCCGGAGGTCGGCTCGTCCAGCACCAGCAATTGCGGATCGCTCAGCAACGCCTGCGCGATTCCCAGTCGTTGCACCATCCCTCGCGAGTACTTGCCGATCTTCAGCTTTTCGTAGCCCTGCAATTGCACCTTGAAAAGCAGGTCGCGGATCAAGCCAGCCGACTTGCTCATGTCCCCGCCTGCCAGCGCCAAGTGAAACCGCAGCAGCTTCTCAGCGTTCAGGTGTTTGTAGAATGCAAAATTCTCCGGCACGAACCCGATCTTCTGCTTGGCCCTCACGTCGCCGGGTTCGTACCCGAGCACGCGAATCTCGCCCCAGTCCGCGTACAGAAAGCCCATCAGGATGTTGATACTTGTTGTCTTTCCCGCCCCATTCGGACCCAGGAATGCGCACACTTCCCCTGCCCCCACCTCAAATGACACCTGCGTTAGCGCCGGAACTTCCTGCCCGGCCAGCCGGCGCCGGTAAACCTTCGTTACCTCTTTGAACTCAATTGCTGCTGTCGTCATCCGCCGCTCCTGGCCTCTTCGATTTCAGGTCGATTCCCAGTTGCGTCGCCAGGATCACTTCCATGGCCATATCCATTCCTGTGCTCCCGTAAACAATCGTTCCGTTCGAATCGATCACGAACATGCTCGGAATCGCCTCCACGGAATACGCCTCCGCGGCCTTGCTGGCCGGATCCCACAGCACAGGGAAGGGAAGTTTTGCTTGGCTCGCGTAGGCCTCCGCATCCGCGCGGTCATCGTCAATACTGATGGCCAGAATTTCGAAATTGGAGCCGTCTTTGTGGTACTTCTTATAGAAGTCTGCGAGCACAGGTAACTCTCGCCTGCATGGGCCGCACCAGCTCGCCCAGAAGCTCACTATCACTTTCTTTTTCCCGCGGTAATCGGCCAGCGTGACCGTCTGCCCGTCCAGCCCCTGCAGGCTAAAATCCCCCGCCTTCTTGTTCACTAGCGCGGAAGCATCGCTACCTTCGTGCAACCGCTTCTCGAGCGATTTCGCCTTCCACGTGATGAACACCGTGAAGACCGCAAGGGCTGCAATCGCAAGCAGTTCCGGCGGAGAGAGTTTCCTGTGCATTGGCCCGCGTAGTATATACCACTCGGCTTCTTACCCCGGGCGGCTAGCATGAAGGTGGGATGGCATGCGGCTGTGTGTGCATCCGCCACTGACCGCGGCTGCCGCCCCGCGTTCTAAATTAGCTCTTGACTGTGCGCTTCCTCAGTTCGCGACCGTGAGTTCGATCGTGGAGGTCGCCGGAATTCGCATGCCGCTCATCGGCGACTGGTCGATCACCGCGCCGCGTGGCCATTGCGGCGCGGTCACATAATTGACCTTGCGGCGCATCTGCGCGACGTCCAGCCGGTGCTGCGCTTCGTTCTCGTTCAGCCCGGTCAAGTGCGGCATCACGTAGGCCGCCTCATGTGGACCTTGCGAAACCAGCACGTCCACTCGCGGTGTCGCCGCTCCCGCGCCGGGTTTCGGATTCTGAATCACCACCGTATCCACCGGATGCTCCGCCATCGTAACCCCGGAAACTTCGCCCACCTGTAATCCCGTCCGCAGCAGTTCTATTCGCGAAGCGCGCAGCGAATTTCCTTCCAGCAGCGGAATCTGCAATTGCCGCTGACCCAGGCTCAGCACCACGTGCGCCTGCTGCGATACCTTCATCAGCAGGCCCGCCGTCGGTGTTTGCCGCACCACCACGTTGATGGGCTGGTCGCTGTAAATCCGGTCCGCCACGCGCAGCACCAGCCCGCGCGATTGCAGCATCTGGCTCGCCTCCGAAACATTTTTGCCCACGAGATTCGGCATGGTTACTTCCCGCCCGTGAATCGCAATGCGCATCGCAGTGATCGCGCTCAAAAACGCCGCCGACGCCAGGATGAACACCAGCAGCGTCACCCGCCCCAGCCATTCCAGTCTTTCTCTCAGCGTCATAAGCTAAAGTCTCGAACCTCTGCATCAATTCGTCAACCGTTTTGTGCCCGCATCACTCTTCGTTGCCTCCGCATTCAACCCTGAATCATCGTAGCCCCACTTTTTCGTCGCGCATCGCCCGGGAAGGGACCGGATCGAAGTCGGCTGGCCCATTTTCACGAGTCCCATCCAGTCAGACCAATCGCTTTTACCCCCAATTTTTTAACTTGACACGCATTACCGTTGTGGTACAACACTTTTGTTGATTACTGCCCCCGGCTCCGGCCGGGGCGTTTCTGTTTTGTACCGCCGGTTTACCTTGGAAGGGTTGCCTGCAAGGGTCAAAATCAGATTTTCTATTCCCCTACCGAAAACTGACCACTGACCACTGAAAACCGGCCCTTTCCTGTAAGCAAATCCCAAATCTCAACTCTAAGGAGACTTCCATGTCCTCTCTCAGTCCAAAGGACCGCCCGTGCACTCCACTTCGACCACAGTTGCCGCCTCGTCGTCGACGGGGAACCCTTTTAGAATCAACACTTACAAAGCCCCCGCAACTGTTGATTCTAAACCACTTACATAGACTCTAAGTCTTTTACATGCAACTTACAAAAAACCAGGAGGGGGGCATTGGCCCAGCGATGGGATAATCTCTTACCAGTCCCCAGCTAAGTTTCTAATACGCGCTCATAATTCCAACCCTGATGAGCCAACCCCGCGCGTCGCGCCGACTGGGTTGGTGTCGCGTCTTGACTTATTTTAGGGTTGGCTCGAATACTAGCGCTTGAATGTATGCACAGCGCAACCGCGCTCTAAAAATAGTTGGAATAATTTTCTACGGCCTCGTGGCAGGTTTGCTGCCACCGTTGCCATTGTTCTCGGGCCGATCTTTCTTGGATTGCTCGCGGGATGGATTTTCAACCAATTCGGCTGGGAGCAGGCGGGCAAATCTGTTGCATTCAGCGGACTTTATTATATTTATTTCACGGGGCCATCGGCCTGATTGTCGGCGTAATTGTTTGTTTGCACGTCTGGATCACCCGCCTGCGAAATGCGTCAACACCGTGAGCCAGCCCCATGGGTGGCGCCGGCATCCTTGCGGGCGTCGCTAAGATTTGCCCCGCATAACATTTTTTATGCTCAGGCGCTTCCAGCCCTCTTTCCACTAAGGACTAGAAACTGAAGACTGACAACTGAAAACTGCTCACTTCTTCAACGGCGGCGCCGGATAATCCGGCAACTTATCCTTGCTCGTATCTGCCCGCTTCACTTCCAGTTCGCCGAACAGCAACGACGGGCTGATAATCGTCGTTGGCGCAGCGCCAGCCCGATTGCTCACCAGCGGATCGTCGCCCACGGCGATCAAATCATTGCGGATCGCGCGAATGTCCAGTTCGTTGAACACCGCGCCTCGCACCAACTCTTCATGCCCATCCTTCGCGTACACGCGATAGAGCAGCCGCGGCGCATTGCCCGGCCCAAGCGTCTCGACACGATAGCCGTATTCCTTGCCCTGCTCCTTCACCATCTGGATGACTTTTTTCTTCAATTCATCCGGCGCTTGCGCGTCGGAGCTTTTCACCAGCAGCACGCCGAGGCTAGGCCCGGGAAAAGATCCTGGTCCGGCGCGTCCGTGGCCATTCGAGGCGGGAAAGTCGCGAATAGGTTGTCGGCCCACCAGATAATTCGCCAGCATCCCATTCTCGATCGTATTGACAGCCTGAGCTTTCACGCCTTCGCTGTCCACCGCGTAACTTCCCACCAGGCTCTTTCCCTGAAAATCCTTCAGCGTCGGATCGTCCACGACCGAAAGAAAGTTCGGCAGCACGCGCGTCTTGTAGCTCGTTGCGAATGCTCCCGTCGTCCGGTTTGGTTTCCCAAGCTGCGGCTTTTGCCCCAGCAAGTTCTGCCCGATCAAAGAAGACACAATGTCGTCCGCCGCATCCGCCGCGAACAGTACCGGCCCGCGGTATTCCTCTTCAACGATCGGCGCTTGCCGCAACGCCACAACCGTTTCCAGCATTTTCTTCGCTTCGCCCATTAGCGCGTCGCGGGTCGGCAATTCTTCCGGCCGCGCCACCATGAACGCCGGGCTCCGGCTCAGCCGCATTCCGTCGGCCGCTTGTGCCGAGCCATTCAATTGCACGCTGTACGTCGTCTTTCCGCACCGCGTGACCGTGCCTTCCGAATTCACCAGGTACTCGTTGACCGCCGAAAACCTTGCCGACGCCGTCACCGATTGCACGTCCGGATACTGCTTGTACAAACTCGTTACATCTTCGAGAGTTTTTTTCCAACCCGCTTCGTCGATTTTCAGCGACGCGCTCGGTTCGACGGCAATCATTTTCGGCGACTTCGCAAAATCATCCACGGGATTCGGGTCTGCGCTGAACTGCTTCATCGCCGCTTGTTTCTCCGCCAGTGCCTGCCCCGCGGCCTTATAAGCGTCGTCCGTTGCCAGCCAGATCTGGTGGCGCAGCGCAATCGGATCGTTGTCCAGCGGCAAGATGCTGGATTCGCCCTGGCCTCTGCCGAAATAGCTGTCTTGCGTGTAATCGCCGATTCGTACCACCACTCGCAAGACGCGAACGTGAATGTGCTGGTCTTCGCGCAATGCTCCGTAAGCGGCCTCTGCGAAAATGTCCTCGACTTCGTTCACGCGGTACTCGATGTAATACGGCGCCTGCACCTGATCCATTTTGAGCTGCGCCTTGGAGCGGTCCAATTCCGTCAACAGCGCCTCGAGCAACCCGTCGCCCTTCGCCGCTGCGTGTGCTTCGACCATAGCGGCGTCTGGCGCCGGTTTCGATCCCTCGGATATCGCCCGGCTTGGCGTGGCGTTCAGCGCCAGCAAAGCCGCCATCACCATTCCTGTCATTTGTGTGTACGAAAGCAAAGCGCTCGACCGGTGTAAAATTTTCACGGCTTCACCTCCGCTTTCGCTTGCGCGGTTTTGGCAGCGCCAGCATCTTCAAATCCCGGTGGCGGCAGCAGTGGCGGACGTTCATGCTCGTGCGCGCGCTTCTGCACCTCCATTTCGGAAAAGAGCATCGACGGAGCAACGGCCGCGACCGGCACCTGCCCGCTCTCCGCCCCACATACTCCGTTGAATACGCGCGGCTGATCTCCGGTCGTCAGAATCCGCGTCAACGCGGCGAGTGGCGTACCCACAATGTCCACCCCGCGCACCAATTCATCGGGACGCCCGTCGGCGTATACTTTGTACACAAGCACCGGCAGCACCTGGAACGCCTGCGGCAATGCCCGCGTCGTCAACGTAAACCCTCCCTGAATATCGTCGAAGTACAACCCGTAGGGCTTACCCTGTTTCTTCACTTCATCAATCAGCTTCTGCCGCATTTCCGCTTCCGGCACCGTTTGTGTCGACGTGACGATCAAGTTTCCTTGGCGCCCCGTGGGCATCCGCCCGGGCTGGTTTCGCCCATGACCATTCGACTGGCCGAAATCTTTGATGGGCATCCGCGACATCAGAAAATTCTTCAGCACTCCGTCTTTGATCACTTCCACTCGCTGCGACGGCTCGCCCTCATTGTCAAAGTCATACGCGCCGGCCAGCTTCACACCCGCCATCTCGTGGGTTGTCGGATCGTCCATCACGCTCAGGAATTTCGGCAGCACTTCCTGACCGATCTTCTTCGTGAACGTCTGCCCTTCCTCTTCATCGCGCTGTCGGTGGCCTTCCAGTCTGTGCCCCAGCACTTCATGGAAAAAAACCGCCGCCGCGCGCCCGCTCAATACCGCCGGTCCATCGTACGGTTCCGCGACCGCCGCCTTGCGTAGCGCGCTCAAGTCCGCGGCCATTTTCTCGATCTTGCCCGTCAGCTCTTTTTCGCTCGGCAGACCGCTCGCGGCGGGGGACTGAAACGTTTCGACTCGCAACAAGTCCATGCCGTCCTCGGCGCGCGTCTGCGCTTCCATGATCAGGCGTGTAGAAGTGCTGGGCGAAACGATCGCGCTTCCTTCGCTCGAAACCATCCTCGAATTCGAGCGCTGGACCTGAATCATTACCGTCGCGAAGTACACCTCCGGGTATTTCCGGAACGTGCCCGAGAGTCTCTTGATCTCACCTTCCCATGCCGCGCGGTCGAACGGCGCAGCCGGCTCGGCTTCCCCGAGGTGCGTCTGCGGCTTCTCCTTCGAGAAATCCGGCGACTTGTCTTCTTCTTCGGCGCGAACCGCCGTATTCGTGCGCACGCTCAGCAGCGAAGGCACGGCGCGCTTGTATTCGCGATCCGTGAGTTCCCACAGCACCCGCGCGATCGCGTCCGGGTCGTTTCCGAGTGGCAGGCTGCCGGAATTTACTCCGCTGGGCCGGCTCTGTCCGTGGGTGTTGTCCAGCTCCGGTGCGCCTACGCGCATATTCACATCCGCGAAGCGCCGCTGTGCAACAGTGTCGGTCAGCAGACTGCCGTAAGCCCCCACCAGAACGACAAAATCCTGATCGTACACCGTATAACTCATGTAGTAAGGCGGCTGCTCAGATCTGCCAAGCTCCGCAGTCGCTCGCTTGATCTCGTCTTGCATCGCTTTCAGGACAGGATCGTTCGCCGTGGTGACTGGAGCTGGCGCGGGGACGGATTTGTCGCCCGCAGCCCGCGCATAAGGCACTCCGGCAAGCTGCGCAATGAGCATCCCGCAGGCGGCGGCACGCAAGACTTCCTTTCCGCGGAAATAAACATTTCCGCGTTTCGCTGTTGATTCAAAGATCTTCATGTAAGGTGAGCTCCCGTTACCACGATCAGTCAATGAGTGACTGATTTCATGTGCTACAAGGTAAATTTTGAGTATGCCCTAGCGGTCTGCGTCACGCAATCCGCTGTCGCCAAAGCGTTCACTGCTCTTCAATCGCGCGCCGTTCGCAAAATCGCTTGCCTTGACCGGCTTGCGCCCCTCCAGTTGGACGAGTGCAACCCGCAAAACGGTTGCGTCGCCGCACCGGACGTATAATTCATTCTTTTCGCCGAGCAAAGTTCCGGGCGCACCGACGCGCGCGCCGCTCGGCAACCCGGCGCCCCCTGCTTTAGACACCGGCTCGCCCCAGACGTGGCAAGTCTGCCCGCGAAACGTAGTGTAAGCCCCCGGCCAGGGCGCGAAGCCGCGCATGCGGTTGTAAATCTCCATCGCCGGCCGATTCCAATCGATGCGCCCGTCCTCCTTTTTCAGCATCGGCGCGTAGCTGGCTTCCGCGTGATTCTGAGCTTTCAGCGCAATAGTTCCAGCGGCCAAACCGCGCAAAGTCTCCGCCGTGAGCGGTGCGCCGGACTCCGCCATGCGCGCGGCAAGTTCGGGCGCAGTCTCTCTTGCGCCGATTTCGATCTCGCGCTGCAGCAGCATCTCCCCAGTATCCATCCCTGCATCGATCCGCATCGTCGTCACGCCCGTTTGCGTCTCGCCATTCACGATGGCCCAATTGATCGGTGCCGCGCCGCGGTACTTGGGGAGCAGGGAAGCATGCAGATTGATCCAGCCCAATTTCGGAATCGGCAGCAATCTTGCCGGGATGATTTGGCCGTACGCGATGATCACCACGAAGTCGGGAGCCAGTTTTTTCAGGAGCGCCTCGTTTTCCGGCGCCCGAATTTTTTCCGGCTGATGCACCGGAAGATTCGCAGCCAGCGCCGCTTCCTTCATCGGCGAAAAGGAAACTTCCTGCCCGCGTCCACGAGGCCGGTCCGGCTGCGTGATAACGCCAACGATTTCAAAGTCAGTCTGTGCGAGGAGATGTTTGAGCGTGGGAACCGCGAAGGAGGGCGTCCCGCAGAAAACGATTCGCATCTTTAACCCGCTGCGGCCGCCAAGCGGCCAGCTCCGGCACTTACCACTCGCCCTGTTTCCTGAGCTTCTTGATTTTCCGCTTGATCAGGTCGCGCTTCAGCATGCTGAGGTGCTGCAAAAAAAGGATTCCGTTGAGGTGATCGATCTCATGGCAAAACGCCCGCGCCAGCAAGTTTTCCCCGCGAATTTCAAACATCTCGCCCTTCGCGTTCTGCGCCTTGACGGTTACAAATTGCGGTCGCAACACGTATCCTCGAAAACCCGGAACCGAGAGGCAGCCTTCTTCTTCCCGAACTTCGCCTTCCGCGTGAACTACCTCGGGATTCGCCAGCACGATCTTGGCTTCCGGATTCTTTCCCCCGGTTACATCGACCACCGCGATCCGCAAGCTCAATCCGATTTGCGGCGCTGCCAGTCCCACGCCCTGCGCCGCGTACATCGAGGCGAACATATCCTCCGTTAGTTGCTCCAGCTCCGCGTCGAATTTCTTAATGGGCGCGCCCGGCTTCTCCAGGACGGCGGCGCCGTACTTGACGATCGGATAGATCTTGCGTGCCGCAGACGGCGCTTGCGGCGTCTCGGTGGCCGCCGGGGCAGGTGCGTCAGAACTCGTCGATTTGTCGCGCATAGTTGTCGAAATTCCGTCGCATCTCTGCCAGCGAGTCTCCTCCAAATTTTTGCAGAAAAGCATCCGCCAGCACAAGTGCAACCATGGCTTCCCCGGCCACCGCGCCCGCGGGCACCACGCACCAATCGGACCGCTCGTAGGCGGCCTTCACCGGCTCTTTGGTTACCATATCCGCAGTGTGCAGCGGCTGGCGCAAAGTCGAAATGGGCTTCAAATATCCTCGCACGAGCACGTCTTCGCCGTTGGTGATGCCTCCTTCCAATCCTCCGGCGCGGTTCGTCGAGCGCCGGAACCGTCGCACCGATTTTTCGTAGAAAATCTCGTCCTGCACTTCGCTTCCGAAGGAGCCCGCCCCCGCCACACCTCCGCCGATCTCCACCGCCTTCACCGCTTGAACGCTCATCAGCGCCTGCGCCAGCCGTCCATCCAGCTTCTCGTCCCATTGCGCGTGGCTGCCCAGCCCCACGGGAACATTGTGCGCGACAATTTCAAAAATCCCACCCACGGTGTCGCCCGCTTTCAGGACCGCGTCCACCTCCGCTTTCATTTTTTCCTGCACTGCGGCGTCGATACACCGCAAAGGAGAATCCAGGTCCGCGCTCACCGCCTGAATTTTCTTCCACGTGGCAGGTTTTTCCAGGCGCACGTGTCCCACCTGAATCGTGTGACTCGCAATTTCCGTGTCGAATTCCCGCAAAAGCAGTTTTGCAAAGGCGCCCGCCGCCACGCGTGCCGCGGTTTCGCGCGCCGAAGCTCGCTCCAGAATGTAGCGCGCATCGTGGTAGTTGAATTTCTGCGATCCCGCAAGATCGGCGTGGCCGGGGCGCGGCGCCACGAGTTTTCGCGCGCTTGGATCGTCTTCTGCGGCTTCCACCGGCAGGATTTTCTCCCAATTGGCCCAATCGCGATTCTCGATCCGCAGCGCAATCGGCGCACCGATGGTCTTCCCGTGGCGCACTCCGGCAAAAATTTCCGCGGTGTCTTTTTCGATCTTCTGCCGTCCGCCGCGTCCATAGCCAAGCTGCCGACGGCGCAGCTCGTGATTGATATACTTCACGTCAATGGGGAGTTGGGCGGGCAGCCCGGAGATAAACGCCAGCAACGCCTGCCCATGCGATTCACCCGCCGTGTAAAAGCGAAGCATCCCCGCCATTCCCTCGCACGAACTTGCGCGCAATTGATTCAAAGCAAGTGGAGAACGAACAGTGTAGCCGCCGTAGCGCTCTGCGTCTAGGGTACGTCACAAGGTGTCCCATCGCTGACTGTCAACGCATGACTGTCAACGCTGACTTGACGTGTCCTTGCCGCACGGTTAGGCTTTCGTTGCTGTAGTTGTGCCGAGAAGTTCGTCGCGGAAAGCCAACGCGAACAGGTATACGTGGCAGACACGCCTCTTCAGGTCACCGGCCGCCAGACGAAACAGGAAGAAAGCGTCTCCGTGGTTGAGGTATTGGGGGATGCGGCGAAACGAGCGGTGGCTGCCGTTCAGGACTACGCGTTGCTGTCCGGGCACGCCCTGGCGAACATCTTCACAAGTCCGCACTACTTTCAGGACACGCTGGAGCAGATGGATTTTATCGGCGCTGGTTCACTGCCGATTATTTTATTGTCGGGGTTCTTTATCGGCGCGGTCATGGTGTTGCAGACTGGGTCGCAATTCATCCGTTTTGGACAGACATCGCTAACCGGGGACGTCGTCGCGATTGCGCTGGTGCGCGAGCTGGGGCCGGCATTTACAGGTTTGCTGGTAACGGGCCGGTGTGCAACGGGGATCGCATCGGAGCTCGGGTCGATGCTGGTGACGGAACAAGTGGATGCTATGCGCGCGATGGGGACAGATCCCAGCCGCAAGCTGGTTGCGCCGCGCCTGCTGGCCGCACTGCTCATGCTTCCGCTGTTGACGGCGCTTATGGATTTCATCGGGCTTCTGGGAGGATGCGCCGCGTCGGTGTTTTCATTACGTTTAAGTGCAATTGAGTTTTGGCGGCGCGCGATTGACGCGCTGGATTTCGCGGACCTGATGCAAGGTTTTACGAAGCCGGTGGTGTTCGGCTTCATCCTGGCGACGATCGGGTGCTACAAAGGACTGACGGTGCGCGGGGGCACGCAGGGCGTGGGGCGCGCCACGACGTCCGCGGCAGTGGTGGGATCGGTGCTGATCATCGTGGCGGACGCGTTTTTGACGAAACTCGCGCTGTACCTCTCCGACAAAATCTTCTGATGCAAGAACCCGGCGTTCGAATGACCGGGGACGTTTCCTTTCCGACGCGCAGCGGATTTGCCGCTATAATCACGAACTAGCTTCATGAGCACACCGACAAAAGAAGGGGCGGGGTTCGAACCGGCCGTCACGTTTGAAGACGTGTGGATAGGGTTCGACGAGGGACCAGTCCTGCGCGGAGTGACGTTCCAGGTGCAGGAGCGGGAGACGCTGATCCTGCTGGGTGAAACCGGAACGGGAAAAACACTGACGTTGAAGATGGCAGCGGGATTGCTGACGCCGAACAACGGGAGCGTCACCGTGCTGGGGAATGAAGTCTCCGAAATGAAAGAGAGCGAGTTACTGGCGTTTCGGCGGAAAATTGGATTTGTGTTTCAGGAAGGGGCGCTGTTTGATTCGATGCCGGTCGCGGAGAACGTGGCTTACAGGTTGCACGAAGACGGTGTGCCCGAGGAAGAGATCGAGCCGCGCGTGCGCGAAGTGTTGCAGTTCGTGGAGCTGGAGCACACGCTCGAGCAATTGCCCTCGGAATTGTCCGGGGGCATGAAGCGCCGCGTGTCGATTGCCAGGGCGCTGATCAACCACCCGCCGATCGTGCTGTACGATTCACCGACGGCGGGACTCGACCCGATAACGGCACAGACCATCATTACGCTGATCCTGCGCCTGCGCGACGTGTATGGAGTGACAGCCCTACTGGCCACGCACCGCTTGCAGGACGGATTTGCGCTGGCGAATTTTCATTTCGATCCGGAAACCAAACGAGTGGTTGCCAACTCGGAGAATGGGAACGCAGCGGCGGCCTTGAATGCGGCCAGAACGCGGTTCCTGGTGTACCGGGACGGAGGGATTTATTTTGAAGGCGAACCTGCAGAAATTGCAAACTCCGAAGACCCCTATCTCAGGCGATTTCTGGTTTGACTTTAGAGTAGTCTGATTCACGGTAACGAGGGAGGGAAGCAGCGATGGCGTATCGAAAACAACTCACGTGGACGGAATTGCGCGTTGGCCTCTTCGTGCTCGTTGGCCTCTTCGTGCTGGCGGCGGGAATATTCTATGTGACGGGAGTGAAAATCCTGGGGCCGAAGTACCGGTTGAAAACTTATCTGCCGGAAGTATCGCTTTTGACGAATGGTGCGCCGGTGCGCCTAGACGGAGTAGAAATTGGAAATGTGGAATCGATCCGGCTGTTGCCGCGGACGCCGGGCAAGCCGCTGGAAAAGAACAAGAATATTGAAGTGGTGATGCGCGTGGAAAGGCGATATCAGGACGACATCCTGACGGATTCCACCGCGAGCCTGGTCACCGAAGGGCTTTTGGGCAATCGATATGTGTACATCACTCGAGGCCTCACGGGAACTCCTATCAAAGACGCCGGAGTGATTCCCGGGACGGAAGAGAAGGCCATGAAAGAAGTGGTGGAGAGGAGCGCCGAGGTGCTGGGAAACCTCAATGCGCTTTCGGACGACGTGCGGCAACTGATCGAGGGCGTGCAAGAAGGGAAGGGCTCGCTGGGGAAATTGTTGACGGACGAGCAGGCCTACAACCACCTGAACAGCCTGCTCGCGAAGGGCGAGGTAATGCTGGGGAACATTCAAGCGGGCCAAGGCACGCTGGGGAAACTGGTAGCATCGGACGAGATGTACACGAAGGTGGACGAAGGTTTGGACAACGTGAATGTGATCCTGGCCGACGTGCGGGCGCAAAAGGGGACGATCGGAAAGTTAATGTATGACCCGACGCTATACGATCAGGCCAAGCAGGCCATTACGAACGGCAATGCGATAATCGGGGACGTGCGCGCCGGAAAGGGGACATTCGGCAAACTGGCCACGGACGATACTCTTTACAACAAATTGCGCGATACGAGTTCGAATCTGGCGACCGCATCCGGAAAGCTGAATGACAACACTACTACGGCGGGTAAATTCTTCTCCGATCCGAAGTTGTACGACAACTTGACGAATTTGACTGGGGATATGCGGTTGTTGATCGGAGATTTCCGGAAGAATCCAAAGAAATTCCTGCACATCAAGATCACTCTCTTCTAAATGAGGGGCGGGGCGCTTTGCCGGAACTGGCCGCGTGTGTTGTAATGCCCCTGTAACAATGAACGATTACTGTCCCAAGCAGATGAGCTTTTCTCAAATAAGATGACCGAAACACAAGACGTCGTCCAAAAGGCGCCTCGGACCGAGCCGGCGAAATCCACCCTTCCGCAACCGGGCCGGCCGATTCCCAGCCGCGCGTATCCGGGCGCACTGATTGTGGTGGAAGGGACGGACGGGTCCGGCAAGAGCACGCAGCTTTATTTGCTCAAGCGGTGGCTGGAAATCGGCGGATACCGGCTGCATTTCACGGAATGGAATTCGTCGCCGCTGGTGAAATCCGCGACGCGACGCGGGAAGCAGCGGCGGTTGCTCACACCGACGACTTTTTCGCTGCTGCACGCCGCGGATTTTGCGGACCGCTGCGAGCGGCAGATCATGCCGTTGCTTCAGGGCGACTACCTAGTCCTTGCCGATCGCTACATTTATACGGCGTTTGCTCGCGATGCGGCGCGGGGCTGCCCGGCGCGATGGCTGCGAAATCTGTACCGGTTTGCGCCGATTCCGGACATTACATTTTATTTCCGCGCGCCGCTGGACGTGGCGGTGCATCGCATCCTGAGCGGGCGTCCGAAACTGAAATACTACGAAGCGGGCATGGACCTGGGAATGTCGTACGACCGCGCGGAGAGTTTCCGGCTGTTCCAGGCGCGGATTCTGGAGGAGTACGACAGGATGGTGGACACCGACAATTTCGTGGTGCTGGACGGCACGCTTCCCGTGAATAAGCTGCAAAAACAGATGCGCGAGATCGTGGCTTCCAAGATCGACCTCAAGCGCTTCGCTCCACGCGTCCAGGAATCGGAGTGACCATGCCGGACCCGGAAAAAGAGAAGACGCCCGCGGCGGTTGCTCCTGCGGAAACACCCGCGGCCACGCCCCCGGCGGCTACGGCCAAGACGGCTGTGGTAACCGAAGAAGCTTCGTCGCAATATTTTTTTGGCGAGCCGCTGGTAGGATTCGATCCCAGCGAAATCACTGGCAGCCTGGTCGTCATTGAAGGAATGGATGGGTCGGGACGGTCGACGCAGATTGCCCTGCTGCAGGAATGGCTGGAATCGGAAGGCTTTGCGGTACAGACGAGCGGGCTGCGGCGTTCGAATCTGGTGGGACGCGACATCGATGAACTTCTAGCCAAGAACGCCGCGACGCGGCTGACGCTGGCACTGATGTATGCCACGGACTTTTTCGACCAGGTGGAACACCGGATTTTGCCGGCGTTGCGTTCCGGCACAATCGTGCTGGCGGATCGATTTATTTTCACGCTGATCGCACGCGGCGTGGTGCGCGGAATCAATCGCGAATACATGAGCGGGCTCTACGCGATGGCCTTGCGGCCGCACCTGACATTCTGGCTGAACGTGCGGCCGGAGACGGCATTCGGGCGCGAATTCAAAAAAGCGCAGGCGATCAGTTATTGGGAAGCCGGGCGGGACATGTCGCTTTCGCACGATCTCTACTGGTCGTTCATCCGTTATCAGACGATGATCAAGCGTGAATTCGAAGTCATGGCCAAGAAGCATAGTTTCCTCGAACTGGACGGCGAGGCCAGCGTTCCCGCGGTGAACAAGCAACTGCGCCAGCGCATCGGTGAGCAGCTAGGAATTCGCGCGACGAAGTACGTTCCCTCCGCGGCGCTTTCCCATCTCTGGCGGTAGATCCTGAATGTCCGAGCCGGTTCATATCGCCGCCATCGATGCCGGTTCCAACGCGGTGCGCTTGTCCGTGGCGCGTGCCTATTCCGCGCTGGATATCGAACCCATCCACGTGGAACGCTACCCGCTGCGCCTGGGAGAGAGCGTTTTCGTGCGGCACCGCTTTAGCGAAGAGATTTTCAAGAAAGCGGCGAAAGCCTTCCAGCATTTCCGCGAATTGATGGATGAATTCGGCGTCACGCGATATCGCGCGGTCGCCACGAGCGCCACGCGCGAAGCGCGAAACCGCAAGGCGTTTGTGCGTCGCATCAAACAGAAATCGGGGATCAGGCTGGAAGTGGTCAGCGCGGCGGAGGAATCGCGCCTTGGCAGGGAAGCAGTGCTGGCCGCGCTAGGACCGGAAACGCCTCCCCGCTGCATCGCGGATCTAGGCGGCGGAAGCCTGGAGATCAGCATCCTGCGCGACCACACCGTGGAGCAGGGAGCGCAATTGCCGGTGGGCACGGTGCGGTTGATGACCACGCTGGAACTTCCGGGGGTGATTCGTCCGGTGGAGGCGGAGCAGGTACGAAGGTACGTGCGTGCGCTGCTGGAGTCGAAATTGGCGCCGCGGCCGAATCTGGGGGAGAGCATCGCAGTGGCGCTGGGGGGGAACGCGGAAACGCTGGCAAACGTCGCGCCGGGACCGCGCCAGCACGGGCTGCAGACGATGGAGCTATCGCTCTTGCGCGCGCGCTTGCCGGACATTCTCAGGCGAGACGTGCGCGAGCGCATGAAGGCTTATGCGGTGCGGCGTGACCGCGCCGACGTGATGGCCGTCGCGGCCATCACGTTTCTTACGCTGGGCCGTTACTTGAACCTGCGCACCTTTGCGCTCCCCGGCGTTGGCGTGCGCGAAGGGCTGCTGCAAGAGATTGCGCGGGAAGCGTTCTCCCGCAAGGAGCCGCACCGCTACAACGCCGCGGCGCGCCAGTTGCTCGTGGGCACACGCAGTTTTGCGCGGCGGCTCGGATACGAACAGCAGCATGCGGAACACGTGCGCGAACTGGGTATCCAACTGTTCGATCAGTTGCAGCCAGTGCATCATTTGCCGGCGCACTCGCGAGTGCTGCTGGAGGCCGGCGCGCTCCTGCACGATACCGGGCACATGATCAGCCACCGCGCGCATCACAAGCATGGAGAGTATCTGGCCCTGAATGGAGATATACCGGGACTGGAAGGCCGCGACCGCGCCGTAGCGGCGGCACTGGTGCGCTACCACAATCGAAAGTCGGAGCCCGCGGGGCATCACACCGCTTATTCTTCGCTGAACAACGCGGACAAGCGCGTCGCACGACGACTTGCGGCGATCCTGCGAATCGCCGAGGCTCTCGATCACTCACACCGCCAGCGCGTGATGAAGATCCGCGCTTCCTTTCAGCGCGGCGCGGTAGGTTTGCAGGTGCACGCGCGTGGCGATGCCACGGAAGACCTGCGGGACGCCAATCGCAGCGCGGAGCTGTTTGAAAAGGAATTCCACGTGAGACTCTATTTCCGGCAGTCTCCGGTGAGTTGACAGTTCACAGTGGAAAGTTGACGGCCAGAGAAAAGAGATCTGGGGGATTTGTGAATGGTTGCCCGCAGTCCTTATTTTGTGGCGCTCATTCTAACGTCTAGTTGAGAGGGAATCATGCAGCTCTACATTGTTCGGCATGGGATCGCGATTGACCGCGAGGACCCGAAGTGCCCTCCCGACCCGCAACGGTATCTGACCGAAGAAGGCGTCGAGAAGACCAAGCAAGTGGCGAAAGGTGTGGCGGCGCTCAGCGTGACGGCGGATCTTTTTCTGACGAGTCCGTACGTGCGCGCGGCACAGACGGCGGAAATTTTTGCGAGTGCGCTCGAATATGCCAAGCAGAAGATTCGGAGGACGGACTTGCTGTTGCCGGGAGCGGAGCCATCGCTGCTTTTTCGCGAGCTTGCGAAGGACAAGCAGGCGGCCGCGGTCTTCCTTTTTGGGCATGCACCGCAACTCGACGACGTCATCGCCACGGCGCTCGGCTCGAAAAAACACCTGACGGCGTTAAAAAAGGCGGGAGTGGCTTTCGTGGAGTTGAAACGGCTCTCGCCGCCGATTGGCGAACTCGTGTGGCTGGCGACTCCGAAGTTGCTGCGGCGGGCTGGGAAGTAGTCCGACGATTCAAGCTGCGTCGGCGACCGCTCGATCGCGAATTCGCTCAGTCGGAAGCGATGACCGAGAATTCCGGAACTTGTCGGGGCGCCAGGGCCACGACTTTCTCCGGCTTCGCTACGGCCTTCACGATCAAGGGCATGCGCAGATGCTCTTCCAACAGATGCTTGCCGGCTGCGAGGCGAGCGGCAGTCTCGACATTATCCGCAAGGCCGGGAACGCGAAGGACGATGGCGTCGGTGGATTTTTCGGCGCGGAGCCCCGCGCCGCTGGCCACACCGCACTTGCGGAGCGCGCGTGCCAACCGCAAAACGCCGGCCAAGGCGCGGACACTGTTTTGCTGTTCCGCCGAAAGCTTGGAAAATGAACCGTTCTTGGCCCGAGGTTCGGCGCCGCGATGGTAACGGACCGCAAGAGCGAGGAGTTCCCAATCTTCGTTGCTCCATGCGGGTGGGATGGTGAGACCAAGAACGAACTTGCGCGCGGCTTTTTGCGGAGACTTGCCGGCGTTCGCGTCGCCAACCCCGTGCAAGCGCGCCGCTGCAAGTAAAATCCGGCGAAGAGAGGCGTCGCTGAACGCGGGAGCGGAGTCCGCGCGCTTCAAAGCGTCAAAAAGGGCGACGGCGATGCGCGAGGTTTGCGAAGTGCGGCGCACATGGGGATCAACGGCGCGCGCCGTAGCGCGCAAGCGGGCCAGAGCGGCGGCTTCGACGCGGCCATTCGTCGGGAGCCCGGAACGCCAGACGTTCCAAAGGCTGGTTTTGCCGAGAGTGAGCTGGCGATAGGTTTCGATGCGTTCGTGCCGCTCGCGCTCGATTACTTCCTGCCAGAATTTGAGGGAGTCTTCGGTTTCGTGGAAGTCCGATTTCCTAACGACCTCGGCGAGGACATCGAGATCGTGAACTTCGCCAAGCATGTCCTGAAGGCGCTTGAGATTGTCGCTCCAGTGTGCGTAGTGCTCGGGGAGGAGGCCTTCGACCGTGTAGCGGAAGCGCTTCAGTCCAATGCGCAAGGCATGCCAGGGTTTGGATTTTTCCGTGCGCAGGGCTTTGGCGTGAAGATCCCTGGCGGTTTCGAATCGTTCGAGCGCGAGACATTCGGCGGCGAGACTCCCAACCGGTACAAGGCGGGACCGTTGGCCGACAGTGCGCTCGAGGCGCTTCCAGGACTTTTGGTCGAATTTGTCCGCCACGCGGAGCGCGTTTTCTCGCAGACTCGGTCCGTTCGATTCGAGTGCGGTGTGCAGATGCGCGCGGACGGGATCGGTTTCGGGGGCGAGCTTTTTTACCCACTCGTCCATTACTTGAGCATCGCGAAGCGCGCCGAGTCCGCGGAAGAGTTTGCGCGCGACCTTGCGCATGGCGGGCCAGGCGGGATCGGGGTCCACTTCCTCCATCACCGCCGCGACGGACCGGCAGCGGCGGATGGCCACACGAAGATCGTGCACGGCATCCACATCGGGAGACGAGCGGACATTTTCCATTTCCTTGATAACGCGGTCCATCCAAAAGGAAAGGCCGCGATGCTCCGGGCGGGAACCGGAGGAAAGCGTCGTGACCGTAGCCATGCACAGCCTCGGAAATCCGCTCGGTTGTCTCCGTGGCGCGGAAACCCCTGCCGAACGGGTCCCATAGAGTAGCGCTTGGGCCCGGCTGAGTCCAGCCGGGGGCTGTGGAAATAATCCGGGGGGGATGCCAGCCTGGATGATCGCCATGACGGCGGCGCTTGCTGGGTGAAAAATCCGGAGCCAGCCGCTTCTAATGCTTTCCTACTATTGATGGCCGTCTTCTTGAAAGTTAGAGTCTCGGCACCCGGGGCTGAGAACCAAACTCCCGTAGCTCAAACCGTTTGTTTGCCGTGCCCGGAAGTCCACGCTTTGTTCCGCGTGAGTTTTTTCTGGAGAGACAGACCGTATGAGACGATCCTGCGTACTTCTATTCCTTCTGGGGCTCCCGCTCCCCGGGTTTGGCCAGAGCAACTACGCCGTTCTCACGGGCAACGTCACCGATTCGCAGCATCTCCCCGTCGCGGGAGCGGCGATCGAACTCACGGCCGCGAGCACAGGCGCAATCCGTCGCGTCGTCACGAACCAACAAGGACGCTTTGAGGCGCCAGCACTCCTGCCGGATGATTACGAACTGAAGGTCGAAGCGTCCGGGTTAGCTACGGCAAAGCAATCTTTGCGGCTAGAGGTGGGCCAGAAACTGGCCGTGGATATCACGCTCAGAGTTGGTTCCGTCACGCAGGGAGTAAAAGTCACTGCCGGCAGCGAAGTTTTGCAAACGACCGACGCCAGCGTCGGAGAGGTCGTCGAGCCCTCATCCATTCGCGAACTGCCGCTGAATGGGCGCATGTTGATTGATCTGGTGCTCACGGTGCCCGGCGCTCACGTCGGGTTTGGCGCACAGACGGGTTCCACGAATCCTCTCTATTGGCGTCCAGGGCAGAGGTCCGCTGTTGTAATCGGTGGCAGCCGCCCCAACGCGAACTTTTTCCTGCTAGACGGCGCCACAAACACCGATCCCACCTTTAATACGCAGAACCTGAGCCCTTCTCCCGATGCGGTCAAGGAATTTCAAGTGGAAACGAGCAGCTACACGGCGGATATGGGAGGCGCCGGCGGCGGCCAGATCAATATCGTCACGCATTCCGGCTCCAGCCAATACCACGGAACGATTTACGAATTTCTCCGCAACGGCGCAATGGATGCCAGCACCTTCGCGTCCATGGGAAACAATCACCTGGTGCAGAATAATTTCGGCGCCTCATTCGGCGGCCCGCTCATCGGAAAGAAAACTTTTTTCTTCGTCAACTATGAAGGCTTGCGCCTCGCGCAGGCGGACGCCCAGATTTTGACCGTCCCCACCCAAGACGAAATCAAGGGTGATTTCAGCATGAGCAATGTCAAAATCTACGACCCAACCACCGCGGTCAAGAATCCGAATTACAACCCGAGTCTGCCGACCGGGCCCTCGAATTTCCCGTACACTCGCCCTCAGTTTCCCAACAATCAAATTCCCTCGGGCAGGATCAATCCTCTTCTGGAAAGCTTCCTGCTGCAATATCTACCCCAGCCGAACATGATGATGGCAGGCGCCGCGGATTCCAACAATTACCTCGATGTCCGCAACGAATATCACACTCAGGACCAGGGCACGTTTCGCGTGGACCATAATTTCTCGAACGGCGACACTCTTCTGGCTCGCTACTCTGCCGGTGGTGAAAATGGGTTCTCCCCGAGCAGCGGCATGACCTCCACGACGGAAAACCTGCCGGGCTTTGGCGTGAACTTCAACAATTTGTCCCAGCAGGCCGTGGGGTCGTGGAACCATATCTTTGCCAGCAACAGAGTCAACACCGTCTCCCTTGCACTTTCGCGCCTTTCGATGGACCGCTCTTCGCAGAATGACGGAACCAACGATATTGTTAGCGCGTTGGGCATTCAGGGAATCGGGTTCGGA
>Ga0210406_10002199_pt1 | contig 22644 bp, 16 predicted proteins | sample IncBWC30MmetaG_FD_155454 | JGI IMG/M metagenome (GOLD analysis project Ga0210406, IMG submission 155454) | Forest soil microbial communities from Barre Woods Harvard Forest LTER site, Petersham, Massachusetts, United States - Inc-BW-C-30-M | ecosystem: Environmental > Terrestrial > Soil >...
AAGTAACGCTCCGGGCATTTGTCTTGCGCGACCCAAGCAGCGCGTTTGAGTTGTACACGTTTTTGTTGGCGCCGGGGATGAAGGAGTCCGGGCTGGGCGCGGATTCCGCGGGAGGCGAGCACGACGCGCGATTTCTGGTTGGGAACATTGTCGTGCAGGCGGAGATTTCCCCTAAAGCGAAGGCCGAGGGGCTGGGCGAATTGCTGATGGCGCTGCAGGCGAAAGCGGATATGACTCCGCTGCCGCCGGTGAGGAACTATCTGCCGGCGCGCACGCGCACGTTTGGATCGGAAAAATACGCGCTAGGGCCGGAGGGATTCCGCGCAGCGATGAGTTCGCTAGGGCAAGAGGCATCGAAGGGCTTGACCGACGCGGTTGGTTTTCAGAATGGTGCGGAAGCGATGCTGGCCGGCTATCACGGGGAACGTGGAAGCGGGGTGCTGGTGTTGCTGGACTATCCTACGCCTCAACTTGCGGAGCAGCATTTGCACCATCTGGAGCAGGCGCTGCCGGACGCGGCGAAACGCGCGGGAGTAACTGTAGAGCGGAAGGCTTCACTGCTGTCGGTTGTGTTTGCGGCGACTTCGGCTGAATTTGCGCAGGCAATGCGGGATGGGGTGAATTACGAAACGCAGGTGACCTGGAACGAGCGGGGACAAAAGGCGACCGAACCGCCAATCATGCTGATGATGTATAAGATTTTTCTGTTTACGGGATTATTTCTGGGAGTGGCTACTGGAATCGGAATTGCCTTCGGCGGGTTTCGCGTGATCATCAAGCGGCTGTTTCCGGGGAAGGTGTTCGACCGGCCGGAGAATATCGAAGTTTTGCAGCTGGGGCTTTCGGGGAAGAAGATTGACCCGACGGATATGTATTAAAACTCTTTCTTGGGCTGAAACGGACCGCCCGCTTCCTTCGTATAGCTAGGTAGGAGGTCGGCCACACCAACTGAATAAATCCCTCCTAAGGTAGGTTAAACGAATGGGCTTTTGGCGCGTCCAATGGCCTTACGGATTGGCGTTTCGATTCAAACTTCGTTGACGTAAAATGAATAGCCGCGCAGCCCGCGCCCGTGTGAACAGATGACCCTGGTTAGAACAAAGCAATCGAAATATGGCATGCCAGTAGACTGCCTGGCGGTTTTGTGCCTGACGGCGATGGGTGTGGCCGGCTGCGGGGCGAAACCAGCGTCGGTCAGTGCGAGCGGCGAAGGCGGGCCGGAAGCGGCGATGCCCGTTCAGGTGCAACCGGTCGAATCGAAGCCCATCGCGGATACAACCGAATACCTGGCGCTTCTGAAGTCGAGGCACTCCGCAACGATCAACCCGCAGGTGGAAGGCTACATCACCAAGATATTTGTGAAGTCCGGCGACCACGTGGCGGCAGGCGCGGCGCTGCTGCAAATTGACCCGTTAAAGCAGGAAGCCACCGTGAACAGCCAGGAGGCCACGCGGCTGGCGCAGGAATCGAACGTAAATCTCGCGCGCGTGAATCTGGACCGGGCAAAGAAATTGGCTGAAGCCGGAGTAATCGCTAAATCCGACTTGGATAATGCGCAGACGAATTACGATACCGCGGTAGCACAACTGAAATCACTGGAACACCAGGTGGAGCAGCAGAAGGTTGAGCTGCGCTATTACAAAGTGAGCTCGCCGATGGACGGAATCGTCGGCGACATTCCGGTGCGTGTCGGCGACCGCGTAATCGTCTCAACGCTGCTGACGACGGTAGACGAGCCGGGAGCGCTCGAAGCGTATCTCTACATCCCCGCCGCGCGTGCCAGGAATCTGCGCCTTGGGCTCCCGGTGAAGCTGCTGGACGAAGCTGGCAATTTGCGGACCGAATCGCAAATCACGTTTATTTCGTCGCAGGTGGACCCGGACACGCAGACCGTGCTGGCGAAAGCCGCGGTGCCGAATCCAAAGGCGAATCTGCGCGTCGCGCAGCAGCTGCGCGCGCAGGTGGTGTGGGGAACCGCCTCCGGGCCGGTTGTGCCGGTGCTGGCTGTCACGCGGATCAATGGGCAGTTTTTTGTGTTCGTAGCCCAAAAGGAACCGAAGGGGACATTTGCGCGGCAGCGAGGAATAAAGGTGGGAGAAATCTTTGGCAACGACTACGCCGTTCTCGACGGCTTGAAACCCGGCGACCACCTGATCGTTTCCGGAACACAATTCCTGCAGGATGGAGCCCCGGTGAGCGAGCAACTGCAATCGCCGGGGCCCAAGGCGGAGAGCACACCCAAGACCGGAAAGTAATACCCGTACGTCAATTGAATTTGGACTGAGCATTCACCCTCAACGAGGGAAAGGCGAGGAACGCGCTTGTTTGTCGATTTCTTTATCCGGCGTCCGGTGTTTGCGACGGTTTGCGCGATCCTGATCGTGCTGGGCGGCGCAATTGCCATACCCACGCTGCCGATTGCACAGTTCCCAGACCTGGCCCCTCCGCAGGTGGTGGTTTCCAGCTCCTACATCGGAGCGAACGCACAAACAGTGGAGTCCGCGGTGACGATTCCGCTGGAGCAGGCCATCAACGGCGTGCCGGGGATGAAGTACATCACATCGACCAGCGGCAACGATGGCTCCAGCAGCATCACCGTGGTGTTTGACGTCACCCGCGATGTGGACCTGGCGTCGGTGGACGTGCAGAACCGCGTGAATCAGGCGCTCGGACGGCTTCCGAACGCTGTAAAGAATACTGGCATCATCATCACCAAACAAGTTTCCGGATTCGTCTTTGCCGCCGGCGTTTATTCGGAAAGCGGGCAGTACGACAGCCTGTTTCTGAGCAATTATCTGGACGTGTATGTGCGGGACTCGCTGAAGCGCGTCAAAGGCGTCGGCGAAGTGGATATTTTTGGCGAACGCAAATACGCCATGCGCCTGTGGCTGGATCCGACCCGGCTTGGCCAGCGCGGTTTGACCGCCACCAACGTGTTGAACGCCCTGAACGAACAGAATGTCCAGGTGGCCGCGGGGCAACTCGGCCAGCCGCCTTCCAATCAACTCCAGTCTTATCAAATCAGCGTGCGCGCAATCGGGCGGCTCTCGGACCCCAAGGAATTCGAAAACATCGTCCTGAAAACGGGGACGGATGGCACGTTGGTGCGCATGAAAGATGTGGGGCGCGCGGAACTTGGCGCGGAAGATTACAGCTCGATCCTGCGGTTTAACGGGCATGACGCCGTAGGTGTTGCCGTGACGCAGCTTCCGGGCTCCAATGCGCTGGATGTGGATCGCGCGGCCAAAGCGGAAATGCTGCGCCTTTCCGCGAATTTCCCGCCAGGACTGAAATATGCGGTGGCGTTCGACACCACGGAGGTAATCGCGGAGTCCATCCGCGATGTGCTGGTCACCCTGCTGCAGGCGATCTTTCTGGTCGTGCTGGTGATTTATATTTTCCTGCAGGATTGGCGCAGCACGTTTATTCCCGCCATCACCATTCCTGTTTCGTTGGTCGGAACCTTTATCTTCGTCAAGCTCCTTGGATTTTCCATCAACACCCTCACGCTCTTCGGCATCACCCTGGCAACGGGCCTCGTCGTGGACGACGCCATCGTGGTGATTGAAAACGTGGAGCGCCACATCATGGAAGGCATCTCCGAGCCGCACAATGCGGCGAGCGTGGCCATGAAAGAAGTGGCCGGAGCGGTGGTGGCGACTTCCCTGGTGCTGGTGTCGGTGTTCGTGCCGGTCGCTCTGTTTCCGGGAACAACCGGCATTTTGTTCCGGCAATTCGCGCTTACCATTGCGTTTTCGGTCTCGATTTCGGCGTTCAATGCTCTGACTCTGACCCCGGCGCTTTCCGCCATTTTCCTGGGGCATCACCGGGAGAGAGCGCAATGGACCTTTTTCCGCTGGTTCAACCGTGTGTTTGACGCCGGCGCGGGTTTTTATCAGCGCACCGTGCGGCGCGTGGCGGAAAATCGCATCCCCGCTCTGCTCGCGTTCGCGGTGGTTCTTGGCGGAGCGATTTATCTGTACCTGCGCATCCCGCAGGGCTTCATTCCAGAAGACGATCAAGGCTACCTGATGGTGATCGTGCAAGCGCCGCAGGGCGCGTCTCTTGCGTACACGCAGGACATTTGCGCCAAGGTGGAAGCGTCCGTCTCCCATATTCCGGAGGTCACCGGAGCGTTCACCGTCGTCGGATTCAGTTTCACCGGAAACGCTTCGAACCGCGCGATGGTCTTCCTGAATCTGGCGGACTTCAAGGACCGCAAAGGCGGCGGGCACAGCGGGCCCGCCGTTGTGGAGAAGATGCGAGCGCAGTTGTCGGCGATTCCTGGCGGTTTGGTGATTCCCTTCAATCCACCGTCGGTGCAGGGATTGGGACAGTTCGGCGGGTTCACCTTCGAGCTGGAAGATCTGGGACGAAACACGCTGCAAACCCTGGCCGACACCGCGAATCAGTTGTCAGCGGCGGGAAATCAAACTGGGAAACTCACCGGCCTCTTCACCAGTTTCACCGCGAATGATCCCCAGGTGCTGGTGAAGATCGATCGCGAAAAAGCCAAGAGCCTGCAGATTCCTTTCAGCCAGATCACCGACGCGCTGGAAGTTTTCATGGGTTCCGTCTACGTGAACGATTTCGATTTCAATAATCGCTCGTATCGCGTCTATGTGCAGGCGGACCAGAAATTCCGCTCGGAATCCAAGGACATGCGCGGCTACTACCTGCGCTCCGATACCGGAAAGATGATCCCGCTGGACAACGTCGTGCAGATTGAGCAGACGCAAAACCCCCAGGTCATCAGCCACTACAATCTGTTCCGCGCGGCCGAAATCGACGGCTCGGCGGCTCCTGGGCTGAGTTCCGGGCAAGCTTTGAAGGAGATGGAAGCGCTGGCGAAGAAGAAGCTGCCGCGGGGCATGAGTTATGAATGGAGCGGTCTTTCGCTGGAGGAAATCGAGTCCGGCGGAAAAGCAATGATCCTGTTCGGGCTGGGAATTGTATTCGTGTACCTGACGCTGGCGGCGCAGTATGAAAGCTACGTGCTGCCGTTCATTATTTTGCTGGGAGTGCCGGTGGCGTTGCTGGGAGCGCTGGGAGCGATTGCGCTACGCGGCTTAAGCAACGATGTGTACGCGCAGATCGGCCTGGTGATGCTGATCGGGCTTTCCAGCAAGAACGCGATTTTGATCGTGGAGTTCGCGGAACAACTGCAGGACGACGGGCTGAGTACGATTGACGCGGCGATTGAAGCGGCGCGGATTCGACTGCGCCCCATTCTGATGACTTCGCTGGCATTTATTTTGGGCGTGGTGCCGCTGATGGTGGCGACCGGCGCCGGGGCCGCGGGCCGCGTCTCCGTGGGGACGACCGTCTTCGGCGGGATGATTGCCGCAACCACGCTGAACCTTTTGTTTATTCCCATGCTTTACGTGGTGGTGCGCAGCATCGTGCCGCGCAAAAAAGCCCGCGACGAAGTGGCGGCGTAATTTTTCAGAACTGAGCGGACCGACCGGCCACCAAAAATCCAGGCCTGACTCGCCCAGCCCGGCACGGCGATTTTCGTTCTCGCGATCGTTACGGAAGAATCAGATTCTTCTGCGTGAGCGTCCGTGAAAGTCAACGGGGCCACCCATTCCTTCGTCAGGGCAGGCCTGAAGGTGGCCGCTACTTTGCGGAGCGGAAGTCGGCGATGGCTTGGACTACTCGGTCTTGGTGTGCATCCGGGAGTTCGGGGTAGACAGGGAGCGAGAGAACTTCCTTGCTGGCTTTTTCGGACTCGGGAAAATCGCCAGGCTTGTGGCCAAGATAAGCGAATGCCGTTTGCAAGTGGATGCACAGTGGGTAGTAAATTTCCGACGGAACGCCAGCAGATTGCAGAAAGGCTTTCAGATCGTCACGCCGCGGCGACCGGATGGTGAACTGATTGTAAACGTGTTCGAATTTGGCGGGCGGCCGTGGCGGGGCGGTGATGAAGGATGACAAGCCGGCAGACTCGAACAGGCGGCGGTAGCGGTCGGCGCGGTTCTGCCTTCCCTGCTGCCAGGCGTCCAGGTGGCGGAGCTTCACTCTCAGGACGGCGGCTTGCAGGGCGTGCAGGCGGCTGTTGGTGCCGACCATTTCGTGAAAATACTTTTTCTTGCTGCCGTGAACGCGCAGCATTTGCAGGCGCTCGCCGATGGCCGCGTCGTTGGTGGTGATCATCCCTCCGTCACCCGCGCCGCCCAGATTCTTCGAAGGGAAAAAGCTGAAGCACCCATACTCGCCAAAAGTGCCAGTGTATCGGCCGCCATACTTGGAGCCGATGGCCTGCGCAGCGTCCTCAATGATGGGGAGATGGTGCGCCCGGGCGACGGCCGTGATGGGATCCATGTCCGCAGGCAAGCCGAATAAATGGACAGGCATAATCGCACGAGTGTCGGGCGTGATGGCGGCTTCGAGCAGCGCGGGATTGAGGTTGTAGGTGACTGGATCGATATCCACGAAGACCGGCTTGGCGCCGACGTAGGCGATGGCACCGGCCGTGGCGATAAAACTGAAAGGCGTCGTGATGACTTCGTCGCCCCGCCCGATTCCCGCGGCGAGCAGCGACAAGATCAGGGCGTCGGTGCCGGAAGCGCAGCCGACGGCGAATTTCGCGCCAAGCTTGGCAGCCACTTCGTCTTCAAGAAACTTTACTTCGGGACCTAGAATAAAATATTGCGATTCGAAGACCTGGGCGACGGCTTGCATCACTTCCTCGCGAATCGTGGCGAACTGCGCCCGAAGATCCAGGAAATCGAAACGGGGTGTTGTGACAGAGGAATCCTCGGCGCGTTTGGCGGGGGAAGACATTCGAATGAGCTCCTGTATTTATTGTACGGCATGCGGGCGGTTGCGCGAGGGAGGCGAGGCTCGCGGCCAAGCGGGCTGACATGAGAGTTAGCCTGCGGCGGGATGGCCGGCGCCACGTTAAAGAATGAGAAAAGGCGCCCCCGACCGGGTCGGGGCCGCTACTAATGCTGGTGCGCAGTTAGTTGCGTGCGTAGTTAGCGAGGGCTTGCAGCACGCCGTCGTGAATTTCCTGGACGCTGAGTTGCACATTTTTGTCCATCGCAGCAGCAACGCTGGCGACAGTTTTTCCGGAACTGGGTTCATCGTGATTATACGTATGCCGCCAGATGGCTTTACCAAGCTTCAGGTCCATCAGCGAGACGTCGAACTTCAGGCGGGCAACCACGCCGCCCGCACTCACTTCGCGAAACTCATATAGATGACCCAGCAAACAGAATTCGGCGCTGGCGTCGCTACGCAGCGTCGTAACGCTCTTGAAATGGCCCGAAGAACGCAGTCCGCGAGCGAGCGCATCCTGCAATAACTCCACGGGCGGCTCGACCCAACGTTGATACTCGTACAGGCCGATCTCCTCGCCTTCCCCACCGTACACGATCCGATCTTCCCGATAGAGGTGCGAAGTCTGGAACGGCCGGACGAGCAGCGAGACATCCACCGGGGATGGCGAGTTGCCAAGTGTGGACGTGGGAGGATGCGTCAGCTGGTAATACTTCACCGGCTTCATGCTGCCGCATCCGGAGAGCCCAACGGCCACCAACGCGCCGATCGCGAAGGCTCCGCTGATTTTTCCGAGCCTCCGGCAGGGTTCCGGCATGGCAAGATTTCGAGGAATATTGCAATCGCTGAGTCTCATGGGTGCTCTCCGGGTTTATGTTCCTTCGGGCTGGTGGAGCGAATGAGTTCCGACGGCCGTGTCTTGATGATGTCCGTAAATTCCCGCAGGTTTTCGGAAACGTCGCGCATATTCATAAACAGTTCGTCGATGGTTTCCGTGTTGATATCGAGAGTTTGGTCGAGGCGGCGGGTGATGCTGTGCACATTGTTCAGCGATTCGCGAAGTTTCTTGATCGAAGCGCGGAGGTCTTCGCGATTTTCCCCGAGCATGGCGTCGAGTTTCTTCAGGGTCTCATCGGCCTGGCCTGAGGTCTTCTTGAGATCGTCAAGCATGGGGCCGAGCTTCACGCTGGCATTGTTCACGTTGTTCAGCGCCGACTTGACTACCGGCCGGTCTTCTTTCAACATGCCGCGGAGTTCGGAAATGCTGGCGGAAACATTGGCGCGATTCTCATCGTTCAGCAAGTCGTTGACCCGGGCGATCGTGACGCTCAATTCCTTCACGCGCACATTCAGATTGGCCATCAACTCCTGCGCCTGCGGCATCACCCTGTTGATCTGTTCGGTCAATTCGTTGAAGCCCACATACGGGTCCGTCGGCAAAACCGCGCCATCGGACGCAAGCGGTGCCGCCGGCGAACCTGCCTTGACCTCGAGGTGATTGTCGCCGAGCGGGCTGAAGCTCAGGATGGCCACGTGACTGTCCGTCTTGATGGGCAGATTTTCCTTCACGCTGAACTCCAAATCCATGAGCCTGGGATTCTTGGGATCGATCTTGACGCTTTCCACCCGCCCGATTTTGGGGCTGCCTTGGTAGCGTACGCTGGCGCCGCGTTCGAGCCCCGCCACACTGTTAAACTTCGCGTGATAGTGGCGCGCCGGTCCGGCAAAGGCGCCGGAAAGCGAAAACACCGTCGCAATCAGCAGCGCCACGGCGACGACCACAAATAATCCTACAAAGAACTGTTCGCGTCTTGCTTCCATCTCTACCTGCTCTTCCCCTGACGGCCTTCGCCGGATCTTGTGGCCGGCTCCGTCAGCATCTGCAGATAATCCAATTCCTGCGCAACCGCCGGTTCGGGGATGCGGTCCAGAAACTGCCGAACCCTGGGATGCTTGCTGTTTTTCATCTCTTCCGTTGTGCCAAGCGCCACCACATCCCCCTTGTTGATCAGCACCATGCGGTCGGCGATCAGGAACGCGCTGGCCAATTCGTGCGTCACCACGATGATCGTCATGTGAAACGCCTTCTTCAGCTCGAGGATCAACTGGTCAATCCCCGCCGCGATGATTGGGTCGAGCCCCGCCGATGGTTCATCAAAGAAAAGAATCTCCGGGTCCATCGCCAGCGCCCGGGCCACCGCGGCGCGCTTTTTCATGCCGCCGCTGAGCTGGGACGGAAGAAAGTTCTCAAAGCCCGACAGCCCGACCTGATCGAGTTTCAAGCGCACCATAATCTCAACCGTCGACGGTTCCAGCTTGGTGTGCTCCTCCAGCGGCAACGCCACGTTTTCACCGACCGTCATCGAGCCGAACAGCGCCCCTCCCTGAAACGACATGCCCAATCGCTTCCGGATTTCGTCGCGCTCGGCTTCCGAAATGGCGGAAAAATTCTTGCCGCGAATCCACACTTCGCCCGACGTCGGCTTCTCCAGGCCCACCAGCGTGCGCAGCAGCGTGCTCTTCCCGGAACCCGATCCGCCTAGAATCACCAGCGTTTCCCCGCGCTGCACGTCGAAATTAATCCCGTGTAGAATCTCTCTGCCCGTGTAACTGACCCGCAGGTCGCGCAGCGAGATCATCGGGCCGTCAAACGACGTGTCCGCGCCGAAAATGTCCGCCGAAGCCGCCATAACCCTAGTGTTCTCCCAGGAAGTAGAAAAGCATTGTAAAGATAAGGTCCACCAGAATCACAAGAAAAATGGACATCACCACGGCGCGCGTCGTCGAGCGCCCCACCTGTTCCGCGCCGCCCGAGGTGTTCAATCCCTCCAGGCAACCGACCGCGGTGATCGTGACGCCGAACATGAAGCTCTTGACGAGCCCGGTGAGGACATCGCGCATGAAAAGCGCATCAAGCGAAGCGATGATGTAGCGCCAAAACGTAAAGTCGGCCTGCGCCACGCCGAACAGCGACCCGCCAAGAATGCCCATGAAATTGGCCCAGATCGTCAGGCACGGCAGCATCAGAATCATGGCCACAAACTTCGGCGCCACCAGAAAGCTCACCGGATTGATGGCCATGGTCTCCAGCGCATCAATTTCTTCGGAGACTTTCATGGTCCCAAGTTCCGCGGCAAACGCCGAGCCGGAGCGGCCAATCACAATCACCGCCGTAATCAGCGGCCCAAGCTCGCGGGTCATCGAAAGCGCAACGGCACTGGCGACGAAGCTGATAGCGCCAAACCGCTTCAATTCATACGCCGCCTGCAACGCCAGGATCAACCCGATAAAAAACGTGATCAACGACAGGATGGGCAGCGCGCGCACTCCCGCTTCCATCGCCTGCGAAACGGCGCGCTGAAACCGCAGCGGTTTTCCCTGAAACGGCCCGATGAACGTGAAATACGCGGCGCGGCCCGCCAGCGACGTCAGCGCGCCGACGTAGGCCAAACTGCCCTCGACAGAGCTGCCTATTTTTCCAAAGAATTCCACGTGTTCTGGCTACCTTTGCGGGGGACAGACCTGGCTCGGGCGCTAGGAACCAAGCGCCTGGGCTTCACTTTCGTGTATCTCGAAAATTTTCTGCAAGCGCGAAAGCTCCATCACTTCGCGCACAGTTTTGCTGAGGCCGTAGAGGATGAGGCGGGAGCCCATGTCGCGCGAGGCTTTGAGGCCTTCGACAAGGGAAGCGATGCCGGAGCTGTCGATATACCGTACCTTTTCCAGATTCAGGAACACCTTGGGTGTCTTCTTCTCCCTGATTTCCAGGAGCAACGCCTTACGCATGGCCGGCGAATGCGCCAGGTCAATGTCCCCGGTGATATCGAGGATGGTGCCGCCAATTGCCAGTCGGACCACTATCTGCACTTGCTATTCTCCTTCGGATGCCGCAGCCAGGGGAGTTGGGCTTAAATATTTAACCATGCGTAAGAGATTCTTGCCTTTCTTGCGCGTAAATTCAACTTCGTCCATGCTCTCGTGGATGAAATGAAGCCCCAGGCCTCCGGGACGTATCTCGTCCAGCGCCCGGCCGTGCAGCGCCGCGGGTTTTACCGGCACGCCTTTATCCGCCAACAGAATTTCGATTCCGCCCTGGTCGGCTCTCTGCCCGACATGCTCCACGCGGCGGCAGCTCATCTCGATCGGCAAACCTGGGCGCCCGCCATAGGCATGCCGCATCACGTTGGCCAGCGCTTCATCCACGGAGCGCACAATGGCGCGCGTCTCGGCGTCCCGAAAGTGCAACACTTCGGCGGCGCGTTCCACGGTGGCGCGAACGAGGCATAATGCTTCCGGATTGCTCTGCAATTCCAGCTTCAAAAGCATTTCGGCCTTGGCCCGAGCCTTTCCGCGCCCCAGCTTTCCGTTTTTATTTGCCCGTCGACCGCGCACTCGTACACCCGTCCCTGGATAATGATATGGGAACTCCGTTGTGTCCCGGTTGCCCGGCGGGGAGACAATGCCATGTTCCCAGCCCCCTGACAACCGAAATATTATCCCACACCCCCGCGCTCTTCCATTGTAGGGCCCGCCTTCTGCTTGCCCTGACGCAGGAGGGAGGCGGGCCGCTCTTCGCTTCCTGCTTTCGCTCATCTCAATCCAAAGCGCCGGAGGCGCGACAGTAGTTAGCCCACTGCGTGAGCGGTGGGAGGGACCGTCCACCAACCAAAATTCCGGCAGCCCCAGAGGGGCGGCACCTCCTTCCATTCCACAACGCATAAGCTTGGATCAGTGATTAGGAAACAGAAAGGAAAACCCAAACCATCCGCCGCTTCGCTCGCGACCTGTCCACCGTGGAAAGCAAGAGCAAGAATGGCCCACCCTTGCCAAAAACAAACCCGCGGGATCTCCTTTATTTCCCCTACATACGAACGCCAGCCTCGCATGTCTTTTGTTTCCCCTACTTACGCAAAAACAGGGGGAGGAGGTATGTCTAGCCAAAACTCTTTCCTGCCGTCTCGCCTGTTTCGGCTGTTCACTAAGAAATGTCGGCGCGCCGACATTTTTGATTTTTCCCCTTATATTTCGCACTTTTTTACTAATCCGTACGCGCCCGCCTCGGACCCTTCAGCTACGCTCAGGGCAAGCAGCGGCCATACACAACCAAAGAGGGCGAGGCAAGCCTCGCCCCTACAAAAAATCCGAAACACGGATCACGGGACACGGGTCACTTGCGAGCGGCTTGCCCTGAGCGTAGCCGAAGAGTCGCTGGCCACTTGCCGCTGGGCGTTATACAGTCTTGCGGCGAATCGAGGTCGCACTAGTGAATAGAAATCTGGCAAAAGCGGCGGCGGTTGGAGCGCTGGGCGGTTTTCTGTTCGGCTTCGACACGGCAGTTATTTCCGGCACCACGCAGGCGCTCACTGGCGTGTACCACCTCACACCGGAGCAGTTGGGCCTAACGGTTTCGATGGCGTTGATCGGAACGGTGATCGGCGCGATGACGGCGGGAATCCCTGGCCAGAAATACGGCGGCCGCGAAACGCTTCGGGTCCTCGCCATTTTTTACGTGATTTCGGCGCTGGGTTGCGCGTTTGCCTGGAACTGGTACGTATTGCTGGCGGCGCGGTTCATCGGCGGACTCGGCATCGGAGGGTCGTCGGTGCTCGGCCCCGTGTACATCGCGGAACTTGCCCCGGCAAAAATGCGCGGGCGCCTGGTGGGAATGTTCCAGATCAACATCGTCATCGGCATCCTGATGGCGTATCTCTCGAACTACATCATTGCGAGCTTCGGCCTCGGAGCCGCGGAGTGGCGCTGGCAATTGGGCATAGCGGCGCTGCCGGCTTTTATTTTCCTGATTCTGCTGTTTGGAATACCGCCCAGTTCGCGGTGGCTGGTGACGCAGAAACGCGTGGAAGAAGCCCACGGCGTGCTCAAATTGATGGGCGCGGAAGATGCGGAAGGCGAACTGCGCGAAATTGTGGAATCCATCCACCTGGACAAGCTGCAGACGTCCGAGCCGTTGTTTGCATGGAAATACCGTCTGCCGACCTTTCTGGCCATCACGATTGGCATGTTCAACCAGCTTGCAGGCATCAACGCCATTCTCTACTACCTGAACGATATTTTTGCTGCCGCGGGCTACGACAAGGTTTCGGGCAGCCTGCAGGCGGTGGGGATTGGCGGCATGAACCTGGTGGCGACGCTGCTGGGGATGACCATGATCGACAAGCTCGGACGAAAAACGCTCCTGCTGGTCGGCGCGGTGGGAACGGCCTTATGCCTATTTGGAGTCTCGGAAGTTTTCTACACACAAAGTCACCGCAGTTCCCTGCTGTGGCTGCTGGTGGCGTACATCGCGTTCTTCGCGATTTCGCAGGGCGCGGTGATCTGGGTCTACATCGGCGAAGTATTTCCAAACCGCGTGCGCGCAAAGGGCCAGGCGCTGGGAAGTTCTTCGCACTGGATAATGAACGCGTTGATTGCTTATTACTTCCCGCAGGTGGCGAAGTCTTCAGGCGGGGCGCCGTTTCTGCTATTTGGCGCGATGATGGTGGTGCAATTTTTTGTGGTGCTGCTGTTTTATCCGGAGACCAAGGGCGTCAGCCTGGAGCAGTTGCAGCATAAGTTGGGGATCGAGTGAGGGTGGAGATGTCCCGCGACAAACAGCCCAAGAGCACAGCCAGGAATGGCTGTGCTACAAAGGGCGTCGAATTAGCGGGCCTCGATGGCCATTTCGATTCCGTACTTTGGGCGGAGCGTGACTAGCGGCTCGGGAACGACTGGAAAGCCCTTCGTCAGGCGGAAACGGAATTTCTGGGCGATCGCGGCGATCACCAGCGCGGTCTCCAGCATCGCAAAGCCTTGCCCGATGCAGCGGCGCGGCCCGTCGCCAAACGGGAAGTAAGCTCCCGGAGGCAAGCGCGATTCAAGCCCGTCCAGCCACCGCTCCGGCAGGAATCCCTCTGGTTGCTCGAAAAATCGCGCGTCGCGATGCATCACCCACTGCGACGCCAGCAGCGTGCTCCGCGGCGGAATTTCATAACCGCCGACGCTGACCGCTTCCACATTCATCCGCGCCATAATGAACGCGGGAGGGTAAAGCCGCAGCGATTCGTGCACCACCGCGTTCAGATAAGGAAGTTTCTCAAGGTCAGAAACTTCCGCGGGGCGCCCGCAGAGAACGGCACGCAACTCTGCATGCAAGCGCGCCTCGGCTTCGGGGTTTTCACTGAGCAAGTACCAAGTCCACACAAGCGAGAGCGCGGTCGTCTCGTGCCCGGCGACGAAGAGAGTCATCGATTCGTCGCGCACCTGCTTCTCCGTCATCTGGCTGCCGTCTTCGTGCATCGCGGCCATCAACATCGAGAGCAGATCGTTGCGCGGCTGCGTATCTCGCTTGCGGTCAGAAATGATGCCGTAGATCAGCGAATCCATATACTCGACTTCACGCCGCGCCCGCCGGTTCGCAGGCGTCGGCCAACTTGCAGGAACACGCCACGGCGAGCGTCCGCGCCGCAGGTAATACCGCATCAGAAAGGTCATGGCCTTTCCGATGGCCTCGGAATCGCCGGCAAGCGTGGTGCCAAAGAGCGTGCGCACCGCGACCTCGAGCGTGAGCTTCATCATCTCCTCGGCGATGTTGCGCGTTTCCCCGCCGCGCCACTGCCGCATTCGCTCCAGCGCGCACTCCACCATCACCGGCGAATATTCATTGGTGCGCGAGCGATGAAAAGCGGGCTGCGCCAGGCGGCGTTGGCGGCGCCAGAAGTCGCCTTCGCTTATCAGCAGGCCCTGCCCAAGCAAAGGGCCGATGACGAGTTTCGTCAGGATGCTCTTGTGCAGCTTGGCGTGATCGAGGATCAGCAGTTGCTGGATGTAGTCGGGACGATTCAGCAGGATGCGGTTCATGCGCAGTACGGGCATGCTGACGATGTCTCCATACTGGCGCGCCATGCGCTGCAACGTGCCGAGAGCATCGTTGCGGACGTCGAGCGCGAGGCCAAGGATCGGCAAGCCTTTCGGTCCGGGCGGTGCGTGGTTTCCGTTATTGGTCATCTTGGCCGGGCGAAGCTCACTTCAGCCACGCGTAGTACGCAACGTAAAACCAGCTGAAAATCCCATGAACAATCATCCACAAAATCGAGTGGTGAACGCTCCAGGACAAAGTGATCGAGAGCATGCTGCCGAATCCCCAGACGCCGACGCCTGCCGAACGCCCGCCGCCACCATTGCTCATGGGAGTGCCCCTTTCGCGCGAAAACGTGTGCAGCAAGTTTAACCCGAGGAGCAAGATTGTCCTGCAAGGAAAGGTGACGAAGAAAATCGTTTCCCGGGATTGAACGGAAAGGCTCCGAGGAGCCAACGGGGCGTCAGTTAAAGGTCAGATTGATTTGGGAGTACGGCGGGCTGGGGAGCGCCGCTTAATTCACTATCAACTTATACGGGGCGGAGTGGCTAAGGCTGCCTGAAGTACCTGTTACCGTGATGGTGTAGGTCCCCGCTGGAGTTCCTTGCGTTGGCGGAGGGGGCGGGTGCCCGGTGCCTGTGGAGGTGCCACCACCACCGCAGGACACGCAGAAGCCCCCAAGAAGTAGCACGGCTGAAGTGGTGAGCCATAGCCTGGCGCGTGTAATGCGCCTGAATCGGTGCAAGAGCAGTGCAAGCAAGAGCCACGTGATGCTGAATGGCAAACCTCTCCAAGGAAGTGGTGGCGGGACAAATCGCGGGTTGCTTGTGAAGATTGTGCCCGGGCGCAGGGTTGTACTCACAGAGACAGTTGCTGTGGCCACGTTGGTGCCGTCCATGGGAGAGGATGCGGGAGAAATGTCACACGTCGAATGCATCGGCGCCCCCGTGCACGTCCACGTTATCGTTTGCTTGAGACCGCCGGTGGGCGCCGCGGAAACGGAGAAGTTGGCGGTTTGTCCCGCGGTAATGGTCGTGCCGGAAGGCGCGGCGGCGACGTTGTAGTCTGGCGAACCGCTTCCCAATGGCAGAGCGGTGAGGGCCATCAGCAAATCCAGGCGACCATTACCCATGTTGGCACCGACGAATTGCGCGTGGGCGATTGCGGCAGACGCGAGGGATTGGTTGATGCCGGTCCTGAGCGCGCGCAACAGAGCGGCGCCGCCGGAGACGAAGGGGGCGCTGAAGGAGGTTCCCCATCCGGCGGAGTAAGTGCTGAAGGGATAGGTGGTGACGATGGCTTCGCCGGGAGCAGCGACCCAGACGATGGCGTTGCCGAAATTTGAAAAGGTGGAACGCGTGTCGAGATCGCTGGTAGAGGCGACGCCCATCACGTCGGTTTGCAGGGCAGCGGGGTAAACCGTTTCCATCGCGCCATCATTTCCAGCCGAAGCGATGCAAATGATGTTGAGCTGATTCGCGTAATCGAGTGCGCTGGAGAGTTCCGGGGATGGCGTCTTGAAATCGAAACTCATATTGATTACGTTGGCGTTATTTTGCGCGGCGTAATAAATGGCGCGGAGAATGTCGGAAAGGTAGCCGGTGCCGTCGGAATGGAACGCTTTGAGCGGCAGCAACTGCGCATTCGGCGCAACGAGATGGACGACCCCCATCACCATGGTGCCGTGACCAAAGGCCGCGTATTGCAGACTGCCGTCGAGAACCGCAGCGGTGGATTGATCGAGAACGGCTGCCGTGGATTGATTCACAATCGCCGGTTGGCAACTGGGGCACGGCGATGGCGCGGGCGAAGTGAAATCCGTCATCTCCGAGCCGCCGGGCTGGTTGCGCGTGAAATCGTACCCCGCGAGAAGGACGCTTTTCAGCGCGGGATGATTCGGGTCGACGCCAGTGTCAATGTCGGCGACGATTCCCTTGCCTGATACCTGGAATGTATTTTGCGCATCCTGCACGTGGATAATGCTGGACGCCGGCTGGTTCGTATAACCGTTCCAGACCGTGGTGCCAAAATAATTTACAGGCGCGCTGTCGGTGAGACTGGCGGGCGGAGTGGTGACGGCGTTGAGGCCGCCGACGAGGCTGAGCAGCTGATCGAGTTCCGCGTCCACGATGCCGGGAGTGCTGCGCAAGAGATTCAGAAAGATTGTAGGATCGACGATCGAAGGGGTTGTAAGCAGGAAGACCTGATTCAGCGTGCCGTCGATGGCAGCTACGACAGTGCAATTCTGCAATAAGCAGAGCTGTGAAAGAGCGGTGTTGCCCAGCGTGGAGCGAACAATGAAGCGGTTATCCGCCCGGGTTGGTTTCGCGGAGACCAGGGCCAGCAGCGCGGCCCCAAGCCATAGATGGCGTTTCATGGCTGGGTTTTTCCTCCTGTGCAATTCCCTTCCCGATTTTCCCGTGGCCTTGGTTCAGTTTTGGTTTGAAAGAGATTATGGTCGACCATGATTCGTCTGCAGCCGGTGGCAGTGCGCTAATACAGTTGATCGCTAGGCACACAAGCTTTGGCACCGTGCACAGTAAAGCCGAAGCAGAGGGAAATCCTAGAGGGGAGAATACGGAATTGGCCCTAGGGTGAAAACCTGAGGTCAAGAATCGCTTCTAGTCGCTTGGATTGAGCCGTTACAGGGCGGAGGAAACGCACGTGCCGGCGGCAGCGAAAACGGTGGACATTTCTGCATGGGCGAAGGAGAGGAAGGTGCGTACGACCGTGGGGTCAAACTGGGTGCCGCTGGCTTCGTTGAGGCGGCGAACGGCTTCTTCGTAGGGCAGCCCCTTTCGATAGGGTCGCGAAGAAACCATGGCGTCGAATGCATCGATCACGCAGACGATGCGAGAGACCACGGGGATCTCCGTGCTTTTCAGGCCGGCGGGATAGCCTTTGCCATCGAAGGATTCGTGATGATGAAGAATGTCGAGAGCGGCGCGCTCGAAGCCGGGAAGCATGCGCAGAACGGCCCAGCCATACTCGGAATGCTTTTTCATCAGGGCGTATTCGTCCGGGTCAAGGCGGCCTGGTTTGCGCAGGATTGCATCCGGGATGCCGACTTTGCCGATGTCGTGGAGGAGGGCGGCGACTTCGAGATTTTGCAGTTCGGATTCTTCCAGGCCAAGCTCCTGGCCGACGCGCATGCCCCATTCCGCGAGGCGGGTGCTGTGGACGCCGGTGTTGAGATCCTTAAGATCGAGAAGTTGGTTGAACGCGCAGATGACGGAATTGCGGAGCGCGGCGGACTGTTCTTCAAGTTGCTTGATGCGGAGAGACTCCAGCCCCACGGAAACCGGGAATCCGTCCGAGGGCGCTGGAGTCAAGTGGTTCGACATTGGAGTTAGTTGCAGAACAACAAGCAAGTGCCGGAGCCGGACGAAGAACTCGAGCTATTCACCCAGGCGGATACGGCCTGGTAGATGTCGAGGCGCCCGTGATTGAGATCCGGCGTCAACTGAATCGCATGGGAAAGCGCGCTCGCTGCCTGTTTCTGATTCAGGGAGGGGCGGGCGCTGAGCATCAATGCGGCCGTGCCAGCGACGAGAGGCGAACTGAAGGAAGTGCCGGAAGCGCTGGCGTAAGTGCCGCCGGGGAAAGTGCTGATGATGTTTTCACCCGGAGCGGCGATCAAGACGTCGACAGAGCCGAAGTTGGAGAAGGTGGAGCGCGTGTCCCAGTTCGTTGTGGAAGCGATGCCGACTACGTAGGTGTTCAGCGCAGCAGGATAAACCGGCGCGCTGGTGCTTTCATTTCCGGCGGCCGCAACAAGAACAACACCGGCCTTGTTGGCGTAGGAGATGGCCTGGGTGAGCGATGGCGAATTGGAGGTGAGGTCGAAGCTCATGTTCACGACGTTGGCGTGATGCTGAGTGGCGTAGTAAATAGCAGCGACGATGTTGGAAAGATAGCCGGTGCCGTTTGAAGAGAAAGCCTTGAGGGGAAGGATTTGGGCCTTTGGCGCGACGAGATGGACGAGGCCGGAAGTCATCGTGCCATGGCCGAAGGCAGTGTAGTCCGGGCCATCGAGAACCGCGGCGGTTGACTGGTCGAGAACGGCGGCGGTGGACTGCTGCACGTAGCCGGGTTGCTGGTCCTGAGAGTTAGTGTCGATGTAGCCGTTTTGCAATTCACTGACGTCGAGCCATTCGGATGCTCCGGGCTGATTGCGCGTGAAGTCGTAGCCGGGCAGCAGGACGGCTTGAAGTACAGGATGATTGACGTCTACGCCGGTATCAATCACGGCGACGATGCCCGTGCCACTGATGCGGAAACCGTTCTGCGCGTCCTGAAGGCGGACGATCTGGGCCGCGGGCTGGGCTGAGTAGCCGTGCCAGACGATCGTACCGTAGTAATTCACCGGGTCATGGTCGTAAAGGCCTGAGGGAATCGAGGGCAGCGGGCGCTGCGGGATCGGCAGAAGCCGGTCCGCCTCCACGCTGACGATTCCGAGCAGGGATTCGACCAGGTTCAGGGTGCCGTTAACGATGTTCGCGAGGAGATTGTTGGTGGAGGTGACCAGAAAGGTCTGGCCGACCTGCCCGTCGAGGCTCCCCTTCACCTGACACTGAAGAAGATTACAGAGATTCAGGACGGAGGACAGGCCCCCCGTCGTGCGAACGATGTAGCGACTTTGAGCCGACGCCGGCTTCGAACCACCAAGCATGAGAAGGATGATGGCGACGATGAGGGTGAATCGTTTCATATTTGCAACCCCTAAGGGGTTCTCCCACAAGTGGATTACTCGCTAGATTGGCGCGAAACGTTCCCATAGAATTCTCTAAGGGGAGACATTTCGAGCCAATGGTACGAGCATGTCTTTTCGACTAAACAAACTTCCCATTTGGATTGGTACTTTCGTACCAAGCTGGGAACGCGGGGAAACTCTTTTGTAGGGCCGTGGTTCATGCCTTTTCCTCCGGCAGACGGCCCAGCGCTTCACGGAGCGAGATCACGATCGGCTCGCCGGAAGGCGTGGCGAAGGTCAGCTGCAGGTCGCCGCTGTTTTTGACTTCGCCGCTGAATTCACCAAACTCGTTCGCGACCTGGTGCACCACGTCGCCGTGCATGTTCGAGACGAGGATACGGGTGCCGGAAGCGATGAGTTTCGGGTTGCTCAGATTCAGGAGCTGGCCGGTCACCACAACGCGGTTGCCGCCGGGCTTCAGCTCCAGTTGCACGTCGATCTGGTAAGGGTCGGCGCGATAGAGCATCTGGCGGGTGCCGGTGCCCGCTGAGCGAACACCCGCAAGCGCGGGTTGCAGAAAACTGTCGAAGAGCAGCCTGACTTTGCTTTTCGTTCCTTTTTTCGGCGCAGCAAAACCAGCGCTGGCAAACGCCGCTTTTGCGATTCTTACAGCGTTTTCTGGAGGCTGATAATTCCCTTCCGCGGCCGCTGAAGAACGAACCCGCTGCCAGAGCGAGACAATTTCCTGGCAGGGCTCGCAGCCGAGGCTGAGGTGCTTGTCCATCTGTTCCCGCTCGTTAGTGGTTACGGCCTGATTCACGAAGTCGATCCATTTCTCGATCCTGAAGTGTTCCATCTATCCCCCAGAATTCTCTTAGCACCCCATGCACTCCCCAGTGAATGGGATAAAAGTTTTACCCTCATTGGATAAGGGGTAAGTGGAGGCGGAAAAATATAGGGAATTTTAAGTTAGCTAAGTCTTTTGGAATCAGCGAGTTTACCGACTAGGACAAACGGGGCCCAGAAGTAGGGGTGGGGGTTTTGCAGGCGGAGCTGTTGCATGGCGTGCTGCAGAGCGGTGTCCATTTCGCCGGTGCGGAGGAATTCGCGGTAGAAGAGCTGCATCAGTTCGGAGGTGCTTTGGTCGTGGACGTCCCACAAGGAGAGAAGGAGCGTTGAAGCGCCAGCGTAAAAAAGGCCGCGTTGGAGGCCGAGCAGTTCATCGCCGGCAGCAACGAAATTCATGCCGGTGGCGCAACCGCTGAGAGCGACGAGGTTAGCGTTCAATTGCATCTGGTAGAGGTCGAAAAGATTCAGGTAGCCATCGCCGAGGCGAATTCCGGAAAACATGGGATTGTCCTGCCGATAGACGCCGTGAGTGGCGATGTGTAGCAGACCGGTATGCGGGCCTTTTTCGCGGAGGATAGAAGCGGTTGCTTCGCTGCCCGTACGAAGGCTGGATTGCGGCAGGATGGCGGCGACGGATTGCGCTTCTTCGAGGATTTGGGGCGCGCGTTCATCGGCAATTCCGAAAACGAGAGAGCTTGTGTTCGTGCTGGCGGGCTTTTCCTGGCAGGCGAAGAAAACGGAGGCGCTGGGAGCGTAGGAGATAGTGAAAGCGTCGCAGAGATATTCTTCGCCCATTCGCAGGGCGTGGAACGGGAGGAAATGGAGCGGCCCGTGGGGCACGACGACGAGGCGCTTGCCGGTACAGAATTGACGGAGCGGCGCGATCAGTTCGACGTAGAGGGATTCGAGGTGGCTTTGCGTGGCGCGGAGGAGCGGCTCTTCAAATTTCCGGACGTACTCGCTGCCCATGCGGAATTTAGAGAGTTGGAAACGGAGCAGTTGGAGGATGTGGGTGACGCGAGGAAGAACGGTCACGGGGAGAATCCGGATATCGCCGCGGTTGATTACGGCCGCGAGCACACGGTCGCCCGCGCAGAAATATTCGATGAGGGTGGCGTCCGGCGGGAGAGCGAATTGGAGTTGCGCGACAGAGAGATCAGAGGGAGCTTCCAGGGTGGTGTTTTCGCGCTCGCGGGCCGGCAGTTCGCGCAGAGTACGCAAGAGTTCCTTCTCGTGGCTCTGCGCTTTTTTCTGGAGGGTATCGAGCCGCTCGCCGGACTTTTCCTCGGGGCGGAGTTGTTCCAATTCAATGCGGTGGTAATACCAGTTTAGTTCTTCGCGCAGATCCCGGATGCGGCGAACTAGGTCGCTCTGGCCGGATTCGCCGAGCGGGAGGCTCTGGCCGCTTTGAAAGATCATTTCGATCATGCTGCGTGATTTTGCGGCTTCCATCCAGGCGAGCGCTTCTTCGGGCGTGGCGTCGGAGCCATCGCCGGAGATAAAGAGATCCAGAAGGGCTTCGTACACCTGCATCCGGTTTTTGAGAAAAGAGATTTTCAGCTCTTCGCCCTGTAGGCGGCTGCGCATGGTTTCCAGCGACGCTTTGGCTTCGAGGAATGCGCGAAGAGCGGCGGGGCGGTCGTTGCGGGCCTGCGCGAGTTGCCCCTGAAGCAGGTGAGCCTGATAGGCGAGGACCGGTGTTTGCAGATGCGCAAGGCGCGCGAGGGATAGGTCGGTTTCTTTTTGCGCTTCGGCGGGATCACTGACTTGCAATGCGATACGCGCAAGCAGGAGATGTGCGAGGACCGCCTTGCCGGGAAGCACGGATTGATCGAAGAATGCGACGGCCGCGGCGCAGAGGCGGCGGGCTTCAAAATAACGCCCTTCATGGAACAGCAGCAGGCCTTGATAAAGATCGATCAGCCACGGCCAGACGAGATTTTTTTCGCGTTCGAACATTTCGCGGGCTTTGGTGAAGCGCTCGAGCGCCTGAACGGTCTTGCCCTGCTGGGCGTAGGCGGTGGCTTCGTTGGCAAGAGTTTTCGCGGCTTCGTAGCCCATGCCGAGTTTTTCGAAGCGCAGGAAGCCTTCGTGGGCCATTTCGCGGGCTTCTTCGCTGAGGTTCAGCTCCAGATAAATATCGGAGAGATCCAGATGGCATAGAGCGAAGTGATAGGCGTCGCCGATGGCTTCGCAGGCGCGGCGGGCGGCGTAAAGGGCTTCGATGGCGTGGCTGTATTCACCGCGAAGATAGTAGAGATACGCGATGTTGTAATCCGCCTGGGCCACAAGGAGCGGCATGTTGTATTCGTGGCAAAAGGAGCGGGCACGCTGGTAGGTAGCGAGAGCGCGGGGAAAATCGTTCAGGCTGATGAGGCACACGGCCATGTTGCTGAGGACGACGGCGATGCCTTCCGAATCTTTGTATGGCATCAGTTCGCGGTAGGCGTTTTCGTAGTGAGCGATG
>Ga0210406_10002200_pt1 | contig 22639 bp, 14 predicted proteins | sample IncBWC30MmetaG_FD_155454 | JGI IMG/M metagenome (GOLD analysis project Ga0210406, IMG submission 155454) | Forest soil microbial communities from Barre Woods Harvard Forest LTER site, Petersham, Massachusetts, United States - Inc-BW-C-30-M | ecosystem: Environmental > Terrestrial > Soil >...
GGGGGCGGCTTTAACAACGCGGGCAGGTCGGAGGATGCTCGCTACTTGATGAGGCGCATGACGACGACCGTGGCGTAGCGTTCCAGCGCAGGGTAGCGCTTCAGAATGCGGTAGTCGGCCCGGCACATCGAATCGTTTGCCGAGGGCACCACCATCTTCACCAGCGGGACGATGGGCAAACGGAAAAGGCGCTTGCCTTCTACCTGGAACGGCGCCGTCAAGAGGGCCAGTTCTTCCTCGGTGAGCGGGTGTTCGAAGTCGGAGATTTCTTCCTTGGCGGGCAGGAGGTTGCGCAGGCGCGTGTAGGCGGAACAGAAGCGCACCGGTTCTTTCAGGATGATGCGGCCGCCCGGAACGAGTATTCGCCGCATCTCGTCGCGCACGCGCTCGATGTCGAGGTGATGAACCAGTGACATGCAATAGACCACGTCGACGGATTCATCCGCGAGACCTGTGTCGTAGGCGGAACCCGCCCGCAAGTCGGATTCAAGTTGGGCATCGTCCAGTCGCTTGCGCGCGAGCCGGATGAGATCAGGCGAGATGTCGATGCCAATGGTGCGCGCTCCGCGCTTGATCAGGGGAATGAGGTTGATGCCCGTTCCGCAGCCCAGGTCGAGGACCATCTTGCCGTTCACGTCTCCCAGAAGATGAAACGCGTATTCCAATTCGAACGGTGTGGTCGACAGCCGCGCCAGGTAACGCTGGACCTGCTCGGGGTTCACCGGTTTGAGGACGGTGTTTTGTGCCTCGACGGAACTGCGTTCGACTTCCGCTTGATCGCGCAGCGATAAAGAAGCATCTTTCACGAGCAGCCTCCGAACGGGAGTAGGGGCTTCGCGAGCGTGTTGCAAGGGGGCGCGATCATATCCCGGCTTGTGCACGGCGCAACGAAGAAATCGCCACGAATCAAAAGCCGCAATGATCGCCGAACTGTCGGCACCCGATGTGGTGTTGAGCACGCAACGGGTCGCACAGCAAGTCCAGTCCTTAACGGGCGCCCTGCGGACTCGGCGCGGCCCACTGCTCACCGACCACAACCCACTGCTTCAGCACGTGCGGACATGTTCTAACGGACCTGAACCCAGCTTGTTACCCCGTTCTGACCAGCGCAGGCTTGTGGTAGTGTTGGAATTACCCCATATTCTCTAGGTTTGGCTGGTTTTTTAGTGGCCTCCGTGTCGTCATCGAAGCGTAAACCGGGCGTCTACATAGCCTGGAAGACGGTCACCTACCGCAGCGTGTTGCTGATCGTGCTCGCGGTTGCGCTCGTCTTCGGGGTGGCGATGCATTTCGCCTTCCCCCAGTTCACCGATAACACGGTCAAGGCCGCCGGCAGCCTGACCACCAGCATGCTGGAGCGGATCGCCGGCATGGCGCCTCCGCCCGAAAAGTCTCCCCTGGGTACGGAGAAGCAGGCCCGGTTCACGGCGCTGGAGGGCGGGGTCAAGATCAAGAAGTCGAGCAGCAATACCTGGATCAATGCCGACTACAACATACCGCTGGAAAAGGGTGATGTCGTGCAGACCGGCTCGGAAGGCATGGCCAAGGTGGTCTTTAACGACGGTACCAATTACACCGTAAAACAGGATTCCCTGATCGTGATTGAAGAGAACTCCGCCAACGACCAGCAGCAGACTCACGTGGCGGTAGCAGTGACTTCGGGCACCGTGGACCTGTCGACTGCCACCTACAGCCAGGGGTCGAAGTCGCAGGTGATCGTGGAGGGCGCCACGGCGTCGATCGATCCTGAGAGCGCGGCGATGGTGCACAGCGATCCGAAAAGCGATCAGCACGAGATTCTCGTGAAGAAGGGCAGCGGAAATATTTCCCGTAACGGAGAAACCGTCCGTCTGGTCGACTGGGAACGCGCCACGTTCAAGGCGAAGTCGGAGAAGATGGCGAAAATAAAGGAGATCGGACCGCCCACCCCGATCTCTCCGGCCAACATGATTCCGCTCTTCCTGCCTTCCGGCGCGCAGTCCAAGGACGTGCAGTTCACCTGGACGGCCATGACGAATGCGGTGGGTTACCGGTTGCGCATCTCGCGCAATCCGTACTTTTCCTCCACGATCGTCGACCGCCCCGTCAACGTCGCCGACGTGACGGTCACCGGGTTGGCGCCGGGAGCTTACTACTGGATGGTGCAGTCGCTGGATGCAAGCGGGAAGACGTCGGTGGAGAGCGAGAAGAGCCGCTTCACCATCCTGCCCAAGGGCAAGGACGCGGTAGCCATCGATCTGGAAATCGAGTTGAGCCAGCACGGGCACGTGATCGAGGTGACGGGCAAGACCGAGACCGGCGCGCGCGTCATGGTCAACGGGCGCGAAGTCACCTTCGTGACCAACGACGGCAGTTTTCACTACTTCACGCCTCCGCTGCCCGCCGGCGAGAGCACGATAACGGTCACGGCGCAGAACGCGCGGGGCGGCGTGAATACCAAGCAGCAGAAGGTCGTGATTCAGTAGGTGTGTGCGAACGTGTTAACCGGGGTGCAAGACCTTTCGTGTGCGGCAGGGAATGGGAATATCCCATAGAATGAGGAAGTAACCCCCTGACCGGAAGTGTAAAACAGCAGCAACGGACAGGCAGCCGTCCGACTCGAGTGAGAGAGAAGTCAACCGTATGTCATCCAACGGATTCCATTCCAGCGCCGGGCGTTTCCACAATCTTCGGTCGCTGTTCAGCATTTTCTCCAGCGACCTGGCCATCGACCTCGGCACCGCGAATACGCTGGTCTACGCGCGGGGCAAAGGCATCGTGGTCAATGAGCCATCGATCGTCGCGATCAACAAGAACACAGCTGAGGTCGAAGCCGTCGGCAAGGAAGCGAAAGAAATGCTGGGCCGCACGCCCGGCAACATCGTCGCCATCAAGCCGATGAAAGACGGCGTCATCGCCGACTTCAAAGTGACCGAGAAGATGTTGAACTATTTCATTCAGAAAGCGCACAACCGCAAGATGCTGGTGCATCCCCGCATCGTGATCGGTGTCCCTTCGGAGATCACGCAGGTGGAAAAGCGAGCGGTCATGGACTCCGCCTATCGCGCGAAGGCGAGCGAAGTCTACCTCGTGGAACAGGCGATGGTGGCGGCGATCGGCGCCGGGTTGCCTATCACCGAGCCCAGCGGCAACATGGTGGTCGATATCGGCGGCGGCACTACGGACATTGCAGTCATTTCTTTGAGCGGCATCGTCTACTCGCGTTCCGTGCGTATGGCCGGGAACCAGATGGACGAAGCCATCATGAATTATCTGAAGCGGAAATATAACCTGCTGATCGGCGAGCGCACCGCTGAGCAGATCAAGATTGAAATCGGCAGCGCCTATCCGCTGGACAAGCCGCTTACGATGGAAATCAAGGGCCGCAACCTGATCGAGGGCGTGCCCAAGACCATCACGGTCGATGACAGTGAAATCCGCGAGGCGCTCAGCGAATGCGTTTCGACCATCATGAATGCGGTGCGCGTAGCGCTGGAGCGCACGCCTCCCGAACTTTCGGCCGACATCAGCGATCGCGGCATCGTCCTCACCGGCGGCGGCGCGCTGTTGAAGAATCTTGATAAACGCATCCGCGAGGAAACTGGCCTGCCGGTTTCGATCGCCGATGACCCGTTGTGCAGTGTCGTGCTGGGTACGGGCAAGATGCTCAGCGACTTCAAGCTGCTGCGCAAGATTTCGATTGAGTAGAGCTACGAGCTTTGAGCTACGAGCTGCGCGTCAAGTCGCCATCGCAGCGCCGCTTCTCATCGACTGCTCTCGAAGTTGGCATCACCCTCGCGGGCTTTGCGGGCGACTGAAGACTGATGACTAAGAACTGGCCACTGGCAACCGGCCACTGGGAACTGTAGTAAATGGAATCCGTCCTCGGCCGTTACAAGAACCTGATCGTGCTGGCCTGTGTGCTGGTGGCTCAAGTACTGGGCCTGGCCGTGCAGGTCAAGCGTACGACCGACACTCAGTCTACCCGGCTGATTCGCATCTGGGCGGTCAGCTCCATCACTCCCTTCGAGAAGGTTCTGAACTGGGTTCACGGCGGAAGCTGGAATCTCTGGCACAACTACTTTTACTTGCGGGGCGTGCGCGCGGAAAACCGCGAACTGAAAGCGGAAATCGAGCGTTTGCGGTTGGAGCAAGTGCGCTTGAATGAAGATGCGGCCCAGGCTCGCCGCCTGCAGGCGCTGCTGTCGTTCAAGGAACAATTCATCTCGCAGACACTTCCGGCACAGGTGATCGGATCGGGAGGCAGCGAGCAGTCCCGCATCGTCTACATCGACAAAGGGCAAAAGGACGGCCTCAAGGCTGACATGGCCGTCATCACGGTCGATGGAATTGTCGGCAAGGTTCTGAAAGTGTTCGGTTCTACGTCGCAGGTCCTGCTCATCGACGACCAGTCCAGCGGCGTGGGCGCGATTCTCGAGAAAAGCCGGCTGCAGGGAATTCTGCGCGGCACGCCCTCCGGGGAAGTCGTTCTCGAACGCATCATGACCGATAACGCGGTGCAGCCCGGTGAAGAAGTTCGCACCAGCGGCGGCGACCGCGTTTTCCCCAAGGGCCTCCCGGTGGGCACGGTCACGAAGGTGGGCAATGGTGCGGATCTGTTTCTAAGCATCCGGGTCCGTCCCGCGGCAAACTTGAGCAAGCTGGAAGAAGTACTGGTGGTAACGCACTTGGTGGAGCAGGAGCCGACGCAATTGCAGAGCGGACCGGTGCGAGCCGCGGATATTCTCGCGCAGCGTCTGCCATCGGTTCCAGATAAACCGCCGGCCGACACGGCCAAGCCCAAGCCAGATGCGCCCGTGAAGGAAGCAACGCATCCCGCGGCGCCCGCTCCGGGCAAGCCCAGTGGATCCACGGCCCAGTCTCGTGCCGAGGCGACGCCGAATCCGCGCTCCGATTCAATTACCCCGGTTTCTCCGAGGACTGCCGGCACCACGCCGAGCGCCGTGCAACCGGCTACCGCGCATAGACCCACTCCACCGCCGGTTCAAGTGGCCGATCCCGTAAATTCCACAGCGCCCAAGACAAGGCCCGCGCCTGCACCCGCGTCCGCGACCGAGCCCTCCACGCAGAACGGACCGCAATAGTGCCGATCACCTACACCTCCGGAGAGCAGGTTGAGGTCTACCGGTTTAACTGGCTGATCACGCTGGGTGTGCCGGCGACCGCGCTTTTCCTGCAGGCGTGGCTGCCGCACCAGTTTCCGGTGTTCGCCATGCTGGATCTGCCGCTGCTGGTGACGATCTTTTTCGCGATCTCGCGGCGCAATCCGATTTCCGGACTGCTGACCGGCGGCGTCATCGGCATTTTTCAGGATGCACTTACCGGCCTGCCCATCGGCCTCAACGGAATCGCCAAGACGCTGGTTGGCTACGCCGCTTCGTCGCTGGGCGTGAAGATCGACGTTGAGAACGCGGGTGCCCGTTTGCTGGTCACGCTGGTGTTCTGCGTCGCGCACAAGGTCATTTACTTCACGGTGGCACGCGGCATGGTGAGCCTGAGCGTGCAGTGGAGTTGGCCGCACGAGCTTTGGTCGGCGTTGGTTAATGCGATCGTGGGCGTGTTCCTGTTCTACGCCCTGGATCGCTTCAAGCTCAGAACGTAACGAACAGTTCTCAGTTCTCGGTTCTCAGTGGGAACCTTGAAGATGCTGAACTTAAGTGACACACGACAGAGTCAATGAGCCACAAATGCGGTATTAGAATTGTGTATTCGATGAAACTGAGAACTGGGAACTGAGAACCGAGAACTGATGTTTGGTCGTGACGAAAAAGTATCGTCGATCCGCCTCACGGCGGTGCAGTACATCATCCTGATCATCTTCATGATCCTCGCCTACGGGCTGTGGCGTCTGCAGGTGATGCAGAGTGATTTCTACGCGCAGCTGGCCGAGAAGAACCGCATCCGCAATGTCCCGATTCTGGCTCCGCGCGGCAAGATCCTCGACCGCCAGGGCCGCGTCATCGTCGATAACTACCCATCGTTCTCGGCGCTTCTGCTGCGTGATTCGACCCGCGACCTGAATGCCGACGCCGAAATCATCGCGCAAGGCCTGCATCTCGAGCCCAAGGAAGTGCGCGACCGCATCCGCAAGTTCACGTCGATGCCGCAGTACCAGCCGATTTTCCTGAAAGACGACATCACGCCCGACGAACTTGCCTTCATCGAAGCCCACAAGAACGAACTGCCGGAACTCGACACCATCATGGCGCACCGCCGCCTCTACCCGCGCAACGGATTCATGGCGCACCTGGTCGGCTACGTCGGCGAAGTCACCGAGACAATGCTGAACCAGCCGCAGTTCGAGTTCTATAACCCGGGCGACGTGGTCGGCGTCTCCGGCGTCGAGAAACAGTACAACCAGATTCTCATGGGGCAGAACGGATCCCGGCGCGCGCTGGTCGACAGCCGTGGCAAGGAAATGGGACGCCTCGATGAAACGCCCGCCGTGCCCGGGAAGCAGCTCAAGCTCACCCTCGATATCGACCTCCAGATCGCTGCCGAAGAAGTTATGGAAGGTAAGAACGGCGCAGTGCTCGCGATGAATCCACGCAATGGCGAAATCCTGGCCATGGTCAGCCGGCCCACGTTCGATCCCAATGACTTCGCCGTGCGCGTCTCACGCGACGAGTGGAACAAGCTGGTCAACGATCCCGACAAGCCTCTGCTCAACAAGGCCATCCAGGCGCAACTCGCCCCTGGGTCGACTTTCAAGATTTTGATGTCGGTCGCCGGATGGCAGGAAAACATCGCGCAGACGCTGAACGTGCACTGTAGCGGCGGAGCCACTTTCTATGGGCGCCGTTTCGGCTGCTGGGTCAAGGGTGGGCACGGCCCGGTCGATTTCACGAAGGCTATCTACCAATCCTGTGACGTCTTCTTCTATACGCTCGCAGAAAAACTGGGCATCGATCGCATTGCGAAGTACGCCACTGCTCTCGGCCTCGGACAGAAAACGGGCATCGACCTGCCGAATGAGGTCAGCGGCGTGATGCCCTCCGAGGAATGGAAAATCCGCAACTTCAAGCAGAAATGGTTTGCGGGCGAAACGATCTCGGTCGGGATCGGGCAAGGGGCCATCGCCACCACTCCGGTTCAACTGATGCGAGCGATCTCCGCCATCTCCATGGATGGCCGCATGGTGGTCCCGCACGTGGTGAATCCCACGGAACTGCCGTCCGGGGTGGTCGACGTCCAGCGCTACACGGAAGTGAAAACCATCCCGATCGATAGCACCGGATATACCACCATCACCGACGCGATGGCGCGCGTGCTGCTGCCGGAAGGGACCGCGCCCTCGGCGCATATCCCGGGCATCGACATTGCGGGCAAGACCGGTTCGGCACAGATCGTCTCGCTCGCGCTGCGCGCGAAACACGAGAACGACGATAACTTTGCGCAGAACGGGTGGTTCGTCGGATTCACGCCACGCCGCAATCCGGAAATTATCGTTTGCGTTCTGTTCGAAGGCGGCGAGCACGGCAAACTGGCCGCCCGCCTCGCGACCCAGGTCATCAAGGCCTACGTGGACAAGCAAAACCGTCAGCCCACGAAGATGGCGAAAGACGCGGGCAAGGTGGATGTGGGCGCCCTCTGGGCCACTCCCGACGAGGACGGAAAAGCAAACAACGGCATCGGCGCAGGCCATTTCGTGGTCGAAGCCTCAGAGAAGAAACCGCCGTTAGCTGCGGCAGCACCGGGTCTGCAATGAAAACGAAGTCAAGTGCTCTGGGCTTCGCCAACGACCAACGACCAAGGACCAACGACGAATCTGTCGCTGGCGACCGACGACTGACGACTAACGACTAATGTCCCGTTACGTCTCATACCGCGACTTCGACTGGCTGCTGATCATCTTCGTCCTGATGATCTGCACCATCGGTGTCTTTGAAATCCAGAGTGCCACCGTGCACACGAAGTTCGCCGGCGCGCACATCAAGCAGATGTACTGGATCCTCGGCGGACTGATCGGCATGTTCCTGGTGAGCCTGCTCAACTACCAGGCTCTGCTCGAGCAAGTGCACTGGATGTACATCGCCGCCATCGGCTCGCTGATGTCGGTCATGATCTTCGGCCAGAAATATCTGGGTGCGCGGCGCTGGATCAAAATGCCGGGTGGGCAGCACTTCCAGCCCTCCGAATGGGTCAAGCTGATCCTGATTCTGGCCGTCGCCAAGTATTTTGCTGACATGCACCACCGCGAACTCTCCTGGTCAGATTTCATAAAAGCCGGCGCCATCGTGGGGATTCCCATGCTGATGGTGCTCGCGCAGCCCGATCTCGGCACCGCGCTGACCTACATGCCGATCGCGCTGATGGGACTTTTCCTTGGAGGTGTGCGCCTGAAGCAGGCGCTGATCGTCTTGCTGATCGCGGGCTCCGTTATGCCCCTGGCCTGGCACAAGCTGAAGCCGTACCAGAAGGATCGCCTTATCAGCTTCATGGAGCCGGAAGCCGACAAGCAGGGTTCCGGATACCAGGTCATTCAATCCAAAATCGCCGTTGGGTCGGGAGGCATCTGGGGTGGTACCGGCACCCAGACCCATCTCTCCTACCTTCCTGTACCGCAAACTGACTTCATTTTCGCGGCTTTTTCTGAAGAACATGGCTTCGTAGGAGCTTTGGGGGTGCTCCTGCTATACTTCATTGTGCTGATGCGGTTGACCCAGAACGCTCAGACAGCGCCCGACCGCGCTGGAACGTTCGTGGTGATGGGTGTGGTGGCTGTGCTTAGCTTTCACATCCTGGTCAACGTCGGCATGGTGGTTGGCTTTATGCCAGTCACCGGAATACCCTTGCCACTAATGAGTTACGGCGGGTCCTCCGTCCTGTTTATGTTTTTAGCGCTGGGCATGGTCATGAATGTCCGTATGCGCCGTTTCGTGAACTGACGCAGGAAGGGCCCCGCAGCAAGCGTGCAATACCCGCGCGGAGGCGCGGCTAGAACAAGATTACGATCGCCCTCGCGTAAAGAGGGCATTCACCGGCCAGAAGAAGTGAAAGGCCGGGCAGGATTGCAGCCCGCGCTGCCGGGCGGGAAACGGCCCCCTCCCCACTGAGGAGAGAGCGGCCACAACCCCGGGACGGCGCACATGGCGATACGTGCAAAAGATTCCTAAGCTTTCGCTGCGGATTCGCTTCTGGAGTGCTTTCCAGAAGCCTCGTCCACCTCTGCGTGGACGCGTACCCATCGCGACGCTCGATCCTCCCCTGCTTGCCCTCGCTTCTGCCCCGGTGACTCTGCGGCCCTGAAAGCCCGTAGAACCCCGGAGTAAGAATGAGCAAAGAACTATTCGTCACCTCAACGCCCCACGAAACCAAAGTGGGCCTCGTTGAAGATGACCAACTCGCCGAAATCTACCTCGAACGCGAAAACGAATACACCCTGGCTGGATCCATCTACAAAGGACGCGTCACCCGCGTGCTTCCTGGCATGCAGTCCGCCTTTGTGGACATCGGCCTGGAACGCGACGCCTTCCTCTACGTTTCCGATTTCATGGATCTGGAAGAGCAAGACGACGACCTTACCGATATTGTCCCCACCAACCGTGCGCCGCTGCCGGAGAGCCGGCCGCAACAGGAAACGCGGCCGCAGGCGCAGCGTTCGGAAGCGGCTACGTTGCCGGCGGCCGAGAATGCCTCCTACGTCATCGAATCCGAGCCGTTCGAAGAGGAGCAGGCGAGCCCCGCCTCACCCGCAGCCGAGCCCGTCAATGGCGATGCCCAGCGGCGCGAAAGTCTTTCCCGTGATGGCCAGTCCCGCGAGCGCGCAGGCTTTCGCGGACGCCGTCGTCGTCGTGGACGCCGTTTCGAAGAAGAACGCAGCGAGCGCTCCGAACGGACAGATCGCCCGGAGCGCGGGGGCTTCACCCGTTCCGACGCTTCGGAGAGCCAGCCCCCTAGCTCGACCCAGTCCCGTTTTCGCTCTCGGGGCGACGACGAATACGGACCGCCTCCGGGATATCAGCCGATCATTCTGCCCGGAGAATCGATTTCAAAGTATCGCGGCCGCGCCACCCAGCCTGTTCCTAGCAGTCGGGCAGCTCAGGATGCAGCTGCGCCTGAGGCTCCGGCCGGCTTGGCCGGGAACTTCCCGGAAGATGAGCCGCTGTTTGCCAGCGGCTTGACCGAACCGCTGCACGAGCAGCACGGGGACGAGCATCGCGACGAAGCCGCCCACCAGGAGTGGGAGCGTGAACACGCACTGACCGACCGGATGAACCTGACTGCGGCGTTCGCCAGCGAGCCCGTGACCGAGGAAGATGACGTGGTCGAAGAAGAGACCAGCCTCGAGGCTGAACGTGGGCCCGAAGCATTTGCCGCCTCCGCCACCTTGTCTGTGCCGTCCGCCTCCAACGCACCCTACGACAGCCCGACGGGCTCCGTTGAGGAGCAGGTCATCGACGAGGAGGAAGCTGACATTACCCACTACGTCGAGGAACTCGAAGAAGACGCCGCTTTTGACGAGATGGAAGAAGAGACCAGCGCTGCATCCGACTATCACGCCCCCCACAGTCTCGAGATCGCTGCCACTGGCGAGCCGCCTCTGCATACTTCCGCGGAAGATACGGACGCTTTGCACGCTGGCGACGAAGCCGTCATTGCCGGATCAGGCGAGGCCTTCGCGGCCGAGGGCGAGACGGAAAGCGAGACCGAGGAAGACACAGCAGACGCGGAAATCGAAGATGCGCAGGCGGAAGCCGAAGCATTGCTCGCTGCCGAAGCGCTAGGCAACGGCACCGTCGATGCGCGCGCGGAAGTTCGCGCTCCCGCCGGGACCGCCGCGTACACCCAGCGTGCCCAGCGGCCTGCTTTCGATCGCCGCCGCGGACGCCGCGGTGGACGCCGCTTTCGCCCGGGAGGCGGTGGTGGGGGCAGTAACTCGCCGCGCCGCAACAATGCCCCTGTTCCTCTCATCAGCGATCTTCTGAAGGAAGGTCAGGAAGTGCTGATCCAGATTGCCAAGGAGCCGATCGGCAAGAAGGGTGCCCGCATCACCAGCCACATCGCACTGCCGGGGCGTTTTCTCGTGTACATGCCTACCGTAAACCACACGGGCGTGTCGCGGAAGATTTCTTCCGACGAAGAACGCCAGCGTCTGAAGCGCATCATCATCAGCGAGCGCGACAACGGGCAGGGTGGATTCATTGTCCGCACCGCCGCGGCGGGAGCTTCGGAAGAAGATCTGCGCGCCGACATCCGCTTCCTGAAGAACCTGTGGCATGAAATCAAGACGCGCTCGGAAGAAGCCAAAGCGCCGGCGCTCATCTACCACGACTTGAACGTCGTCGAGCGTGTGTTGCGCGATCAGGTCACGTCCGACTTTTCGGCCATCTGGGTCGATACCGAAACTGAATACGAACGCATCCTGCGCTTCGCCAACCGCTTCCAGCCCGCGCTGGTGCGCCGCGTGAAGCTCTATACGAAAGAGACACCGCTGTTCGAGCAGTTCGGCTTGAAGGAAGAGATCGATAAGGCCCTCAAGTCCAAAGTCTGGCTGAAGAGCGGCGGGTACATCGTGATCAACCAGACCGAAGCGCTGGTGGCGATCGACATCAACACCGGCAAGTACGTCGGCAAGACCGCGCGCCTGGAAGACACCATCGTCAAGACCAACGTCGATGCGATCAAAGAGATTGTCCGTCAGATTCGCCTGCGCGACCTGGGCGGCATCATCATCATCGACTTCATCGACATGGATGAGCGTCGCAATCGACAGAGAGTCATGCAGGCTCTCGAAGAAGAACTGCGCAACGACCGCGCACCGTCAAAAGTCCTCCAATTCAACGATTTCGGACTGGTCGCGATTACCCGCAAGCGCGTGAAGCAGTCGCTCGAGCGCACCATCGGCTCACCGTGTCCGCATTGCGAGTCCACCGGCTTTATCAAGTCGGTGACTACGGTGTGCAACGAGATCTATGTCGAAATGCGCAAGATGGCGAAGCATATCGAGCGCCAGGACATCATGCTGCGCGTGAATCCGGAGGTCGGGAAGGCCCTGAAAGCCCAGAACGGCCGCTGGTTGACCGAGATGGAAGAGCTGACCAAGCGTACCGTCATCGTGAAATCCGACGGCACGCTGCACGAAGAGCAGTTCGACATCAACTAACCATGTGGGGCGGACACTCCTGTTCGCCTCAGCATTGCGCAGTATTCAGCATTGCGTAAATTTCGATGGAGCGACAGGCGTCCCCGCCCGTCGGCCGGGCGCAAGCCCGGCTTTTTCTTTGGCGCTTCCCGGGCATCAGTCCGGAGGGCGCCCTCCGGACTGCCGGCGCCCATACATAGCATTACGCCCGTAACTTGAGCGTCGTCGTTCACACTCACAGAATGGAACAAGGGCGCTGGTCGGTTTGCGCCTACCGTTCGAACGATGAGGGCGTAAGATGCGGCGAGCTACTCTCTATCTTCTGTTGTTCGCGGTTTCAATAACAGCTTCCTGGGCGCAGGAAAAAGCTGCACCTTCCGGCAGTCCCCAGGATTCCGCCAAAGCCACCGTGTACGTCTACCGCTATAAACAGTTTGTCGGGGCGGCGTTGGCTCCTTCGGTTTACTGCGACGACGTGCAACTGGCGCGCATGGAAAACGGCCGCTACTTCGCAACGACCATCGAGCCTGGCAAACACATTTTCCGTTCGAACGATGAGCAGTCAGGCATTGTTCTTCTCGCCACAGCGGGCCAGCAATATTTCATCCGCGTCGACATCGCTGCCGGGTTCATGAAAGGCCATGGGCGTTTGCAGTTGATGGACAGTCAGCAGGGAACGTATGAGCTCACGTCTGACAAGTTGAAGCCGCTGGATGGGAGCAAGGTCGTTGCTAAGGACAGAGTGTCGGTCGAGGTGGCACACCCGCAACCCTCGACGCAAGCCGTGCAGGCACCTCCGGCTGCGCAATCCACGACTCCGGCGCCTGTCGCGAGCAACCCGGCCCCGCCAGCTACGGCGGCGCCTGCGACGCAGCCTGGGCTTCAGAACGCCTCGGTAACCACCAACGCCGTGAGTCCCAGCAGTATGTCGAGCGACCAGACATCCCTGGGAGACGCGGCGCGGTTGGCGCGACAGAAGAAGCAGCCTCAGCAAAAGTAAAAGGAAAGAGGCAGCTGATCTGCCTGCTTTGAAAGGTCGGAGAAGCGGGCGCATTTGGCGCTCGCTTTCTTTTTCTCTCGCCAAGCCGTCTAACGTAGACGATGGCACCGATCTCTCGCCGCTTTTGGTTTCTGGCTGCGTTCTTGTCCGCAGCTTTGGCGCTCGCGCAACAACCGCCGGTTGCGATTCTTCACGTGCATGTCATCCCCATGGATCGCGAGCGCGTCCTCGACGACCAGACCGTTGTCATTGCAGATGGCAAAATCGAACAGGTCGGGCCGTCCTCATCTGTAAAAGTAGCTGCCTCCGCGAAGAAGATCGATGGTAAGGGCAAATACCTCATCCCGGGTCTCACCGATGCTCATGTTCACCTTTACTCAACCATCGAGTTTCCGCTTTACCTCGCCAATGGCGTAACGGTGGTTTTTAACCTCGACGGGCGCCCGGCGCACCTGCTCTGGCGAAAGCAGGTTGCCTCCGGCGAACTCCTCGGCCCGACCATCTTCACGGCCGGCCCCATCGTCGACCGCCGCCATACCCCCGAGGAAGCGGCGCGTCTGGTCGACGAGCAGGCCGACGCCGGCTATGACGCCCTCAAGGTCTTCAATCATGTTTCCAAAGAGGAATACCCGGCGCTCATAGCGGAAGCCAAGCACCGCAACTTACTGCTGATGGGCCACATCTCCCGAGAGGCCGGGTTTGATCGCACCATTAGATCGGGCCAATCCATCGCGCACCTCGACGAATTTCTCTACACGTACTTCAACCCGCAGCATGACGACAACAACGACCACATCGTCCTTGACCAAGCAAAGATTCCGGTCGTCGCCAAAGAGACTGCTAGCGCGGGCATCTACGTCATTCCGACTCTGTCCACATACGCCACGACGGTGCAACAGGCTACTGATTTAGATGGCTTTCTGAAGAATCCGGCCTTGCGATATCTGTCTCCGTGGGCACTCGAGCAATTCGAGCCTGCGGCCAACCGGTTCAAGAACACCACCTCGGCGGAACAAGCCGAGCGAATGCGCACCGCGCTGACGTTCCAGCGAAAACTCGTGAAGACGCTTTACGACACGGGCGTTCCGTTGATGATGGGCACCGATGCACCGGATGTCGGTCCCATGGCGGGTTTCGGTATCCACGACGAACTGCAGGAACTCGTGGACGACGGACTGACGCCGTATCAGGCCCTGCAGGCTGCCACGGTGATTCCCGCGCGTTATTTTCGGAGGTCGAGCGAGTTCGGTACGGTCGAACCCGGCAAGCGTGCTGACCTCGTGATGCTCGAAAAGAACCCGCTAATGAATATTGCGAACACCCGCACCATTTCCGCCGTCATGGTCCGAGGCCAAGGGCTCTCGAAGGAAGAACTCAGTAAGCACCTGAAGGCAATTCCTGCCGCCTACAAACGCGAGTTGCAACAGGTCGAGTCCGACTTGGCGAGCGATCCCAGCGCAGCCGAGCAATATCTTGCGGACCACGACCCGCTGCGAACGCTGGCAACCGCCGCGATCGTCGATCTGTTCCGATCCCAAGGACCCGAGAGGTTCCACCAGATAGTCGTGAAGGTCAGGGAAGCGGATCCAAAGTCGAGGCTCGCTTCCGAGGCAGGCATCAATGCTCTCGGCTACAACTTTCTCAGCCAAAATCGATATCCCGACGCAATCGCCGTGCTGCGCATGAACACCGACGACTTCCCAAAGTCTCCCAACACCTACGACAGTTTGGCGGAAGCGCTATTCAAATCCGGCGACGTCGCACACGCGAGAGCTATGTACGCAAAAGCACTGAAGGTCGACCCCAAATACGTCAACGCCGAGTTTGCTCAGAAATTTCTGGCTGAGCACACCCAAAGATAAACCTGATCGACTCAGACCTGGCTTTTGCCCGAACTAACGTGTCCCGCTTCCGCGCGTCTATTCCAGACAGGAGGGACGAAAACCGTGGACCGCAGAAGTTTTGTGAAACATTCCGCACTATTGTTGGCTGCATCGGTGTGCTCGTCCCGGCTTGCTGCCTGGGCGAGTCTCCCGCCGAAGCGAATCTTGGTCCTGGGAGGCACGTTTTTCTTGGGGCCAGCCGTGGTGGATGCCTTGGTCGCCGATGGCCACACCGTTACGCTCTTCAATCGCGGCGTGACTAATCCAGAACTCTTTCCGCATCTCGAAAAGCTGAGGGGCTTTCGCAGCCCGGATGCGAACGATCAAGATTTCACTGCACTCTCACACCGCCACTTCGATGTCATCGTAGAAGTATGGCCGAACGACCCCGCGCTCGTGGCCTCGGCGGCGGAATTGCTGAAGGACCGAACGCAGCATTACCTGTTCGTCTCTTCCGTGGCTGCCTATGACTCGCACGAATTCGCGAAAGCCGACACTGTCGAGGACGCGCCCATGGAGCCGTGGAATGGCTCAGGTCGGCCCTACAATCGCAACAAGGCCGAGAGCGAGCGGCGCCTCCACCAGATTATTGGAGATCGCCTCACCATTGTGCGGCCGGGGCCTATCAAAGGCACTCGCGATACCACACCCGACCTCTTGACCTGGCTGTTGCGCGCGCAGCAGGGCGGGGAACACATTGCGCCGGGGGGCGGCCACGATCCGGTGGAATTGGTCGACGTGAAAGATGTTGCGAGCTTCCTTGCGCGGGCGATCGGCCGTTCGCTCTATGGCACCTTCAACCTCACGGGCAAATCGATGAGCTTTCGGGAGTTTCTGGAAGCCTGCAAGATCGCCACTCATTCGGACGCCACCTTCGTATGGATCCCACAGCAGTTCCTGCATGAACAGGGCCTCGAGACTGACCCGGCGCTTCATACCTTCGCCGGAAATTTTCCCTTCTGGCGGCCTGATCCCACCAATCAGGGACTGTACCGCGTCAGCAGTGAAAAAGCGTTCAAAGCCGGTTGGAGAACGCGCCCCTTCGAAGAGACCGCCTTCGACTGCTTACACGACTTCTATTCCGCGCAAGATATCGACCGCCCGAACTTCCTGTCGGACGCAAAAGAGAAAGAGGTCCTGGCAGCATGGGCGCGTAAGACGCCCGCGTAGGAACCCGCATGTCGGCTACTCGGTCGATCAGTTCGGTTGTTTTAGCGTCGGCACGAGGGCGGTCGCCATCGTGATACGTTGCCTCAAGGTGGGGTTGATTGTTTGGCTGAAGACTGACGACTGGCGACTGGCGACAGGTTAACTGGCCAGCGCTTTCACCACGAATTCGGCCCGGTCGCGCAACTTCCGCATCGAAACTTGCACGGCTTCCGCAACCGATGCCTCGTCGTTCTGTGTCTTCGCGACGAACTGCGATCCGGCTTCGTAGGTTGTGCGTGCCACGTCGAGCAAGACCACCAGCGCGTCGGCGCGCAGCTTCCATAGCGACGTCGCAGGCTGGCAGCGCTTCAATTCCTCGAGTTCCGTCTGAATGCGGGCAATGACGGCAACGCTGCGCAGCAGTGCGCGTCCTAGGTCAGCCCGCAGGCTCTTCTCTTCCAGGTAGTCAGCGCAATAGGCCTCGACTTCCGACGGGGTGAGGTTGAGGTTAAAGAACCTCATCGGGACAACCTGCCTGAATTTTGGATCGGCCACGCGCACAAAAATGCGAATCGATTCTTCGACCCTTGCCAGTTTCGCTTCTTCCAGAGACAGTTGCTGTGCCGTGACGGGAAGAGCCACATGCTTCGCCGGAACCGGCGCTGGACGGGCCTTTTCGCGCGCCATCTTCGCCGCGGCGGCCGCGCCGCCCGAGCGCGCGGGCGCACTCGAAGCCGCTGCCGCGGTCCGGCGAATTCTTGGCCGCTTGTCGATCTCCTTCTTCAACTTCGATACGCGCCGGAACTTGTCGAGCGCCTCGACATAATCGATCTTGAGCAGTTCGCCTTCCTGCAAGGCCTGCACGTGCTCCACCGTGACGTCAACGCCATCGATATTGCTGAGAATGCTTCCGCCCAGTTCTTCCACCGCCTTCGCAAAACTCTTGATCTCGCCGATCGCGCAGCCGAACAATTCGTCGAAGCGGTCGCCAAAGGCCACGTTGTAGGGAGCGATCGTAGCCAGCACTCCAGGATGATTGAAAGATTTTCCGAACGACTGCTTCAGTTCGCGTACGCGCGAGAGGACGCCCGAATCAATCAGCGCATTGAAATTTACAAATCCTTGCGACAGCTCGCGCAACGGCTCAAACTCGCGCAGAAGCTGCACGTGTTCTTCCGGCAACAGGGGCGCGTCGGAGTCGGCCAGAATCTCGATCAAAGCAATTTCAAAGGGCGATAGTGGCAGGCTTCCATCGAGGCCATACCCGCGCCGCTCCCACTGACCGGGAACGCGGGGATGGCGATATAGAAAGGTCGCGACCAGGTCGGTCTTGTCGCGGTCGGATTCGGTGAAGTCGCGTTTGCGCGTGTAGTAGCGCAGCAAGGCTTCGGCGATTTCGGGGTCGGTGTCGGTAGTCAGGGCTTGGCGCACCATCGCGGGCGTGATGGCCATGTCGAGCAACTGCAGCCAGCGATGCATCTTGCCAAGAATCTCGCGCAAGTTGGTGCTGGCGTTGTGAATGGCTTCGTCTTCCAGACCGGGGTGGACCGGAAGGTCGCCCTGCAAATAGTCGCGCAGCAGCTTTTGATAGAAGCCGCTGACGTTCGCCAGGATCGACAACTCCCACTTTGGGTCTTCGACCAAACTCCGCTCCCTGTAAGTGCGTGTGAAGCCTACCCCCAACAGCGGGTAATTAAGGGTAACCGAGGTCGCTGAAAACGAAACCTTACTTCCGTGCCATGCACTTCCAAGGGAAAGCGATCCGACATTGCGCGGGTTCATGCAAGGACTGTGAATCCAAATTTCCGTGGGCGGCTGGAGCGGCGTGAGACTTCGATGAATGAGTGCTGGCTCTGGAGGAACTTGATGAGGGAAAAGGTGTCTTGTTCACCAGTCGGTTATCTTGGACACCTCCCCCTCTTCCTATCTTTTAGACTCATGGGGTTACACCGTTTTTCATGACAGATCTTTGACGGAGAAGGACTTATGGTCAAAGTATTCAATCATAAGGGGTTAGAGACTCGGCGATTTCAACAAATATCGACCTGCCTGAATGGGCGCAGCCACTTTCGCCGGCACCGCCCCACCTCAGTCGAAGACGACTGTTTTTCGGTCTCCATAGAGCAGCACGCGGTCGTCGATGAGCCAGCGGACGGCCCGGGAGAGCACGACTTTTTCTAGGTCGCGGCCCTTCTGGATGAGGTCTTCGACGGAATCGCGGTGCGAGATGCGAACGACATCCTGCTCGATGATGGGCCCGTCGTCGAGTACCTCGGTAACGTAGTGGCTGGTGGCGCCGATCAGCTTCACGCCGCGCTGGAAGGCCTGGTGGTAGGGTTTCGCCCCCACGAAGGCGGGCAGGAAGGAATGGTGAATGTTGATGACGCGGTGCGGGAAGGTGGCGACGAATTCGTTGGAGAGGACCTGCATGTAACGCGCGAGCACGGTAAAGTCGGCTTTGTGCTCACGGATCAGGGCAATCTGACGCTGTTCAGCCTCGCGCCTGTTTTCTTTCGTGACGGGAATGACGACGAATGGGATGCGGTAGAAGTCGGCGGTCGGCTGGTTGTCGGCGTGGTTGGAAATGATGAGAGGAATTTCGCAGTTCAGTTCACCGATCTTGTGGCGGTAGAGCAGGTCGACCAGGCAGTGATCATACTTGGAGACCATGATCACCATTCTCTTGCGCGTTCCGGGTTGGGTAAGGCGCCATTCCATGCCGAACTTGATGGCGATCGGATCGAACTGTTCGGAGAACTTCCCGAGTGGCAGATCAAAACCATCTGGATCGAATTCCACGCGCATGAGGAACCAGGAGGATTCGGCGTCGGTGTGCTCGTCGGTGTGGAGGATGTTGCCGTCATGCCGGAAGATGAAATCCGAGACGGTTGCGACCAGGCCTTTCTGGTCGGGACAACTGATGAGAAGGACGGCGCTGGTTCGCATGAAGTCGATTCCTGCCTAAGGTCAAAGCACGGACGCAAAGAACGAACATTCTAGCGGTTTGAGTGTCAGCGCGGTTGGTTAAGCCTTCCGCAGAATGAATTTCTTCGGGAACGGAATAGAGCGACTGCGGATGGAGGTCCTGCTTCCCGCCCTTTGAAAACCGCGAAGGGGGCTCCAGGGAGTTCCCGGCCTTCATTGACTTGCCCTTTTTCCCCACGTAAGATGCGCTCGCATGATCGACCAGACGATCTCGCACTACCGCATCGTTGAAAAACTCGGCGGCGGTGGGATGGGTGTCGTTTACAGAGCGGAAGATGTAAAGCTGCATCGTTTTGTGGCCTTGAAGTTTCTGCCGGATGAGGTGGCCAAAGACCCTCAGGCATTGGCGCGCTTTCAGCGCGAAGCACAGGCCGCGTCGGCTCTCAATCACCCAAACATTTGCACGATCCACGAAATTGACGAGGAGCACGGGCAAGCCTTCATCGCCATGGAGTATCTGGATGGCGTGACGCTGAAGCACCGGATCAGCGGGCGTCCCATGGAGATCGAGGAAATTCTCTCGCTGGCCATCGAGATCGCGGATGCTCTCGACGCGGCACATGCGCAAGGCATCGTCCATCGCGATATCAAGCCCGCGAACCTGTTCATCACCCGACGCGGCCATGCAAAGGTTCTGGATTTCGGATTAGCGAAGCTCGCCGCGGGTGGCGGGTCGTCGAGTCAGATTTCTTCCGCGAACACGCAGACCCGTGCGGTAGACGAGCCGCATTTGACCAGTCCGGGCACCACGGTCGGGACTGTCTCCTACATGTCGCCCGAGCAGGTCCGGGCGAAGGACTTGGATGGACGGACCGATCTGTTCTCTTTCGGCGCCGTACTCTACGAGATGGCGACAGGCGCGCTGCCTTATCGTGGGGAAAGTTCGGCGATGATCTGCGAAGCGATTGTGAACCGCGCTCCCGTGCCCGTGGTGCGACTCAATCCCGATGTGCCCTCGAAGCTGGAAGAGATCATCAACAAGGCGCTCGAAAAAGACCGTGACCTGCGCTACCAGAGCGCAGCCGAGATGCGCGCCGATCTGAAGCGCGTCAAGCGGGATACCAGTTCGGGGCACGTGCCCATCGAGAGTGGTTCGGGTTCTGTCGTTGCCGCCGCAGACTCGGGTAGAGTTTCGTCCACCCAGATGGCGTCCGCTGCGCTCCAGGCGCCGGCTGCGAAAAAAGGTCTGCCAAAGATCGCCATCGCGGCTGGCGCCCTCGGCGTGCTGGTTGCCGCTTTCGTTGGCTACAAACTTCTGAAGCCCGCGTCCACTCTGAACCTGCAGAACATGCAGATCACGAAGCTCACCGAGAGCGGAAAGGCGGCCCTGGTGGCGATCTCGCCCGACGGGCAATACGTTGTATACGTCCTGCGCGAAGGTGAGCAGCAGAGTTTGTGGATGCGCCATGTAGCCACCAAGAGCGACGTGCAGGTCTTGGCGCCTGACGTAGTGGACTTCAAGGGGGTGACCTTTTCTCCGGACGGCAACTATCTGTATTTCGTTCGTTCTGACAAGGCCACTGAGAACTACAGCTACTTGTACCAGATGCCGCTGTTGGGCGGGAATCCTCGGCAGTTGATTCGCGACATTGACACGCCGGTTGGCTTTTCACCGGATGGAAAGCAGATCGTGTTCATGAGGGGCCTGCCCGATCCGCAGCAGGTGGAACTCCGCATTGCCTCCGCCGATGGGACGGGCGACCGCCTGCTGGTGCGCCTGCCCGCGTTTGCGATGTTTTTGTGGGGAGCTAGCTGGTCTCCGGACGGAAAAGCGATTGCCGTCAGCATTCTCCAAAGCGGCAAAGACCAGAAATTTGCGCTGAATGTGGTCCGCATCGCGGATGCAAGTGTGAGGGTGCTCCACTCCAGTCCAGGCTTGTTGGGCCGCCCGGTATGGCTGCCTGGTGGCGAGTCTCTGCTGGTGGCCATCGGCTCGCCGAAAGAGAATCGGGTTCAAATTTGGGAGATCCCCTATCCCAAAGGCGAACCACGGCGGTTCACCAACGATCTATCCAATTACAGTGCTTATCTGGACCTGACCCGGGATGGACGGACGCTGGCAGCGCTCGACAACACGCAGATCTCGAATATATGGGCTGTGCCGGGAGGAAAAGCCGCGCTGGCGCAGCAGATCACATCCGGAGGCTTGGCTGACACTGCCGTGGAGCCTGGTCCCAACGGAAAGCTCCTAGTACGGACCCGAGGCAGCGATTTGGAACTGATCAACGCCGATGGCAGCCAGAGGACCGGTGTCATGCCGCCGACAAGCAATTACAACGCAATGGCAGCCTGCGGCGACCGCTACATCGTGTTCGATTCCTACACGGGCAGCAACTCAGAGCTCTGGCGGACGGACGCCGACGGATCGAACCCCACCCGGCTGGTCGCCCAGGATGTCGGGGCGGACGATTGTTCGCCCGATGGAAAGTGGCTGGCCTATGACACCAACACTAGCGCAGGAACAAAGATTTATCGTCTGCCCGTTGAAGGAGGAAGCCCCACTGAGATCGCCAGCGCGCCCGGTGGCGGCGGAAATCCGAAATTCTCGCCCGATGGCAAATTCATTGCATACGGCATCCAGGAAGGCAGCCCGGTGCCGCAAGGGAAGAATGTCGTAAGTCCGGCAGAAGGAGGCGCTCGGGTGCACGAGTTTCTCTCGCCAAGCGGCGCCAGTTCACCGCAATGGTCACCCGATGGCAAAGCATTGCAGTACCTGCTGACCCGCAAAGGCGCCACCAATATCTGGGAACAGCCGCTGGCCGGAGGAGAACCACATCGGATCACCGATTTCACCTCCGGGCGCATCTTCGGTTTCTCGTGGTCGCGCGACGGCAAGCAGTTGCTCGTTGCCAAAGGCAGCGACACGAGGGATGTGGTTCTGATCAGCAACTTCCGCTAGGTGGTCGGGTTGCACTGAGACGTTCGCCCCGCATTACTTCTTCAGATCCTTCAGGATCTCGCGCGCGGCGTTGGCGCCGGAGCCGCCCGTCAAGCCGGCGCCCGGGTGCGTTCCGCTTCCGCAGAGATACAGGTTTGTGATTGGGGTGCGGTAACGTGCCCAGTCGAGCAGCGGACGCATGGTGAAGAACTGGTCGAGCGCCAGCTCGCCGTGGAAGATCTGGCCCGACGTCAGGCCATAGGTGTCTTCCAGATCTTTGGGCGTGATGATCTGGCCTTCGAGTACGAGCGAAGGTAGATTCGGCGCGTACTGCGCGAGCGTGCTGACGACCGCGTCGCCGAGTGCGCCGCGCTGCGCGTTCCAGTCGCCTTTCAACTTGTAGGGCGCGTACTGCATGTAGATCGACATCACATGCTTGCCGCTTGGAGCAAGGCTCGGATCGGTGAGAGAGGGGATCGTGACTTCGAGATAGGGCTGCTTCGAGAAGTCGCCGTACTTGGATTCGTCGAAGGCGCGCTCGAGGTAGTCGATGCCGTGGCTGATCTGAATGCGGCCCTGCAGTGACGCGGAGTTGCCGTTCTTGATGGCGGTGAAGTTCGGGAGTCCGTCGAGGGCGAGATTAATTTTCGCCACGGTTC
>Ga0210406_10002201_pt1 | contig 22631 bp, 22 predicted proteins | sample IncBWC30MmetaG_FD_155454 | JGI IMG/M metagenome (GOLD analysis project Ga0210406, IMG submission 155454) | Forest soil microbial communities from Barre Woods Harvard Forest LTER site, Petersham, Massachusetts, United States - Inc-BW-C-30-M | ecosystem: Environmental > Terrestrial > Soil >...
AGTCGTAACAAGGTAGCCGTAGGAGAACCTGCGGCTGGATCACCTCCTTTCTAAAGATAGAGCCAGCTCAACCTGCTATGGTGTGCAGGTAATGCTGGCCACCGCAGCTGGGCTCTCACGGGCTTTAGCTGCAACGTTCGATGTTTTGCTTTCAGAGCTTGCTCTGGAAGTTCAGCCAAGAAGCTTTGCTTCTGGTTACTCACCACCCACTTCCGGCTTCGGCTGGAATCTGGGCGGACGGATTCTGGCAGATCGTATCAATCAAAGAGCCAACAACATTTAAAGGCCACCGATCATTCGGTGGCCTTTTTATTGTGTGCCATAATGATCTTCGATGATTTACGGCCGGGTGCCCCAGACGTCGCTTCGACGTCTGGGTTTCTGTCGTAGCGGCACTACCACCTTAGTGGCGCATCTTTAGCGGCCGCTTTCGGAAGCGGGCGTTTCTTACAGGTCGTAATTTTCCCGTTCTGCGCTCCCCGCCGCGGTACCGCTCAAAAAACGAAAAAGCGCCAGCACTACAATCGCTCCGACCCCGCACATGATAATTCCATTAATCTCGTCCTGTCGGTACCAGCCAAACGTTTCTCCGACATACGCAGCCAGGAACGATCCCGCCAGTCCCACCATGACCGAAGCAACCAAGCCTCCCGGATTCCTCCCGGGCAGCGCGTATCGCGCGATTCCTCCAACCACGGCCCCCATCAACAGTTTCCACGCTAGCTCAGCCATTTTCGCCCTCCAGGCCAGTCTTCCACACCTCCCGGTTGGCTTTTTCGCAAGTTGGGTTCAGCAATCTAGCCATTCGATGACAGGTTTGTACCCCGCTTTTGCGTTCCTTGTAAAGTATCCTCCGATCGGTTGCGATATACTGAATAAATGAACGACCACACGCCTGACAGAGGCCAAGCGAAATCATCTTTTCCGTTAAGCAGTCGCCCCCCGTATTGAGGGACATCGATGCAAATTGAAATCAGCGACCCCAAATTAGAAGCACGAATTCGGAAACAGATTCACTCCACCGGCGCGAGCAGTGTGGAGGAGCATTTACTGCGGCTGCTCGAGACTCAGGAAGAGCAGGAGCGCTGGGTATCCGAGGGTCGCGAAGCGATTCAGTTCAAGATCAGACTCGGCCTCGACCAACTCCAGCACGGCGAAGAATACCGGAGGACCAGTTGGACAGCTATTTGGCAAAACTGAAAGCAAACCTTGAATGAACGCTCGCTACGTTCTCGCGCTACAGGCGGCGCGTGACCTCGTCGAGATCTGGCAGTACATCAGGAAGCAATCAAGCGTTGAGATGGCCGATCACGTTGAGTCCACGATTAAGGAAAAGTTGATTTTGCTATCTGGAAACACCGGCGCCGGTCACATTCGGAGTAGTTTGACGGCTGAAGCGGTCAAGTTTTTTCAGGCTTATTCTTACCGGATCGTCTACCGGTAGGAAACCAATCCGCTGCAGGTGGTTTCGATTCTCCACCGCAGCCGCGATGTTGAGCGAATTCGCAAGAATCGTTTGTAAAACTGCCCAAGGCGGTTCGGTTCGGGTGTTCTCTTTGTTTGGCGCACCCCTTGCCGCTAATTCGCGAACAGAACACTTTCGGAGACACTCGTTTGCCACCGATTCTCAGCGCGCAATCGCTTTCCAAACGCTACGGCGTTGCTCCTCTATTTCAGAACATCTCCTTCACCGTCTCCGAAGGTGAGCGCATCGGCCTGATCGGCCCCAACGGTTCCGGAAAATCCACCCTGATCGAAATTCTGGCTGGACGCGTCAAGCCCGACACCGGCGATGTCGCTCTCCGAAAACGCGCCCGCTTGAGCTCCGTCGTCCAAGTCTCCGAATTTGCGCCGAACGAAACCGTTCGCTCGGTCATCGAAAAGGCCTTCCAGGAAGGCCACGTTCCAGACCACGAACGCGCCGGCCGTTTCGCCGAAGTTCTCGGTCGTGCGGGCTTCGAGGATCACGACGCCATCGCCAACTCGCTCTCCGGCGGCTGGCGCAAACGTCTGGCCATCGCCGCCGCTCTGGTGCAGGAGCCGGACATTCTTCTGCTCGACGAGCCCACCAACCATCTGGACCTCGAAGGGATCGAGTGGCTGGAATCCGTTCTGCGATACGCGCAGTTCGCCTGCGTGGTCGTCAGCCACGACCGTTATTTCCTCGAAAACGTCGCCAACGCCATGGTCGAACTCAGCCGGTCCTATGAAGGCGGCTATCTGCGCGTCGCGGGTAACTACAGCAAATTCCTCGAAGCCAAGGAAAACTATCTCCACGCCCAACAAAAGCATCAGGACGCGCTCGAAAATCGCGTGCACAACGAACTCGAATGGCTGCGCCGCGGCCCCAAAGCCCGGACCACCAAGTCCAAAGCGCGCATCGATAAAGCGCACGAACTCATTGCTGATCTTGCCGATTTGAACGCCCGCACTCGCACTACTTCGGCCAACATCAATTTTTCCGCCACCAACCGGCAGACCCGCCAGCTCATCCAACTCGACGACGTTGATTTTTCTTTCGGCGACCGCCAGCTCTTGGGAAAAATCCAGTTCAGCATCACTTCCGGCATGCGCGTAGGCCTCGTCGGACCCAACGGCAGCGGCAAAAGCACTTTGCTGCGTCTGCTGCTCGGCGAACTTCAGCCCGCCAGCGGCAAAATCCGCAAAGCCGATAACCTTCGCGTTGTCTATTTCGATCAGAACCGCCGGCTCGATCCCGACGTCATGCTAAGACGTGCGCTTGCCCCCGACAGCGACTCGGTCATCTATCAAGACCGCGTCATTCACGTGGCTTCCTGGGCCGCGCGCTTTCTTTTTACCGGCGAAGATCTCAATCGCCCAGTCGGCCGCCTCTCCGGAGGAGAACGCGCCCGCGTCCTGATCGCTCAACTCATGCTGCAACCTGCCGACGTCCTGCTTCTCGATGAACCCACCAACGATCTCGACATCCCGACCCTCGAAATCCTCGAGGAAAGCCTGCTGGAGTTTTCCGGCGCGCTGGTTCTTGTCACCCACGACCGTTTTCTCCTCGACCGCGTTTCAACCATCGTCTTCGGACTCGACGGCCTGGGCGGTGCGGAGCGATTCGCCGATTATTTCCAGTGGGAAGAGTGGAAAGACCAAAACGAGCGCGCCCACGCCAAAAGCTCAACTCCGGCCGGCACCAACGGCAGCTCCCCGCCACGCACCGCAGAAACCGCTGCCACCTCAGCCAATCCGCAGTCGGGTTCCAAGAAGAAGCTCACCTTCAAGGAAACCCGCGAATTTGAACTAATCGAGAAATCCATCCACGAAGCCGAAGCAAGATTGCAAGAAAAACTAGCCTCCCTGCACGATCCCGAAGTGTCCAGCGATGCCGCCAGACTCCATGCCGCCAGCGTCGGATTAGAACAAGCCCAGAAATCCGTAGACACACTCTACGCCCGCTGGGCCGAACTAGAATCCAAACTGTAGCGGCGACCTTCAGGTCGCTCTTCTTTATGTGGCAGCGGGTTTATCCCGCTGCCGTTTTCCTCTCCGCGATTCCTCTGTGCACTCGGTGCGTCTCAGCGTTATCTTTTTTCTTGTCTTTCGCTCACATTGCCCGCCCCGCCGCTGCTGCTGAAGCCCAGGCCCACTGAAAATTAAACCCGCCGAGATGCCCGGTAACATCCACTACCTCGCCTATAAAAAACAACCCCGGCACCTTCCGGCACTCCATCGTCTTGCTGGAAAGCTCGTCCGTATCCACCCCGCCCGCCGTCACTTCCGCCTTCTCGTAACCTTCCGTATCCGCTGGCACCACGCTCCACGCATGCACTTCCCGCTCAAACCGTTCCAATCCAGCATTCGATAGCGACTCCGGTTCGTGCAATTCCACCCAGCGTTCCGCAAAGCGTCTGGGCAAATTGCCCTGAAGCGCCGCCACCAACTCCGGCAAATTTCGATATTTTGCCCGATGTACCGCAGGGGCGATCTCGCGCCCGGGAGCCAGGTCCAGTGTGATCGGTTTACCGCGCTCCCAATACGAAGAAATCTGCAAAATCGCCGGCCCGCTCAGCCCGCGATGCGTAATCAGCATCTTTTCCCGAAACGCGACCTCAACCGTGCTGGCAATCACCTCCGCCGACACGCCGGCCAAATCGCCATACTGTTTCTGCCCTTGCCGCCCCAGGATCAGTGGCACCAGCGCCGGCCGCGTAGGCTGAATCTTCAATCCAAATTGCTTCGCCAGCTCGTACCCAAACGCGGTAGCGCCCATCTTGGAAATCGATAGTCCTCCCGTAGCCACCACCAAAAGCGGTGCTCGAAACTCCTCTGTCTCCGTTCGAACCACGAATGCCGTGGTTTTCGTCAATTCCTGCACTCGCTCGTTCAGAAATATCTTCACTCCGCCAGCAGCGCATTCAGCCTCCAGTAATCCCGTAATTTCTGTCGCAGAGTGATCGCAGAAAAGCTGTCCCAGCGTTTTCTCGTGGTAGGGAATCTTGTACTTCTCAACCAGCGCGATGAAATCGGCGGGCGTGAACCGGGCCAGCGCTGACTTCGCAAAATGCGGATTCGCTGAAAGAAAATTCTCCGGCGAACAATAAATGTTGGTGAAATTGCAGCGTCCACCGCCCGAAATCAGGATCTTTTTCCCGGCACGCTCCGCGCGCTCCAGCACCGCGACTCGCCTGCCGCGTTTGCCAGCCTCCGCAGCGCAAAAAAGACCGGCGGCACCCGCTCCAAGAACGATCACATCAAAACGCCGACTCATCGTTTCGACCTTTAGAAATGCGAACCGGCATTATTGCAGGTTCGGCTGCCGGATGTTACTGAAAATAAGCCAGTTGATCAAAAATAAAGGAGATCCGGCCGGCAAGAAAGAAGGTGCCGATTTTATGGCGAAGGACTGCCCTGGGACGGGAATGGAAGAAGACAAGCTAGGAAATCGAATCGCTGAGGAACGGCAGGGAACAGACCGCTAAATATTCCAACACGAAATCGCGAAAGGTTTCGTCAATCCGTTACGCGCCGCAGCGCGCCGGACCGGCCGGAAACCTTAGTGCGTGCACTTCGGAAAGAGTGTCACCAGCACCATCAAATCCGACAAGCTAAATAGCCACTGGTCGGCATGGGCGCCTGCAGCTTCCGCGGCGCGCGCGATGAATCCCAGATGGCGGCTCTTGGCGAAGTTGTGGATGTGATCGACACAAATTCCGGTGAGGCTGGCCACTTCCGAATCGGTGAAGATTTTCTGGCTCGACTTGACGGTTACCATGGTCTCGCTCCTGGACCGCGCTCTCTGCCTTAAGCATCTACTCTGTACAACACAGCAATTAGATGCTGGTTGCAGGTTAAGCGCTGCACTTTCTCCCTGCAATAGTCGTTCCGTTTCGAAAAGTAAAAAACCTTAGCTCTAGTACTTTCTCGGGAGTTCGTGGATTTTGCCTTTATTTTCGCGATGAAATTCAGCAGGGCCAGGTGCGTTTCCATCTGTCAAACCGCAAGCAAAACAATTTACGCGGCGCGAATGCTATTACTTCTACGAAGGAACTACGCGTTTTGGAAGATTTTTCGCAATCTCTGCCATCTGTTTGGTATGACGAATCTGATGTACAGCAATGAATGTAAACCAGTTATAAAAATTGAGTTTGCCGAGAAATGGATGCGGCCAGTAATAGTTGCTTAAATCGCGGCCGTGTGTCTCGTCTAGAAACAGTAGTGTCCGTCCGCGGACACTGCGCAGCTCTGCCAGCATGGTTTCTTTATCGTGGAGCAATTCCGCGTCGATCGGAATCGGTGATTTGCGACGAATGAGCCGTTTTTCAACAACCAGAAACGGGACATGAAATCGCTGGAAATACGGAATACGAAGCGGCGTTTTGCGAATGACGCGATCGGCGTAGCCAACTACCGTCCGCTCTACCTGGCACAAGTGCGCAAGCACATGCGCTGCGGACCAGGAATTTGCGGCTGGAGGGGTATCCCAGGCCGTCGCGGAAACCGCATCCGCAGCGGCGAGAAGGCCCTGCTGGGCGCGGTTCAGCTTTTCCACTGCGGATTGAAGATTGGGCATGAGAGCTTACAAAAAATATTACTCAGAGCGAAGCGCCGCCGGCTTGCTCAAACGCGTGCGCCAGTTGCAAGATGCGCGATTCGCCAAACGCCGGGCCAAAGAGCTGCAAACCAACTGGAAGCTTTCCGCAGATCCTGCCGCACGGAACGGAGATGCCAGGAACGCCAGCTAACGAGCCCGTAACCGTGTAGATATCCGCCAGATACATTTGCAGTGGATCGCTGGTGCGTTCGCCGAGTTTGAATGCCGGAACAGGTGACGTCGGCGTGACGATGGCGTCCACTTTTGTGAACGCTTCACGGAAGTCCTGAGCAATTAGTGCACGTACTTTTTGGCCTTTGAGGTAGTAAGCGTCATAGTAGCCAGCCGAAAGTACATACGTACCCAGAACGATACGGCGCTTCACTTCGGCGCCGAAGCCCGCGCCGCGGGTTTTGCGATACATGCCGATCAGCGTGGGATCGTCGACGCGCAGGCCGTAGCGGACACCATCGTACCGCGCTAGGTTAGAACTGGCTTCCGCCGTCGCGATGATGTAGTAGGTAGCGATGGCGTAGTCGGTATGCGGCATAGGAATGCCAACCGGCTGACAGCCCAGTCGCTTCAGGAGTTCGATGCCGGCTTCGACTTTCTGCCGGACGCCGGAGTCCATGCCTTCGCCGAAATAGTCGCGCGGGATGCCGATACGCAAGCCTTTCACCGGTTTCTGGATTTCGGCGGTGTAAACCGGCACCGGCGCGCTGGTGGAAGTGGAATCATTGGGATCGCGTCCGGCAATGGTTTGCAGGATCGCGGCAACGTCTTTTACATTCGTGGCGAACGGGCCGATGCGGTCGAGCGAAGAAGCAAAAGCGATCAGGCCGTAGCGCGAGACGCGCCCGTAGCTGCCCATCATCGCCGGGATGCCGCACAAAGCTCCGGGCTGACGAATGGAACCGCCGGTATCGGTACCGAGCGAAGCAACGGCGAGTCCCGCCGCAACGACCGCAGCGGAGCCGCCGCTGGAGCCGCCGGGAACGCGATCGAGTGCCTCGGGATTTTTCACTGGGCCATAGGCCGAGTTTTCGTTGGAGCTGCCCATGGCAAATTCGTCGCAATTCGTCTTGCCAAGAATGACTGCACCGGCATTCTCCAGGCGCGTAACCGCCGTAGCGTCGTACGGCGGAACGTAGTGTTCAAGAATTTTCGAGCCGCAAGTGGTGGTGATACCGCGCGTACTAAGCACGTCCTTGATGGCGACGGGCACGCCCGCAAGCGGAGGCAACGGTTCGTTGGCGGCGATGAGTGCGTCAATTTTGTCGGCTTGCGCGTAGGCCGTTTCGGGCGACAGCGCCAAGTAGGCGTTTAATTCCGCGTTCCGCGCCTCAATTCGTTTGTAAAAATCGGCGGCCAGCTCGCGCGCGGAAATTTTCTTCGCCTCTAGCGATGCTCTTACGGCGTCGATGGTCCAGTTGGTGGTCATTTAAGGTCCGAAAAAGCACGGGTCTAAAGACCCGCCACTACGAAAACCGGCCCGCCTCAGAAGGCGGCCGCCACAAAATCTGGCCGCTGGCGCAATAAGGCTAGCGCTCGATGACCTTAGGCACGCGGAAAAACGGCGGCTCAGGATCGGGCGCTTGCTTCAAGATCTCAACAGCGAGGCCGCAGGGAACGACGATGTCGTCTCGGAGCGTGGCGTCGGCGGTCTGGTCGTCGGTTAGCACCTGCGCCATCGGCTCGACATTTTCCGTGTCAAGTTGGTTCAGCTTGCCGATGTATTCGAGGATTTCGTCTACTTGTGCGCGATAGGTTTCCAGCTCGCTCTCGCTCAGATCGAGATAAGCCAGCTCCGCCACCCGCACCACGTCTTCCCGAGAGATCTTCATGCGCGTGATTTTAGCACAGCGATACGGACGGCGGTTCGCTAGACTCTGAGACGCCTAGCGCTATCGTGCGGTTATTCTTGATGCCGAATTTTGTGGCGGCGAAGAAGCATCTTCTTCTAACGATTCCGAGATGAAAAATCCACTTTCCTTACGTCGTTGAAGTACCCGCGAAAAATCAACAACTAGATTCAACCCATCGGCACGTTCCAGAACACCCAAGGTCCCGAAGACTGGCAACGTCTGTGGCAAAGCCAGACAGACTATTGAGGCGAATAAAAGACGAGATAGGACTTGATCTGAGTCTAATATCTTCAATCGGAAGCTTTCGCGCAAATTTTGCGATCTCACCCACTTCGCGCCTTGCAGGTATTTGTTTCCAATTTGGAAATGCGGCTTTCCCATTTTGAAAAGCAGCCGCGCCTTCAACTCGAATTGTCGGAAATTACCCCAGGATACCGACCGTCTTGCGGGGGTATTTGGTGGAGACGTAGGTGTCTAGAAGTTTTTTGAAGGCGGCGGCTAGTTCGTCGTAGGTGCCTTCCAGGGTGACGTCTTTTTTGCCGTCGATGTAAACCGGACAGCGGGGAGCTTCGCCTGTGCCGGGGAGGCTGATGCCGATGTTGGCGGCTTTGGACTCGCCGGGGCCGTTGACGATGCAGCCCATTACGGCGAGGGTCATGGTTTCGACGCCATCGTACTGCGTTTTCCAGGTGGGCATCATTTCGCGGATGTAGTCCTGAGTGCGTTCGGCGAGTTCCTGGAAAGTGGAGCTGGTGGTGCGGCCGCAGCCGGGGCAGGCGGTGACGCTGGGCGAAAATGAGCGCAGGCCGAGCGATTGCAGGAGTTCGCATGCGGCGTAGACTTCTTCGCGGCGATCGCCGCCGGGGCGCGGCGTAAGGGAAATGCGAATGGTGTCGCCGATGCCGTCGTAGAGCAGCACGCCGAGCGAAGCCGCGGACCATACCAAGCCTTTGGTGCCCATCCCGGCCTCGGTGAGGCCGAGGTGCAGCGGCTGTTCGGTCTTGCTGGCTAAGTCGCGATAGACGGTGATGAGATCTCGGGGGCGCGAAGTTTTGCAGGAAATAATAATTTGATCGTGGCGCAATCCCGTTTCGAGCGCTAACTCCGTCGATTGCACAGCGGAGAGCACCATGCAGTCGTTGATAATCTCTTCGGATTCTTTGCCGAGATTCTTGTCGTTGTTCTCCTGCATTTTGAGCATGACCAGCTCCTGATTGAGGGAACCGCCATTGACGCCGATGCGGACGGGCTTGCCGTTGTCGCGCGCGACTTTGCAGATGGTGGAAAACTGTTCATCACGCCGCTGTCCGGCGCCGACGTTGCCGGGATTGATGCGGTATTTGTCGAGCGACTTGGCGCAATCCGGATATTTGGTGAGCAGGACGTGGCCGTTGTAATGGAAGTCGCCGATGATGGGCACGTTGCATCCTGCGGCGAGAAGGTGCTTCTTGATTTCGGGAACCGCAGCCGCGGCCTCGGGGACATTGACTGTCCACCGAACGATTTCGGAGCCGGCTTCGGCAAGTTCCAAAGTTTGTTTCAGAGTCGCGGCGACATCGGCGGTGTCGGTGTTGGTCATGGACTGGACGACGATGGGAGCGCCGCCACCAACGCGGACGTGCCCTACGTTTACGCCGTAGGTTTTGCGGCGTGGGTGGCGGGAGCCGGTGGCATCGTGGCCCGCGATTTGGTTTAGGGTGGACATGGTCATAAGCGGTGTCATGGATAGTTTAGCAAATCTGGTTACGGGAAATAGACTCTATGATCGAGTTTTGACGGGGGAATTGGCGGGCGAAGGGCGAGCGGGAATTTATCGCCAAGGCAACAGCAATGATTATGGTGAAGCGTGTGTTTTAACGAAGAGCTCGCAGAGCACACAGAGAAGGAAAGCAGAGCGATGGGCCGAACTGCGCTGCGGAAGCTGCAACGCCTGGTTCCTTGAGGCTAGGTCGAGCGAGGGCGAAGGGCGGTCCGGATTCTCGTTGCTTCCCGGTGAGGGGTCAGACGGGGAGCGGAAAAAAGTGCCGCCGGAGAGCAGAGTCTGAATCGCAAGCACGAGATCGCGGTTAGCTTGAGATTTGGAAACGTAACCATGCGCGCCGGAATCGCGGGCTTCAACGGCAATCCTGGCAGATTCGTGCATGGTGAAAATCAGGATGCGTGTCGAAACATCGAGCTTGCCGATCAGGCGAGCAGCTTCGAGCCCGCTGATGCCGGGCATGGAGACATCCAGAACGACCACATCAGGTCGCAATGACTTAATGGCCACAATCGCGTCACTGGCGTTAGAGGCCTCTCCGCAGACTTCCCAGTTCTTGCCGGACCTGGCAAGAAGGTTGCGGATACCCTCTCTGACGATTTCGTGGTCGTCCACGATCAGAATTCTCGGATTCATGAAGGGAGCCCTCAGGGTGCGGCGTAAACAGAAGTTTTTTTAATGGGAACGGTTGCGGTAACAGTGGTTCCACTGGGGCTGGAGCAAAAGTCCAATTTACCGCCGATTTGCCGCATGCGTTCGCACATGCCACGCAACCCAACACCGTGTCCGCCGACAGCATCCTGCCCGCTCTCGCCGAGGCGGGTGTCAGGATCAGCGCCTTTGCCCTGGTCGGAAACTTTCATAACAAAACCACTGTCATCCAGCAACAAGCGGACGGACGCGGTTGCACTACCGGAATGGCGGTGAACATTGGTGAGAGACTCCTGCAAGACACGAAAGATGGCGAGTTCCGCATCCGGGTCCAGGCGGCCGAGATTCGGGGAAACTTCAAACGTGGTCTGAATACCGCTGCGCTTGGTAAACCCATCGAGATACCACGAGATGGCAGAGTTCAGACCCATTTCTTCGAGCATGGGAGGATATAGCAGATACGAAATAGTGCGAACTTCCTTGACCGCATCTTCGGTAATTTGTGCGCAGTGGTTCAATTCCTCGACATCCTCTGGCTGCATGCTCCCCGGAGCGGACCGCAGGCAGTCCAGCTTCATTTTCAGCACGGAGAGGTATTGGCCGAGGCTGTCATGAAGATCGCGGCCAATGCGGCGGCGTTCTTCGTCCTGAGTACGCAAAAGATGGAACGAGAGCTCACGGAGAGATTTTTCAGAATCGAGTAATTTTTGCTGGGAATCCCGGAGCTCCTTCTGTACCCGCATTCTTTCAGTAAAGTCCCGAGTTACTTTGGAGAAGCCGATGACGCCGCCGTGGGCGTCCTTGGTTGCGGTGATGACGACATTGGCCCAAAACCTGGAGCCGTCTTTGCGGACTCGCCAGCCTTCATCTTCGACGCGGCCTTCCTGGATCGCGATGGAAAGCTCGCGTTGCGGTTTGCCATCGGCGATGTCCTCTGGAGGATAAAATGCGGAAAAATGCAGGCCGAGAATTTCTTCCGCTTTGTAACCCTTGAGGCGTTCGGCGCCTACATTCCAGCTATTTACGTGGCCGTCCGCATCCAGCGTGAAAATAGCGTAGTCCTGCACCGCTTCAACGAGCATGCGAAAGCGCCGTTCGGCCTCGCGGAGGGTGCTTTCGTATTCCAGAACCTCGAGTCTCTGTTGCAATTTGGCAATGGTGCGCAGCCGTTCCTCGTCGTTAAAGATCAGTGTGCGTGATCCGAGAGGAATGACGGCGCCGTGTTCGGCGCAGATTTTGCCGAAAAATTCGGAGTGCTCGCGCTGGTAGAAGCTATCCATCGGATATGCGCAGCGGAGGGAAAAGGAATGTTTCTTGGCTAAAGCATTCCAGAGTTCTTCCAGGCGAACGGCGGCCTCAGGTTTCCCCTGTGCCCAGAGCGTGGCGACCATTTCGCCAAAAATGACCACACCGGATTGCTCGGACTTGGTTGCGGCTCTGCCCTGGGTAATCAAGCCGCCCGCAATGTCTGAAAAAAGCTCAGGATCGGGCATTTGGTCCCGCATGATGCGCGCGAGTATCTGCGCGGCGTCCAGGCAAACCAAGCGGCCTTCAGCCAGGGCTGTGGTGGTATCCAAATCGCGGGCCTTCAATTCACGAGCCAGCGCTTCGCGATGCGGGCCGGTCGCAATCACAATGGCGGCGTCGCCACAGACCAGCGCGGTTCCAATAAAGCGAGCCAGTTCATCGGCCAGGATGCTATCGCTAAAATAAAACTGGACCGAGTGGGCCGACTGGTTGAGAAGTGGAGGCGAAGCGTCGGTTGCGCGATGCAACGCTGGTAATTCCCTGATGGCCATTCAGCGGGCGCTCCGAATGCGATTAGATGAATGCGTCTGATTGCTATCATCCGTGAATCCTGAAAGCCAAAAAATACGCAGAATTGTGTATTTCGCGTTGGCTACAACGCCGTACCGGATCGCGTACCCGCCATGCACTTTACGCACAGATCGATCGTGAGGTCTCAGTTCTTAGCGGCGCGACACCAACTGGCGATGGCCAGCAGGAAGAACAGGGCCGCTCCGTGAAAAAAACTTATATAGGAGAGAGCGAGTCCATCGGCGACGCCGATGCGGGGCGGATTGGAATCAAAGGCAAGTAGAACGCGAGAAATGATCGCGAGGACAGTGCAAATCAAACCAAGCCAATAGCCGGCAGCCGAGAGATATTTTTCCATTATCCTCATTCCTTCTCTTGAAATTTTCGTGTGGTGCGGGGGGCGTTCGCCCGTACGCTACTCCTGGCGAAGAAGCGAGTCAAGCATTTGGCGTTGCCGGAAGAGGGCTTGAATGGTGTGGGCCCGCCGAGTGTGGACAGCGGAATTTAACGCAGAGCGCACAGAGGCGCGGAGAAGAAAAGAGCAGCCGCATCAAGCCGCTGCTACAGGAAGAAGAGAGGGCGGATCAGGCGTTTGGATGGGGGCCGACCTGCATTCCGCCGTCGAGGACCATGTAGTGGCCGGTCATCGAGGAGGATTTGTCTGAGCACAGCCAGAGGACGGCTTCGGCGATTTCCATGGGTTTGCCGAAACGGCCCAGGGGATGCATGGCGAGGACGCGCTTGCTGACTTGCGAATCGGCGAAGGCCCGGTCATGGCGGTTTCGATACTACCTTCGCTCCGTTTTTTGCGAAGAGGAGGGCGGTGTCGCGGCCGATGCCGGCGGTGCCGCCGGTGATTCGGACTACTTTATTCTTGGAGTTCAGCGGTCATGATTGTTCCTGTTGTGAGTGCAAGCGATCTTCTCCCGGGCAAGCACGGAACAGCGGAATTTAACACCGAGGACACAGAAATCGCAGAGAAGAAAGAACCGCAGAGCAAAGAAAGAGCAGCGGCGTAAAGCCGTTGCCACATGCTAATCGGTTGCGGTTTGCACTACCGGTACCGGCTGAACTCTTGCGGACGTGGGCGGACGGCGAAGGTCCTGCCATTGCAGCACGAAGTCCGCGAACAGAAAAGAGAAGGCGAGGCACATCCAGACGACGGTTTCGGCGACCGAATCGCCTAATTTTTCCAGCCCGGTGACACCCAGAACTACGCGCACTTCGAGGAAGACGATGGCGACGGCGAAGCTGCGGGTCATCCACTGACGATGCTGCTGGACTCTTCCATTCAGAATGAAGTAGATGGCGATGGCGGTGGTCAGCATCCAGATCGCGGCATCGGTGAATGCGGCGAAGCTGAAGGAACGCGCGCTTCCCATACGCTCTTCGTAATATTGGATGTAAAAGCCGAGCGGCGCCCCGATGAAAACGCCGGCGACATAGAAGCGGCCGATCACACGATGAAATTTTGCAAAGCGCTGGCGCAGGCGATCGGAGAATTGCATTGGTCCGAGCAAGAGCGCGCATGCGCCCATGATGCCGTGCGGCAAAAGATACCACTTAAAAGAGCTGATGTGAGCCCACTCGCGGTTGGTGCTATCGATGAGGAAGCGTTCGTTATGGACCAGAACGTAGGCCATCATCAAACCGATGAAGCCGAATAGAAAGTACTTAGGGCGCAACCAGGATGCACGTTGCACCGGCAGAGAAGCAGTGGACATTCGAGGATTCCTTCTGGGAAAGGATTTGTTGCAGGGAATATACGACAAGAAATGATGTTGAGGCTAGTTGATTTATAAAGGTGGGAAGAGGTTCAGGCAGTCAGGCGGTGAGGGATTTTCTGGGGCGGGATTTGGTCCGCGTCGAGGCTTTGCGAATCATTGTTTTGCGGATCATGGGGAGATTGGGCGGGATGCCGAGGTGGCGGGTGCCCCAGTGGCACAGCTCGGTCATCATGGGAATAAGCTCGTCGCCGGCTTTGGTGAGGTAGTAGGTGACCTGTGGCGGTACGGAAGATTTTATTTTGCGCTGGATTACGCCATCTTTTTCCAGCTGGCGCAATTGAGCGGCGAGGACTTTTTCGCTAACACCCGGCAGGAGTCTGCGTATTTCCGCGAAGCGCAGGGGCATGAAACCCAGATGCCAGACAACGAGAACTTTCCATTTTCCGCTCAGGACGTTGATGGTGCCTTGAACCGGGCAGCCGAAGTTGGACTTCATGAAAATGCTCCGGGCTTACAAAATTGTGCGTACTTCCAGCGAGCGTAAGCAGAGTTATACCATTTCGTTGTGAATCGCGTGCTGGCAGATGCGGCGCGGGTTTCAGTTTCACGAGCATTTCAGGAAACGATAGTTGGAGGAGAAGGATCATGATTCTGGTAACGGGCGCTAGTGGAAGCGTTGGGAAAACTGTTTTGCAGGAAGTGGCAAAAAGCGGAGCGAAACATCGTGCGATGTATCGGTCGGCGGCGGAAGCGGCGAAAGCTCCCGCGGGAACGGAGACGGTGATTGCGGACTTTGCGACGCCGGAAACGTTGAGCGCTGCGTTGAAGGGCGTGGAGAGCGTGTATTTAGTGTGTTCGCCGATTCCGGAACTGGTGCGGCTGGAATCGAACATGATTGACGCGTGCGTCGCAGCCGGAGTGAAACATGTGGTGCAGAATTCAGCGCTGGGCGCGGGGGATTTCGACAAATCGTTTCCGAGCTGGCATCGCAAAGTGGAAGACAAACTAAAGGGAACGCGGCTGACGTGGACCATTCTGCGGCCGAATTCGTTTCACCAGAATGTGGTGGCATTTTTTGCGCCGACGGTTCGAACGCAAGGTGTGTTTTACAGCTCAATGCGCGATGCGAAAAGCAGTTTTCTGGATGTGAGGGATATTGCGGTGGTGGCGGCCCGGTCGCTGGCTGGCGGGGAACACGCGGGGAAAATTTATGAGTTGAACGGGCCGGAAGCGATTGATTACACGGAACTGGCGCGGAAGATTTCGAAAGTTGCAGGTCGCGAAGTGAAGTACGTGGACATTCCGATGGATGCGCAGAAGAAAGCGATGCTGGATCAGGAGATGCCGGAATGGCTGGTAACGGCGCTGCTGGATTTGCAGCAATATTATCTGAGCGGAAAAGGCGGCGAGACTGATGGATGGCTGCAGAAACTTCTGCAGAGAGCGCCGATCACGATGGACGAGTTTTTGAAAGAAAATGTGGCGGAGTTTCGTTCACAGGCGGCCAAGGCTTAGACCGTAGCTACTGAAGATAGCCGCCGGATCTGCTGGCGGGTTTGGCGATTTGCGGTCGGCGATTTCCTTTAGCTCTGAAGATGCGATTTGCATTGCGTCTCGGGCCAGGCGCTCGAGTTCGTTACGCAAAACCGACCAGTTGAGCTTGCCCATCTCTGATAGGGATTGTGCTGTTCATGCACCGGCCGTCGTGAACGCGCGCAGCAGGTTGACTGAGTGGAATCGGAAAAAATTCAATCGCTGACGATCAGCGACTAGCTGGGAGCGCATTAAACCGATTCGTTATGGCTAGTCGACGAGAAAATTGGCTGGTTAAAGGCGAATGGAACCTGGCCGTCAGGTGGCACCTGGTTTTTCAGCGAGGTAGATACTGCGGAGCAGGCGGCGTTCCTTGTTGAGGGTTTCGACGGTTGCCAGGAAATGCTGCAGGCCTTCGAAGTTTGTTTGACCTTCGATTGCGATCAGGGCGCCAGCTCTGTTGCATCTGGCCTCGCGCCAGCGTCCTGCGATAAGCTGAGCATTCGCAGTGGAGTCAACCACACTTAGCAGCCTAAAGCCTGCCCGGTCGAGCAATCGTTCATTTTCGCCGGGAGGACTGAAAAGGTAGTAGCCGATAGCGCTGCGAGCCGCGACTTCTTGATGCGAGACGAAGCCGCCAATAATGAGCGCGTCGCTGAAAAGGATGTGAGCCTTTGGCTTGAGCACGCGAAAGAGTTCATGGAGCAAAGCTTGGCGTCCGGGTATGTGGCAGAGCACGTCGTTCGAAAAGGCGCTGTCGAAGGTGCAGTCAGCAAACGGCAACTGCTTTGAGGCGTCGCAAATTTCGAAGCGCACGCGTTCGGACAAATTATGCGCCGCTGCCAGTTGGTTCGCGTTGTGGATGCCGGGAGCGTTTATGTCGATGCCGAGCATGCGGCAGCCGGTTTTCTCCGCGACATGAATTGCGTATCGGCCTGAGCCGCAGCCAATTTCGAGAACATAAGAAGTGCCGGCGATTTCCAGCGAGCGCATGATTTCCGCGGATTCTTCGCTGCTGACCCAGCTGGTCTGGCCGAGGTCCTGGCCGTAGGTTTCCACGCGAATTTCCAGGTACACCTCGGCGGCGTAGTTGCCGTAGGCGTTGTTGTAGAGATCGACTTTCGCTGACATAGCACCAACTACAGCTAAAGGCTGCCGCGAAGGCCGAGGGCATCGGCGTTTTCACGCATGGCGGCGATACAGAAGGCGATGTGTTCTTCGATGGGGATGCCGAGCTCGGCAGCGCCGTTGCGGACATCATCGCGGGAAACGCCTTTGGCGAAGGCTTTGTCCTTCAATTTCCTTTTCACCGAATCCATTTCCAGATCCAGGATGCTTTTTGACGGGCGAACGTAGCAACAGGCGGTGATGAAGCCGGCGAGTTCGTCACAGGCAAAGAGAGTGTGTTCGAGGGGAGTCTGGCGGGGCGTGATGCAGTAGTCGGCGTGGGATAAAACGGCGCGAACAAGTTCCTCGGGATAACCGCCTTCACGCAGAATCTTTGCGCCTTCGGCGGGATGTTCGCGGTCGGGGGCGTGGCCGGCGTTGGGCCAGCGCTCGTAATCGAAATCGTGAACCAAAGCGGTGAGGCCCCAGAGTTCTTCGTCAGCGCCAGTCTTGCGGGCGTAGGCGCGGACGCAAGTTTCTACTGCCAGCATGTGTTTGCGGAGCGATTCAGATTGCGTGTATTCGCAGACAAGCTTCCAGGCGTCTTCGCGAGATGGCAAAAGAAGTTCCTCCGAAATGGATTCGAAACATTATTGGAGCACAGGCGGCGAGGAAAATGAAGCACCGCAGGCCTAGTCAAGCGATCGACGCGAAACATTGTCGCTAGTGTTTCCGGCGAACCGTTGACACCCTTCTGGGCGCGGCATAACATCCGCCAACGATATACTAGCGTCCGGCGAATGATCGGCGAACTCATCTCCCACTACCGTATTACTCGGCAAATTGGTGCGGGTGGCATGGGTGTGGTGTATCTGGCGCGCGACGAGCAGCTTGAGCGCGATGTCGCGATCAAGGTTCTGGCTCTTGGAACGTTGAGCGATGAGGAAGCCCGCCGACGCTTCCGGTGCGAGGCCCAGCTCCTTGCCAAGCTGAACCATCCTTTCATCGAAATGGTTTTCGATTTCGGGGCGGTCGGCGAGCGCGATTATATTGTCCTCGAATACGTCCCAGGCAAAACCGTACGCGAATTGTTGGCAGATGGACCGCTTGCCGAAGACGAAGTTCTGCGGCTGGGCAGCATGTTGGCAGCAGGCCTGGAGGCTGCGCATGAAAAGGGAATTCTCCACCGCGACTTGAAGCCGGGGAATCTGATCCTCACTCCCGAAGGGCGCCTGAAAATCTTGGATTTCGGACTTGCGATTGCGCAACCGGCGGTCGTCGAGCGACAAACAGAAGGCGAAGACAAGCAAAAAAAGATTCTTGCCGGCACGCTGCCGTACATGCCTCCGGAACAATTACGCGGGGAAGCGACGGATGTTCGAGGCGATTTGTACTCGGCAGGAGCGGTGCTGTTCGAAATGGCTACGGGAAAGCCGCCGTTCACAACTGCCGATCCCTCGGAGCTGATCGATTCCATTCTGCACGAGGCGCCGCCAGCGCCTCGACAGTTGAACCCAAATCTTTCGCCGCTACTCGAAGCGCTGTTGTTGAAGGCGTCGCAGAAGGGGCCGGCCGATCGCCACCAGAGCGCAGTGGAATTGCGCGGAGAGTTGGAAAGAGTAAAGGCATCGCAGCAAGAAAGAGGACCCGGGCAGTCCCTCGATCAAAGCCAGGCACCCGTGCTCGAAATGTCTTATGTGCTGTTTACGGACATTGTCGGCTACTCGCGGCTGGCGACGGACACGCAACAGAGCCTGCTGCGGCAACTGCAACGAGTTGTGCGAGGCACGCAAGAATTCCAAAGCGCGCAGAAAGACAATCGTTTAATCCGTCTGCCCACCGGTGATGGAATGGCGCTGGCGTTTTTCGTTGACCCGGAATCGCCAGTGCGATGCGCCGTCGCGATCAGCCGCGCGTTGAAATCGCATCCGGACATTCAGTTGCGAATGGGCATGCACGCGGGTCCGGTATATCGCGTCACGGATATCAACGGAAATCAGAACGTTGCGGGTGAGGGAATCAACATCGCGCAGCGGGTGATGGACTGCGGCGATGCGGGCCACATTCTCGTTTCCAAAGTGCTGACCGACGTGTTGCGGCAACTGACGGGCTGGACGGGCGCGCTGCACGATCTTGGGTTGGTGAAGGTCAAGCATGGTGTGGAGATTCACGTTTTCAATCTGCTGTACGAGGGCGCGGGAAGCGCCGCGCTTCCGCAGAAAGTGCAGACGCAAAGAAAGGAGAGCGAGCCGGCATCGTGGATAGCACCGCAGGGGCGCTGGAAGTGGACGAGCGCCGCAGTGACCGCGGTTCTGTTGTTGGCACTGGGACTTGGGATTCGGCATTATTCTTCCGCAAACCCGGCGCAACCGGTCACGCGTGCGGCCAGGCCGACAGTGGCGGTCTTGGGTTTTACCAATCAAACGCATCGGTCTCAGGGCGACTGGATCTCGGAAGCGCTTTCGGGAATGGTAACCAACGAACTCGAGGCGGGGAATCACGTCATTACCACGCCGGGTGAAAATGTTGCGCGAGCGAAAATTGATCTGGCGCTGCGCCAGGACGCCACATTCGGCAGCGAAACTCTGCAGCGTATCCATGAGGCGTTGCATTGCGATTATCTGGTGTATGGATCTTTTTATGCTCCGGGCAAAGAGGGAGGCGGGACGGTTCGCTTGGATTTGCGGATACAAGACACAGCCTCGGGCGAGACGCTGGCATCGATAACCGAAACGGGCACCGAAGCAAAACTGAACGAAATCGTTGCGATGTCCGGGGTGAAGTTGCGCGGAAAACTGGGAATTCCCGGAATCAGTACCGCCGAATCGGCCGAAATCCAGGCGGCAACTCCGTCCACTCCAGAGGCGACCAAACTTTACTATGAAGGTATCGAAAGGCTGCGAAACTTTGACAGTCTCGGCGCGCGTGACGTGCTGCAGCAGGCGATCAAGGCCGATCCCAACTTCGCGCTGGCATATGCGGCACTCGCTGATGCATGGGAAAAATTAGGATACGACGACCGCGCCCGAGAAGCGGCTCGGCAGGCGTTTGTTCTCTCAACCCATCTGTCGCGTGATGACCGGTTGGCAGTGGAGGCGCGCTTCCGCGAGATTTCATCGGACTGGGATCAGGCCTTAGGAATTTATCAGTCGCTGTGGACATTTTATCCGGAGAATCCGGAGTACGCTTTGCGCGCCACGGACATCTTGATCCGCGCGGGACGTGGAAAAGATGCGCTGAAGACCATCCAAATGCTTCGCAAGCTGCCCGGCCCGATCAGCAAGGATCCACGGCTGGACCTGGAGGAAGCCGAAGCCGCAGTGTCCATGGCGAACTTTCCGGAAGAGAAAGACTCCGCGTTGCGTGCGGCCAACAGCGCGAAAGCGAAAGGATCGCGACTGTTGGAGGCGGAGGCGCAATGGCGCGACTGCGAGGCTCTGGCAAATCTGGGCGATGCGTCCAACGCGCGCGCCGCGTGCCAACGCTCGATTGAACTGGCCAAACCTGTTAATGATTTGCTGATTGTGGCGCGGAGCTCGACGATTCTGGGCAACATTGCGGGCGCGCAGGGTGATCCAAAGCAAGGACTGCAGCTGCACCGGCAGGCGCTGGAATTTGCGCGGAAGATAGGGTCGCGCCGCGACGTAGCCGGCGCGCTCATCAACATTGGCAACATTTACTCCAATCAAGGCGATCATGTGGCTGCGGAGAAAAGCTTCCAGGAAGCGCTAGCGGAGGCGCGCGAGATCAATGACCAGGGGCAAGTTTTGATGCTTCTGAACAATCTCGCGGGAGAGAGCCAGCTTACGGGTGACTTCGCTGCGGCGATGCGCCTTTATCGGCAGTCGCTCGACACCGCGCGCGCGATTCACGATCAGGCCGGAATCGGCCGCGCCCTGAGTAACATTGGTTCACTCTATTCAATGCAAGGCAACTTCACCGCAGCACTGCAGAACATTGAAGATGCCATGAAAACCGCCGAGGATACCGGCCTTAAGTCTGATCAAGTCGGGTTCTTTTACGCCATGGGCGACACCAAGCTGGCCCAGGGTGACCTTGCAGCTGCGGAATCGAGCTACCAGTCAGGCGCATCATTGGCGGCCCAAATCAACGACAAATTGAATATTGCTCTCGGTGAGCTCTCGCTGGCCGGCCTGAAACTGTTACAAGACAAGGCCGACGAGGCACTAGCGCTCGCCCGGAAAGCCGCGGACGAGTTCCACGCCGAAGGAGTCAAGGATCAGGAGAGCCAAAGCCGTAATCTCATCGCCTCCTGTTTCCTCGAGCTGAACAAGCCGGTTGAGGCTGCCAAGGAACTAGCTGCGGCGCAGCAGCTTTCCCCTCAAGATCCCACCGTGAAGCTCGCCGTCGCGATCACGGCCAGCCGGGTCGCGCTCCGAAACGGGAAAGGCACTCAGAGTAAAAGGGAATTGGATACGGTGGCTGCGGAAGCTCGCCGCATCGGCGTTCCCGGAATTCAATTTGAGGCGCGGCTCGCACAAGGCGAACTGGGGCTTTTCGGCGGCGACAAACGAGCGTCGATCGCTGCACTCGCCAGCGTTCAGCAGGAAGCGTCCCGAAAGGGCTACAAGCAGTTTGAACTTCGTGCCAAGGAAATCACGCAGCAACTGACTTCTTCTAAGCCCGGCTAACGAAGCATGGCTACGCCGGCATTTTTTGGAGACTCCCTGTCCTCACAAGATGAACACGTTTGCATACTGCGCCCCATGCAGTCGGTCCGCAACGGCGATACTTCCCTATAGGCTAATGAAAAACTTAGAGTTACAAAATTTCGGAGTCTGCGAATAGGGCAGTTGTTTTGGCAATATACCTGCTTGAAGTTGTTGTAAGCGTGGTTGCGTGTCCCCTTTTCTCTCAGCCGGTTGCTCGGTTTCCGCTCGCCGGTGTCAGTACCAGATTAGAAGCGTTATCTAGAGATTGACTCTAATTTCAATGCGTCTTGTGAGGAGACCCATGCGTTTTATGCCCGCGTCTTTGAAAATAATTGTGTTGTTCGTGCTTGTTGTTGGCGCTGAAGTATCTCCTGGCTGGGCCACTAGTATTCCGATAAAGGGAGCCTCCAGTTACGGACAAACGCCCAGCGTGTTTGGCTCCGGGGCTAGCGGAACATTCACTGGCGGATCCTTCTCCGAAGAAACAATTTGTCCAAGCAACGACCCGAGCGCGCCGAACGCCTGCAATCTGGCTTACGTCTTCACCTTCTCAGTAACGCCGCCAGCCGGTTCGCAGTCGCTGACCATTGACTTTCCGAGCGCTACCTCAGGTGTTAACCTATCACTGTTATTTTGCGATGCCACGACGGCAATTCCGTGTACCGTTTCGAGCGGTCCGTTCTCCGGCAGCCTGGGCCCAGACGGGACCACCGGCCAGGCATTTGCTTTTACCGACCTCTCGCAGCTACAGAACCAGAAAATTTCTCTAATCTTCGTGGATAGCACACAGACAGCATTGCTCGATGCTAACGGCGATCCAGTTCCGGTGACTCCTAACATACCTACGTTTTCCACGACTTGGGGGACGAGTTCAGTAGCGACTCCAGAGCCTACCTGCCTAGCGCTTCTGGGTCTCGGCTTCGCCGCATTGAGTGGCAAGTTGCGGCGCAAGCACTCATAACTTGGCAGGACAATTCGAGGTTAGAAGAGAGCCGGTTTTCAGCCGGGCTCTTTCCTTTGCCGTCATTGTGGCCGGACCGGTGGGGGATAACGGATACGGCACAAAGTGGAAAACCGGAGGGCGCAGGTGGCCTGAGAAATTGTGGTCCATACCGAATGGCAGCCCAATATATAGTGATGATTACGGAAAGCGGCGAAAACCCAAAGAAACAAGGCGAAAGTCAGGCGTAAATACGGTTCTAGTCCTCACTAAAATTTTCGAATCATCAAAAAATTTTCTTGACAATAAATACCGGTATCAGCGAGACTCCCTTCGCGCCTGTATCTGCCTTCCCCCGAGAACGTTCCGACGTTCCTCTCTCCTATCCGCACGCCGGACAAAGTCAGCGAGGAGTACCGGTGTCTGCAAATACAGAAAAAGAGACTATGAACTCGTTAGAGATGGACAGGGAAGTGATCCGCTGCAAGACGTGCGGC
>Ga0210406_10002202_pt1 | contig 22629 bp, 15 predicted proteins | sample IncBWC30MmetaG_FD_155454 | JGI IMG/M metagenome (GOLD analysis project Ga0210406, IMG submission 155454) | Forest soil microbial communities from Barre Woods Harvard Forest LTER site, Petersham, Massachusetts, United States - Inc-BW-C-30-M | ecosystem: Environmental > Terrestrial > Soil >...
GTTGCTCCCCTGCAAATTCGCTGCCTCTTCGGGCGTCCCCCAGTGTTCATGCGGGTTCTATCCAGCGGAAGAAATTCACTGATAATTTCGCTGATAAATTCGCTGTTAATTCACTGTTAGCCCCCTGATCAGTGAATGAACAGTGAATTTGAACGAGAGTGCGGGATGCCGCGTGCCGCATCCAATTGCACTTGGTTGTTGTTGATAGCCTCGACCATCTATCCCGCCGCTCGCTTTCCGCGTTCTGATTTTGCCGGATCTGTTTTTCGCGCATACAGCTTTGACAGCCATCTGGTTACGTTGCCCGCAGGCTGAGACTCAAAAGCGATATGCCCTGGAACGCGCAGGTCCACTTCGGTCCCCCCGGCGGCGCTGCTCCAGACTTTCAGCTTCGCTCCAACTCTTTCTGCGCGCTCGCGCATACCCGGAAGGCCAAAGTGGCCGTCCTTCCCGAAATGCAGAACGTGTGAATCGATCCCACAACCGTTGTCTCGCACCGCCACGCGCAGTGCGTGGAAGCTGTATTCAAGCTCAACTTCGATGCTGGTTGCGCGTGAATGACGGAATGCGTTGGTGACGGCTTCCCTGCCGATGCGGTGAACCTCGTCGCGAATTACCGGATGCAAGGTGCGCGGCGATCCCTGCACGATCACACGAAAGGTAGCCGTCCCTGGAAATGCGAGTTCTTTGGGGATTCTGGAGAAAGCCTGGTCAAGATCCTGGGTTCCTGCGCCCGACAATCTCAGGCCGCGAAGCGCGCCGCGTCCGTCTTCAACTACATGCCCCATTAACTCGATCACGCGCGTAATAAGGGGTTTCACTGCTGCGTCCAATGCCAGTTGATCGTTGGCAACGTTTAACTGCATGGAAGCGCTCAGCACTCCCTGCAGCAAGGTATCGTGTAACTCCTGCGCAATTCGAGTACGCTCGGCCAAACGTTCCTCGAAACGAGCATGGAGTTCTCGCGTTACTTTGTGCAGGCGAAGCTGGTAAGCGAAAAGAGCGATGGAACCAACAACTGCCAGACACAGAAAACGGAACCACCACGTCTGCCAGAACGCTGGTTCAACCTCGAACGCAATGTTTGTCTCTGCCCCGTTCCATGCCCCGTCGCTATTGCTTGCGGCCACATGGAACCGGTAGGAACCCGGGCTGAGGTTGGTATACACAGCCTCTCGAGCCGCGACCGGTTCACTCCACCCGCGATCGAAACTATCAAGCTTGTAGCGAAATCGAACCTGTTCCGGGACTGCGAGACTCAGTCCGGTGTAGTTGATGGTAATCCTCTTTTGGGACGATGGAATCTGTAGGGTGTCGGCTGTGTCGATTGGTTTTCCATCGGCCAGAATGGTTTCGATGTGCGCCATGGCCGGCACGGAACTCTTTGCAATGTCGGCTGGATCGACGACCGATAATCCACGGCTTAGCGAAAACCAGATTTTGCCTGACGGATCCGCGACTACGGACCTGTTGCGCTTGACTCCTTCCAGACTGAAGAGTCCATCGGCCTGCCAGTATTCACGAACGTCCGACGCTTCGATCGCATCACCGGAGAGCTTCTGCCTTTGTACTCGCAAAACGTGATGGGAGGTCGCTACCCAAAGCCATCCATGCTTGCCTTCTGCGATACCAAATATTTCTTCCCGCAGGGACGCAGGAGCTGTAAAAGGAACCTGTATCTGGCCGGAATTGAACAGCGCCAGGCCACCTGACGTTCCTATCCACAACGCGCCGTGTGCATCCTGATAAAGACAGTTCACATCTTCGGAGGGCAAGCCGTCCGCTTTGGCGTAGGTTTTCCATCGACCGTTGGAGAATGAGCTTAGCCCGTTGGAGGTGGCAAACCACACGGTGCCATCTCTTGTTTCCAAAATTGAAGAAACCGTGTTGGAAGGGAGACCATTCGACGAGTTGTAAGTGACAAATCGTTCGTCTTTAAGTTTGCTCACTCCGCCGCTTAGCGTCCCGGCCCACACCGTTCCATCGCGGGCTTGATATACGGAGAAAACGCTGTCTTGCGCAAGCCCGTTGGCTTGCATGTAGGTCTGATCGGTCAAAGCTCCGTCGGCAAATCGCAGGCGCGTGATTCCGCCACGCTGCCTCCCAACCCAAATGGCGCCGTTGCTGCCGCCGGCGATGGAATACACCACGTCTGTGTTCAGCCCGGCAACTTGAATGGGCCGCACCTTGCCCTCACTCAGCAGATAGAGACCTCCTTCGATGGGAGCGAACCAGGTACGATTTTGGGAATCAACATAGACAGGCCCGCTCTGGTCGGATGGCAGGCCGACATCGGTGGAATATGTCAAAAATGCGCTGTCGCGAATCCGCTCCAGCCCCTTCGAGCCTCCCACCCAGATATTCCCCTCCCTGTCTTCAAACAGAGCGTTGACGGCGCCGATTGGAAGCTGGCCCTCGTCCCAGAGGGAAATGGTCTTGCTGTTCACGCGCACCAGCCCTTGCGCAGTGCCGATCCAGACGTTCGAATCGCGGTCTCGCAACAGGCTGAGAATCTGGACCTTGTCGAAGGAAGCCGGCAGCGAGATGCGAGCGTACCTCACACCATTCCACTGAAACACACCGTTGTCTGTGCCGACCCACACTTCATCGTCGCCCATCGGCAAAATACAATTGATCTTGGTGAAGGGAAGTTGGGAACCGACTCTTATAATTTTCCCGTGATCGAGGGAAAACAAACCGGAATTCAACGTTCCCAGCCAAATCTTGCCGTTGAGAGTCTCGGTCAGAGCCATGACCGGCGCCGATCCTGCGATACCTTCCAGGCCCATCAACTGCTGCACTTTGTCGTTTCGCAGCCGGAGTGTACCTGCTATCAGGTCGGCGAATAACACTCCCCCGTCGCTCTCCCGCCAGATGGCGGTGGCTAGCGAGACAGCTGAAACCATGCCAGTCTCTACGGCTTCAAATTGGCCTTTTTTCTGCCGCAACATTCCGACCCCCTGGGCCTGGACCAGGAGATTTCCTTCGGAGTCGGTGGTGATTCCCAGCACTGGTGTGTTGGGGTCGGCAATGGTGGGCATGAGCGAGACTGGACGAAAGTTGAATCCGTCGAAACGAATTAACCCCTTGTCAGTTCCGATCCAAAGATAGCCGTCGGGACTTTGCCAAATCGCATGGATAGGCCCGGCCGGAAATTCGCTTCCCATACCCCAATGTTGGCGGATGTACTGCGATAGATGACGATTCGGATCTAGTCCATGCGACAGGCTGACCAGGCAGATGAAGATAAGTCCGGTCCGAAACCATTGGGCGCGTGTACGCATATCACGGAAGATACTCGAACTTGTCGATCACGATTTCGGCGTCGTTCTTTAAAGGAGTCTGCCCTTTAACGAAGACATAGAAATTGATTCGTGCGGCGTCGCCGCCGGCGACGGGAACTCCGGCCGTAAACACATGCTCGTGAATAACCCGCTGCTTCGCGGGGTTCCCGGATTCCGCGGCTGTGGTGAAAACCGCCTGGCCGGGTTTCCACTGGATGGAATGAACAAGGGCACCGGTCGGTACTCGAAAGCGAACGATGTTGGCGGGAATGTAGTACGGCTGAACCACGTATTGCGCGTTGTCGTTGTCTGGGAAACCCCAGCGGGCGAGCTCAATGTCGAGTTCGTGCCGACTCTCCTCCGTTCCCACTCCATCCCAGGTAAACAGGCTTACCACAGCGCTTGGTTCCACTTGAGAGATGTCGCGTACCCTGAACCGGTAAGTTCCATACCCGAGGCTGCGCGTGAGCTTGACCTCAGCACAGCCCCAATCGGGTGTGCCGCGATTGATTCGCAGATGCAGGGCTCCCTTGTCGTCGGTCCAGGCATTTTCAGAAACAAACGAAACGTAGTGGCCGCCACGAAAAGCTCCGCCATTGTGCACAGTCCAGTCATAGCCGCCGAAGTGAAGAGTTTTGATCGGGTCTGGCTCGGACTCCTTGCCCCGCCCCGGGGTGATCGCCATGGCCGCAACCCCGCCACCCAGGACAGGAAGGTTTTCAGTAGTTCCAGGTGGTTTGTATCCCCGATTAATCAACAGAGCAGCATATTCCGTGCCCAGGTGGATTTGATTGCTCCACCGTGAATCGGCTTGGACTTTCGTGTAAGGGTGTTCTGAGAAGGGTTGTATCCACCACAGCTCGCGGCTCTTGGCATACAACACGATCTGCTGTCCCGCTTGAACATCGGTCGCACGGCCTGAAATCGTGTCAAGTACGTCGGGCCCGCCGAGATGAGCGATCGGTACTTTTTCGAAAGTGATCGCCGGAGTTGAAGTTGAAGATTTGGTGTGGCAGGCGGCGGACAGAAGACAGGCTGCTAACAACAGCGTCCGTTGTGCAGCTGTGAAGAGATTTGAGCGCCGTCTCATGCTGGTGTCCTGGTCGAGCCGGCAGAAACAGTTTTCCCAATTGCCAGTTCGGACGCGCGACGTGAGATTCAACGTGCCACTTCAGTCGAATCCGCAGCCCGGCGCGCCTTAGGCGTTCTGTACCCTAAATTACATGTGGAGCTTGATTTTCTTATGCCGGAATTTTACACGCGCCGACAACCTCCACGCGCCCTCGTTTTATCTGCCGACTGTTTGAAAACTCGGACAAAAAATCGCCGCTCGCGTCGACCAAATCGTTCTTGCGCCCTCCCTGCTTTTCGTGGTACCACGGTAGTGTGGGCGGTCAATCAGAGTTCGTTGTCCGTTTCGGGAATCGGGCGAGGCTGGCAGGTGCTTGCAAAATGGGATTTCCTGCTCTTTCCCTGCTGATTCCCTGGTCATTTGCGAATCGGCAGTATTCATACGGCTTTCGCGCTCGAGATTTTTTCCCCGGGAATAATTCCCGTCCGAATTCCCTGAGCCGGGAATTCGCCCAAAGCGTCCTTCACGAACGGCGCGAAGAACGCAGTGGGCATCAATGTGTCATCAGTCCTATCGCCTGAGTCAGCTCATCATGCGCTTGGGTGTAGTCGAGCTGGGATTGCAGCAGGAGCGTTTGAGCTTCAAACTCCTGTGCCGTGGCCGCTTCGGCCTGCGAGCGCAGATACGCGCCGCGCTCGAGCTCCTGTGCCGAAACTCGCTGCGCTTCTCTGCGTGCTGCAAGCAGCTCTTGAGAAACTGCGACCATTTGTTGCGTTCGCTCCAGCTTGTTCAAGGCTGTCTGCACCCTCAGCTCGACTTCATCGCTGATGCGCGCAAGATTCTCTTTGGCCTGAGCCAGTTGCGCATCGCGTTCCTTGAGCATCGCGCGTTTCTTTCCGCCGTCGAATACGTCATAGCCAAGGTGCACGCCGAACGTTCCGAAATTGGGAGCAAGAAACGGGACACTGTTGTTCTGATGGCTGTATCGGGCAAAGGCTTCGACATCCGGGATGTACTCGCGTTTTGCTGCGCGAACTCCGGCTGACGCTTTCTCCACCATGGCGCGCGCTTCCGCAATTTCCGGATGTGACTCCATAGCGAGCTTTATGCATTCCTCGCGTTCACAACTGGTGGGCGGCGGAAGAATGTTTGGATCGAGGGCAACGTCGGTCTTAATGGGAAGACCGAGGACGTCGTTGAACTGCATACGCAAATCCGAGAGCTGGAAGTCGGTGGTCAGGAGTTCCTGTTTTGCCTGCAGCGACTTGGCACGGGCCTCAATGAGATCCGCTTCGAGCGTGCTGCCGTATTTGACTTGCTGCACGCGCTCACCCTGCAGGTCTTCGACAGCGCGAATCTTTGCCTCGATGGCACGATGCTGTGATTGGGTGACGAGAACCCTGTAGTAGAGCTGGCGGACTTTCAGTTCGACCTGGTTTTCAATGTCTTGGGCCTTGCTGCGGCTGGCTTCTACGTCTGCGCGTGCGGCGTCGTTTCCCGCTTTGATTTTGAAGAGCTCGGTCAGCGGTTGAGTCAGGCCGGTGCCACTGACGAAGATGTCGTGCCCGCCTTGATTGATGATGTTGTTTCGCGGAGGGATCGGAGTAGACCCCGCGGTACCGAGAGAGCCGGCAGCGATCTCGATGAATTGTGTATCGGTCACATGGGCGAAGGACGTATCGTTCCTGAGCGTTGGCAAGTACGCGCTGCGGGCGACGTCCTTGGCGTGCTGCTGTTCCTCGACGTGCATGGACGCGATGCGAACAACGTGATTGTGCTTCAACGCCAGCTCGACAGCCTCGTGCAGATTCATCGTGCGCGGCGCCGTCGAGTTTACTTGTTGCGCCTTCGAATCTGTTTGCTGCGCCAGCAGGCACGCTTGCCCCACGAAGAGGACGGCGGCTATAAGCACAGGACGTTTGTTCATAACTAGCTCTCCTTCGTTGCCGTGGACCGTTCCTGTAACGAGCCCAGTTGACCAAAGCTCATTGGGGCTTTGCGCAGCAGCACGGTCACCAAAAGCATCAATGCGCAGGCCCACGCAATGAGATGGAACCCGTCGATGAATGTGAGACTGTAAGCTTGCAGGCGAAGCTTGGCGTCAACGATGCCCAGCGCACGACCGGCAGCGGCCCCAGGTCCACTCGACTTTGCCGCCAGGCCGGCTGCCAGATGTCGCAACGTGCCGTCTGTGATCCATTGACCCGACTGCACATGTAGTCCCAGCAGAAATGAGTGCAGTTTTTCTTGCTCCGCGATGTAGTGGCCCATCAGGACCGCACCGGTCTGTCCGCCAAACAAACGAATGACGTGAAAGAAGGCGGAAAACGTGAGCGCGCGCTGCGGCGCATCGAATGCTCCGGAGAAAACTCCCTGAAGGATGATCGAGGAGACCAGTCCCAACATCGCAAATGACTGGCCGACCGCCATGAGTACTTCCGTGTGGAAGTAATTTTCGGCAGCCCAGGCGCTGGTGAAATCTGCGTTGATCAGACAAGCAAAAGCCACCGCAGCGAAGCCGATCGCCATTAGTAGGCGTGTATCGATTCCCCGGTACAAGAAGAAGGCGCCGACGAACGCCAGAATGAACTCGAATACAGCGGACCACACAACCGCTGGCCCGTATTGCCCTGCATCAAGCCCGCGTACCGCCAGCGACTGCGGAATAATCACAATGGTGGCGAGCAGTACGAAGCGGAATGAAAAAAGTGCAAACCCCAGCAGGAGTGTGTTCCACTTCCGGAGATAAGGCAGGTCCACAAGAAAATTGGGAGCACGCCAGCGCCTTACCAAAGAGGACAAAAGAAAGAACGCGCCACCCACAAACAAGCTCGTGAACAAACCAGATCTCCACCAGTCGAGACGCTGCCCCTGATCGAGAGCGGCAAATAGCATGGCAAGACCGGTGCTGGCGTAGAGAAATCCCGCAAAGCTTGGTGGCTCTTTCTTGCTTTGCGACTTTGGCGATGGAGGTATCCCGAAGTAGATACATGCCATCATCGCGGGAGTTAAGAGTGCCGGGATCCAGAACATCCATTGCCAAGTGAGATGGTCGCGGCAAAACCCGTACATAGAAGGCGCAAGGTTTACCGCACCTTCGATGAAGGTCACGTAGAGAGCAACGACGAGCCCCAAATAACGCAAAGGGATATTGCGCAAAGCAAAGGTCAGTGTCAGCGGATAAAACGTACCCGAGGTCAGCCCGGCGATCGTCAACAGAGTAATCAACAAACTGTAGCTGTGAACCAGCGGAAGATACGCGCAGATCAGAGTGAACACAGCGGCGCCGGCCAGGAGAACTCTGCGTGGTCCTAACAGTCCGCCTAGATAGACTGAGAATGGTCCGATGAATATCAGGGCGGTGTTGTAGGTGGTTGAGATCCAGGCGCCGTCATCAAAAGCAATTCCGACGTTCCCTTTAAGATCAGCCAGGCCCAGCGTGAGCAATCGTCCAGTAAGTGTGACGATTCCTGCGCCGAGTATGACGCCGAGGATTCCAAGCAGCGGGCTGTGAGACAGGTCCCGAGGAAACGCCGCTACAAATGGGGGAGGGCTACTTGCAGGCCGTGTTGCCGGAACCGCGATGGATGTGGCGCTCATCGGCTCTCTTACTTTTTGGTTCTTACCGTGACTACGGCAGAAAGTCCCGGACGCAGGCGCGAAGTGAGATCGGAGTTATCGAGCGCGATCTTGACGGGCACCCTTTGCACGACTTTGGTGAAATTGCCGGTGGCATTGTCTGGCGGGAGCAGCGCGAAACTTGATCCGCTCGCCGGCGCGATCTCGAGCACTCTTCCCTTTACGACCTGTCCTGGATAAATATCGACGCGAATCTCTGCCGAGTCGCCAACCCTAATGTTGGTTAGCTGTGTCTCGCGGAAATTGGCCTGCACCCAGCGAATGTTCTCCACGAATGTCATGACTTGGGTTCCCGGAGCTACGAGTTGTCCAGGCCGGACCTGCCGCTCGCCGACTGTGCCGTCGGCAGGCGCCTCGATGCGCGTGTAACCAAGGTTGACCTGTGCCACTGCAAGTGCGGCTTCCTTGGCATGAAGATCGGCGATAAGCTGCATCTCCTGAGATTGAAGTACCGTTTTGGTCCGCCGCTCAGCCTCGGCCGCCGATTCGTTGCTACGCAGCATTGTGTGAGCTTGCGCCAGGTCGGCATCGCGACTGGCAGCCTGCGCGGAGAATCGTTGCTCATCGGCAACCGCGGTTTCCACTTTCTGTTGAGTTGCAGAATTCGTCTTGAGTAGCGCTTCCTGACGGAAACGCTCGGCGCGGGTGCGATCTACATCCGCTTGAACGGCTTCCCTGCCCGCCTGCGCAGCTGTGATCTGAGCCTTGGCTTGATCGATTCCGGCAAGCGCACGGTCAATACGCGAATCCTGGAGCTCACGTTGGCGTCGGTTGTTTTCGATAGCAGCTTTCGCGGCCTCGACTCCGGCTGCAGCTTGCGCCACCTGCGCCTTGTAGTCGTCGTCGTCCAGTTGAACGAGGATGTCCCCTTTGTGGACCGGCTGATAGTCGTTGACTCTTACTTCGTGGACAAGGCCTGGAACCTTCGTGCTTAGCGGAGTGAGATCGCCGCGAACGTAAGCATCGTTGGTGACCTGCTCGACCCGACCGCCCTCCCAACCATTCCAGTTGCGAGTAATCGTCGCAATGACGGCTATCGCGAGAATGATCACTATTAAGGGTGTTCCGTACTTCTGCCAGGCTGGTTTGAGACGCGAAGGCGCGTGCTCAACTATCTTGGGCGACGGCGTCGCCGGTGCCGGTGTAGGTGCTGATATAGGTGAGGTAGCCATCTCCAATGCACTCCTGCAGTGAGAAATATACTCTTGCAAATCGCTGCATAGCGTCGCATCACGAGATACAGTGTTTTTGGGCTACCCCGGGAGGTTACTGAGCGCGTACCACCTTCGGGTTAGCGGCGCGAGCCTTTCCATCTCCTTGGCTTCTAAGCCGCGTGCTGCGTATGGACATACTTTCCAGCGAATAATCGAACTTCGCACCGCAGTTGCAACACACACGATAAGTTCGCCTGTTAATGGTGAAAACGCGGCTGAGTTGCTTGTGGCGGCAACCAAAGAACAAATTGAAGACTGTTCCCAGTTTGTTCATCACCGTTCGCTTAAGGATCGATCACTGGCATTTGCGCCAACTGCAGGTTGATCAACAGATCGAGCCGCCATTCGATCTGAAAAAACAGTGCTGCTTGCCGGCCCGAGAGCACTTTGCGGAATGCGGGTACGTACTTGAGTCGAAGCTGCATTACGTCTTCTTCCACGGCTGCGCGCCGCCGAATGTAACTCTCCGCCTCCTCACCGTTCATCGTTGCGTAATTGTCGAGATACTCTCCGACGAGCGCCATTTTCGTGTCATATATTGCGGACAAATCCGCAGCATACCGGTCATACACAGGCCAGAACTTCTCTGCCTCGGTATCCGTGAGGTTCATGTTTGCAGCAACGATCTGCTTTTTTTGCGATCGAAGGTCTCTTTTCAACAACTCCATGTCTTGATCAGGAGCGGATCGAGAGTCGTCATGAGCTGGTTTAGGCGCCGTAAAGTGCTTGGGCGGATGCGAAACTGATTCTTGGGCGAAAGACATACAACCTGTCGATAGCACCGAAGCGAGAATTGCTGACCTGAACAGCATCGTTGATACCTTTCTTTCCATTCATCCCTTCTAGTCGGAATGGATTTCTCGCGAGAGCTCATACTTCGAGCCACACTCGAAACCCACCTTCTGGGCTGTGCATCCAGGGTTCCAATGAGTCCCAATTCGCGGAAACGACCTCAGTTTGCGCTGGCAGATGAGCTTAGGCGCTTTTCCCTCCGGACGCGAAGGGTGAGGAGTTCGAACATCGTGACGACAATCTGGCAGGTGACGATTCAAGGTCTGAGTGAGCATGGTCCGGCTAGCAACTCTGAGGCATCCTGATTTGGCACTGAGAGTGCTTCTTTACGATGGGAGGACCAATGGGATTCCTTCGCCAAGCCAGCGCCGCAATCATTCTTGTGACTGTGACGCTCTGGTTCCAGACCGCGGGAATGGCCATCCTATTCCAGTTCGCGCGCGCCGCTATTGCGCGAGGGATGAACAGGCTCAGCGCGTGGCGTTCCGCGGTGCTTGTGAGTCGATTCACAGCCGTCATAATTGTCTTGCATATCTTGCAGATTCTTCTCTGGGCAGGGTTTTATCGCTGGCACTGTTTTTCCACCTGGGAATCATCGTTCTATTTCTCGGCCACCAGCTATTCGACGGTCGGTTATGGCGACGTCACCCTTCCGCGACTTTGGCGCACTCTGGGTCCAGTAGAGAGCGTAATGGGCGTGATCATGTGCGGTATCTCCGTGAGCTGCCTGTTCGCGATCGCGATCCGGTTGATCGAGAACGAGGCTCGGTTCTCATCGCCGACTACAAGGCGACGTATTCCTGTTCCCGTTCAAGAACAAATTGATTATTAACTGTGTGGATCGGAGTCGTACCGAATCCATTTAGCATGGCAACAGGACTCGCCCGCGTATCAACTGTTTGCCGCAGTTAACATGAACGAAATTGGGTAGTGATCCGAAGCTTTTACCCGATTGTGCACCTCGCCAGCGCCGGCTCGTATCGGTCCGCGGATGAAAGCCCAATCAATGCTGTGGCCTGATTCGAACAGGCGACGGGAAGGAGTGGTTGGAGTACGAGGCGCCGCTATTGCATCGTGAAACCCTGCCGTCGCAAGAGCAAGTGCAGCAGAGTCTTGTGAGGCGTCCAGGTTGAAGTCTCCCGCGATGATCACCGGATATTGGGCATTTTGACGCGCCGCATCAGACAAAACCTCATCGACCTGTGAAAGCCGGAGTTCATCATTGGCGCGACTTTCCAGATGAAGGTTATACGTTACAAGCTTGCTTCCAGCGACGTTAATCTCGGCGACAAGCGCGATTCTTCCTCCGAGCCTTTCTTGGAAGGGCTCCATCCGCGGAAGGAACCACCGAGGCTGCCAGAAGTTCGACTGTCGCGAGAAGCGGATCAGGCGTGGTTTCGAAATGGGCCACCGCGAGAGAGTAGCCTGTCCGTGATATGCAGGAGAATCTTTGGATCCCTGCACAAGCTCCTCGAACTCTCGACCGAAGACGTAGTTCATCTGCAGCTTCCGCGCAATCTCTTCGGCGACATTCACACGATGCGTGCGGCGCGCATTGAGATCCGCTTCCTGCAGGATGAGAATGTCTGCATTTGCGCTTGCGAGGAAGTCTATGATGCCCGGCAGTTGAAGGCCGCGGTCGATGTTCCAATCAACGACTCGCAACGAACTGGGCGGCCAAGTAAACCACCGGACCGGCGCAAAGTTGCGCGTAATGATTTCTTGCATTGCCACACTTACACTCTAGCCGCCAAAGCGAGCAAATCATTGCAATTGAAATGTCCTGGCTCTAAGCGGGACTAGGTTCCGCTGACGGTCGGGCTGGAGCGAATGTGAAGTAGGAGTAAAGAGAAATCATCCATGCCACATTTGCACCCACGGCCCCTGCAATCAAAAGCCAGTTCATTATGTTGAAAAGAGCAAAAAACAGGAAGACATAGGGCAAAAAACAACGCCGGATGATGAACTCAGTCTGCCGTCCGAAGTACAAGAGAGGATTCGACCGGCGATTGTCGGCTTCTTTTTGCCAGACTCGCAGAAACTGTTCTGGACTTGCACTCGCCAACCGATGACGTTGCAGTCCACTCGTGAGAATCGTGACAATCGCCCCGAAAACCAGAAAGCCGCCCCACACAAGATATGCTCGCGTGCCGGATGTCCTCGCTAGGCCAATGGTCATGCCGGCAAAAATGAACAAGTAGTAGAGGTAGTCGCAGATCGTCTCCAACCAGCAACCAAAATCGGATTCCTGGAATTTCAGACGAGCAACCTCACCGTCGCATCCGTCGAGAACGCTCGCAAACCAGGACAGAATCGCGCCGGTCAACATGTGCCAGTAGCCTCCCAGCGCCAAGAAGACGCCGGCGGCGAAACTTACACCCAGCGTAAACAGACTCACCATGTTGGGCGTGATGGGGAATCGAATGATCTGACGGCTGATCGGTATCGAGATTCTGCGGTTCGTCCTGGCAAAAATTCCGTCTGTGGGCTTAACGAGCCAGGCGTCTAACTTTCCCTCGGCCGTAAGGCGCTGCTGCTCTGTAGAAACTCGTTGCCACTTATCCTTTGTCACCAGCTCGCGCTTTACGGAGTAAGTCGAGGTAAGCCAGTTGTGCAATTCCTCGATTGAGCTCGCGCTTGAAGGGCAACTACGCGCAAGATCGAGGGATACCTCTCGCGTAAGCGAAAAGATGCCGACAGGCTCGCCACCGGTCATGAACGCCAAAGCACTGTCTTCCCTGTCCCACTCTCCAGCCTGCCGATGCAGCGAAGGATGATAGATCCTGTCCGCAGCTATCAGTACAAGATGTCCTTCGACTTCGGACGCGAGCTGCCCGAATCGGGACCCGAAGGACGAACTCTCAGAACCTAGTTCCCACCACTCGAGGCTATCGGGGAGACGCCCAGTCTGCAGCAGTTCTTTCCGGATCCGAAACGCATTTGCCCGTTGAACGACAACGACGATTCGCGCAGCGCCAGCCTTCTTCGCTCCAAGGATACTTCGCAGCACGATGGAGAGGGAGCCGACTTCGGGCATCGATGAACCGCAACCGCAAGCCTCCAGATGGTTCGCAAGAATAACCGCAACGTGAGATCCTTCGGTCGAGGCGCTCTCTACCGGGGAGTCACTTGGTGAGATTTCTTCAGGTCTAATTCGCATAACGTCCTTATTACTTTCGATGGAATTGCTTTGCTTTCTCGGTTTGGCGAACATAAACAGGCAGAGTGCGCCGATGGCGGCCCAGAATAGGGCTCGCAGACGTCGAATGAATGCCAGAGTCAATCCAGCCGCTCCCGTGAGGCCGAACATCTTCACGATGAGCATGTTCCCAGCCTCATAGATTCCGAGGTTTCCTGGATTGAACGTGCCTACGGCATTTACCAGCTTGGTCAAAGCCTCGATTGCGAGCGCACCGAACAAACTGACCTTTGCGCCCATAAGCCACAAAATCAGAAAGACCTCGAATACCGCCGCGGCGTGGCACGCCAGATTAAGAGCAAAGCTTGCCCAAAACGGGCCAGGTGTGTCGTGGTAGAAGTCAAGTAAACTGTCTTCGACCGACTGAATCAGCGAACGCTTACGTTCGATCCAACCGCTGAAGTATCGAATCCGACCGAGCGTCTGGGCTGTCCCTGAAAACACGGGCCAGCGTTTGCTAACGGCGAGAGCGCTCAGAAGGATGACACCCAAGAGAGTAAATACAAACAGGCCGGCGTAGAGCGCCAGTGTGTGGGGTACAGGCAAGACGATCAGCACTGCCAACAATCCGACGATGCTCACTATCGCTCCGCTGATGATGAAGAACGCGCGGTCAAGCGTTACTGACGTGATCCCGCTCGTTAGCGGCATTGCCGGTCCCAGCAGGGAGACTCGCAAGCCTTCCCCAAACACTTGTCCGAGACCGCCGAGCTGACCAACGGCTTCGGAGGCGAGTCGCAGCCCAAGCATTCGCGCGAACGAAACACGATGCTTCTCATTACGCAGCGCGATTCGCCATGCCCAGGTTTTCACAACATGGGAGACCAGGCCCCAGGCGATCACTAAACCCAATCCCCATCCCACGGTGGCCACGGATGCAACGAGTTTGGCAGGATCGGCTCGGTGGACCAGGTAGGCCAATAACAAAACGCCAAAGGTCCCCCCAATCAATCGGAGAGCAAGTCGCGACTTCGGTGCCGCCCTAGACACGAGCGACGCCCTTAAGAATCTGTTGGTGGTGGAAGTGCCCACCGAACACGCCTTCGGCGTACGCGAGTGCCTCCGGTGTATCTAGGTCTTGCCACTGAGCCTCGCCGATTTCCAGGGCACGCAAGCGTCGCTCGCGGATCAGTTGCCGCATGCCGTCGGAGAGTGAGCAGTTTCCATCTTTCGCCGCTGCTGCTTCGAGCTGGTCAAACAGGGCCGGACCGCACAGGAACATCCCCGTGTCCAGCGCGTCGTAGTGTGCGATTTCCTTACCGATATCAACGATGCGATCACTGTCGCGCCGAACCTTAGTTGCATCGTCCAGGTCAAAAATGCGATCAATCTGCGGATCTACTGCGAGAATGACTTCCCCAGGTGCGAGCCGTTGCCTCAGAAGGACTCGGGCTGTCTCCGGTTCGAAGATGTGGTCCGCCATCAGCAGCAGGAAATTTTCGTGAATTTCATTTCGGGCCTTCAACGCGGAAATGCCATTGGACTTGTGATACTCCGGATTTTCGACGAACGTAACGGAGACTCCGAGTGAGCGGCTGTCAAACCAGGCGCGAATCAAATCGGACCGATATCCGACGACAATTACGAAGTTGTCGATACCGGCTTGATGCGCTCTGCGAATAATGTGCTCTAGGATGGGCTTGCCGCGAAAGTCCACCAGAGGCTTAGGGAGCCCCGCTGATACTGACCTGATTCGCGTCCCATTTCCGGCAGCGAGAATAAGACATTGATTTACGTTCTTCATAAGCTACCTCTGGCGCAACAACCGTTGCATCCAACTAAAATCCAAAAACGAACTTCCCTCGAACAGTGCGCGGTGGCCCGTTAAAGAAGTCCCCAAAGCGATGACTGTCCAGGTCGTTTTGCACGTCCCGGGGATTGAAGTGGTTGAACAGGTTGAACACTCCCAATCCGACTTTCACTTTGTGCTCCTTACCCCGGAAGGGCACGCTCAATTCCTTCAGCACCTGGAGGTCAAATGAATTGAAGCCGCGGAATCGTTGATCATTCCGCGGACCGACAAAGTCGCGCGATTGATTCATGACCGAGTAAGGGAACCCGGTATGAATATCGAGGATCGGCATCAACGTGATCTTCCAAGGCCCGATAAACTCTCCCCACGACAGAAAGCGGTTTGGCGCGTCGAAAGATAACGGTCCACGCGCGTTTGCCTGGATCACTGCCTGCGGATCATTTCCGAAGAACTGGTTGAAATCGTTGAGATCACCTGTGGCCTTCGATCGCACGTACGACGCGTTGAGCGTGTGGCGGCCTATCTGGTAGCGGCTGGTTATTTGAAACTCGCGGTAGAAATCCCGCCCTCTGTTAGCCAGCGACAAGAAACTGCCATTCGGAGTTGTGACCGGATCGAGAGCCAGGTCATAGACGGTGTTGCGCTGTTGATAGGCAACCCTGACAAGCAAGTGCTCGATAACCTGCCGATCGAGCTCGACGTTCCAAGCCCCACTTCGCGGGTTCTTGATTCCCCCAGTGATTACGTTCAAATACGAGACCGACGAGGCAACTTGACCTGCCGAATCCAAACTGAGAATTGTCCGACTCGGGAATTCAGGAAAAGCCGCAACGTTCAGAGGCACGCGATCGTAAAATAATCCACCTCCCGCCTTAAGGAGAGTCTTGCGATCCTTCGTCAATGCGAGTATCAAGCCTGCGCGGGGAGCGGTGTGCGTGGCATCGGTGACCGAGTCGGTGTCGAATCGCAGGCCGAGATTGAGTGTGAGGCGCGACGCCACCCTCCACTCATCGCCAACAAACCACGCGAACTCGTTTTGGTGAACAGAAAAACTAGTAGGGGCGCTAAATTCGATTCGCCTTAGTGTCGAGCCTGACACGCCAACGATATCCACCGGCAAGAATTTTTCCTGGCCATCATAAGAACTGTGGGAGAAATCGAAGCCGGCCTTCAGCTGATGTTCGCCGTAGAAATGCTTCGCGCTGGATTGATAAATCTCCTGCCATTCCGCTCGATCACTGCTGCGATCTTGCTTGTTGAAGAACCCGCCTTCGGTTGTTTCAACCAGCAGGCGATATGGATCCTGACTGTTGGCAAACAAGTTGGCATCGAAGCGCTCATAGGCGACTTGCGAGCTGAGCAGACCACCCGACTCCGTGACGTAGCGATGTTGACCCGAGAGCTGATATCCGCGCTGGTGCAGGTTTGGCGTCGAGGGCTGCGGAGCGAAGGTGTTCAGCCCAAGGTAGTCGAGCTTCTGCGGGAAGACAGCGACGGAGAGGGTTGCCGTTTGCTTGTCATTGATCTTCAAATCAAATTGACTAAAGGAATCAAAGCTCTCGAGCTTCATGTCGCGTTGCAGCGGAGGCAAACTCTCGACCGGCGTGCGAACAAAGCGATATTCAAATGATTGGGTGAACGCCAGCTTATCTTTCAAGATCGGCCCGGTAACGGTGGCCCGTGGCGTGAATGCCCCAATTCCGACAATAGAACCATCCCTGTCTCTGAGTCGCGGGATGATGTTTTGTATTGAGAAGTGAAACTTGTCGAGGTTGCTGGTGCGGGTTTCGACGCTGGAAACGGCTCCCGTGAACTTTCCGTATTCGGGATCGTAGGGATTAGAGATGACCTGGACCGAAGAGACCACGTCGATTGGCAGGTTGATAGCCTGGCCGCCGGTCGCTGGATCGGTTACGTTCGCTGAGTTTACGAGCCAGCCCGCCTGTGTAGCCTGCGCGCCTTTCATGTTGATTCGTCCGTCCGGGCCGCGGACAACTCCTGGGACCAAAGGAAGCAGGCTATCGATTCTCTCGTTCTGATTAGGCGCTTTTTCCACGGTCGATTGGCCGATCGTGGTCTTCTGCGCGGATTCTTCGATAGCGGGAGCCTGGCTCGCTGTCACAGTAACCGCGCTTGTCACAGACGCAACAGTGAGTTCAATTGACACCGAGGAAGTTGCGCCCGCCTTCACGTCCACTGCGACAGTCGCGTTCAAGCCAGGAGCAGTCGCTTCGATCTCGTACATTCCTGCGGGAAGCTTATCGATCGCGAATGTTCCGCGCGCGTCCGACTGCACTTCCTTATTTATGGGCCCGTGAAGATTTATGGGCCCGTGAAGCACGATGCGGGCGCTCGGAAAGACTGAAAGCTCTCCGCTTGGGCTCTTCGTTACGACCTCGCCTCGAATTGACCCCGGTGCCTCGGAGGCGTTTTGGGAAAAGCAACGAGGAAAAAGGAACGCAGTCGACAAAATAATGAGTGCAACTCTTCGCATGACTGTCGAAGTAAGTGCAATGAGCTGTCCAAACCGTCATTGAGCCGATGCGGAATGGCTCAAGCTATTGAGCCAACTGCGTCTTGAGGAAGCCAACACGGAGAATTCGCCGTATGAATTGTGGAAGAACTGATCGCAGCGAACTTGTCACGTGTCGAAGTTTTGGCAGATTTCGAGATTTGTTTTTGCGACGATGCAGCACTGCGGGCCTGCGATGAAGAGGTTCGCGCGCCTTGAAAAATGCCAACCGCTTTAGAAACAGCGTTATTCGACTCTTCCTCGGAAGTGGTATGGCATCGTCACATCATGATGTGAGCGAAAAAGAACTCGATCTAGGGTTGTCCATACTGGAGTTCCGCTCCATCATCGTAGTGCTGAATATCCACATCCCAGTGCTGAACAAAAGGAGTAATCCCGTGAGTGCCATCGAGTTTGGCTTGACACCGCCGCGACCACTTCTGAATACCTTGATGCCGGTCGCATTCGAGCAGCCTTTGACTGGATCGGAAATGTCGGCAGCGCACTATGAAAGACTGTCCCATCTCTCCCGGTCGGTTGCTTCAACGACAGCGCGACTAAAACTGCTGGCCGACCTGAGTGGCGGCCTCACAGGCAACGCAAAACTCGATTCAGTTCTGCCACAGCTGACGGTAAGGATCCGGCAGCTGATGACTTCGGACTTTGCGCTTCTTGGACTGTCACGTTCCGATGATGGCCAATTTCAGATCACGGCCTTCGAAGGTGCTGACGACGTTGTTCCCAATCGGGAGTCGGTAGAGCGCTTAGCAGGACTGTTCTGGAACCATGTGCTTTCAACGGGCAGGAGCTGGACAGGAAATTCGAGAGAGCTTAGCCCGTGTCATGCAGAGCCTCGGACGACCGCACTATCCCTCAACAGTTGCGCTCTGCCCCTCGTAGCGCGAGATCGGATTCTGGGCGTGTTGGCGCTCGGCAAGCGCGACCATTCTCCATACACTCAGGAGGAACTCGACTACCTTGCGCAAGTGTCGAACCAAGTCTCTGTTTTGATCGAGAACGACCTCCTACATATCGAGCTCCGGAAATTGAAGGGAGAATTTAGCGAGGAGAAAGCGTACCTCGTGGATGAACTGCCGAGCGAGCCGTCCTTTGAAGCGATCGTGGGCCGAAGCCCAGCCCTTCAACGGGTTTTGCGCGAGGTGGAGGTGGTGGCTCCAACCGACTCCGGCGTATTAATTCAAGGAGAAACAGGTACCGGAAAAGAACTTATCGCTCAGGCCATTCACAATCGAAGCTCCCGATGTGACCGGCCATTCATCAAGGTGAACTGTGCCGCCATACCTTCCGGCTTACTTGAGAGCGAGCTGTTCGGGCACGAGAAAGGTGCTTTCACCGGCGCCGTCATGCGTAAGCCCGGCCGGTTCGAAGTCGCAGATAAAGGAACGCTGTTCCTGGACGAAGTTGGGGATATTCCTCTCGAGGTGCAATCCAAGTTGCTGCGGGTCCTGCAGGAGCATGAATTTGAGCGCCTCGGCAGCACCCGCACTCAGCAGGTGGACGTGCGCGTGATTGCGGCTACTCACCGGGACCTGAAGCAAATGGTCGAAGAAGGCACGTTCCGCAGTGACTTGTACTACCGATTGCATATATTCCCGCTGGTGGTTCCTCCGTTGCGCGATCGTCGCGAGGACATCCCGCTTGTCGCCCGCCACTTTGTGGACAAGTATGCCAAGCGAATGAATCGGCACATCGAAACGATTCCGGCGAAGACCATGGAAGCGTTCACCAAGTACTCTTGGCCCGGAAATGTTCGAGAGTTGCAGAACTTCATCGAGCGAGCGGTGATTCTTTCACCCGGAACCTCCCTACGTGCTCCGCTGGACGAACTGAAACAAGAAGCAACACAGGGTTCCCTCACCAACTTAAGTACGCTTGAAGAAATGGAACGCGAACATGTACTTCGCGCCCTGCGGGAATCGAACTGGGTGACTGGAGGACCTAACGGCGCAGCAGCGCGACTCGGAATGAAACGAACCACTCTCGCCTATCGCATTCGCAAGCTGAAGATCCCGTGCCGGCCACAGTGATTCCCGGGGTTCGAGTTCGGAAACTTGCGGCGATCGGCAGCCACAGTCCCAGAGAGATTCGCAACTCGTTGCGCCAGACTCAGCTCCGTTTCCGTCCGAAAAGGGCTGAAACCCATCGCTGAAGCGGCCCTTCCGAAGAGCGCGAATCGAGGTCTCCGCTCGGGTTCACGCCTTCTTGGGTACGGAGTGGCTTCTTGACCTCAGGCGCAGCAAGAGCCTCGTCGCTGTAACGCTCAGCCAGATGGGCGGCGATCTCCGGCGGAATTCGCTTTTTACCAGCATGTACTTGACGAATCGTATCCATCAGTTCTCTGGGGGGCATACTTTTCAGTAGATAAGCCCGAGCTCCAGCTTCGAGGGCTCGTTGAATCTCCGCATCGCCGGCAAATGTCGTCAAAATGATGATGCGAGCCTCAGGAAATTCCGAGCGTATGGCGATCATCGCATCGATGCCGCTCATGTCAGGAAGCCGCAGATCCATGAGGGTCACGTCTGGCGTCTGCTCCCGAAACTGTTGAATAGCTTCCCGCCCGTTGGAGGCCTCGGCGACAAGCACCATGTCCGACTGATGCCGAATGACGGTGGCTAGTCCCTCGTGCAGCAGAGGATGGTCATCAACGCTGAAGATGCGAATCTGCGTTACTCCGCTCATTTCCTCAACTCGCCGGTTAGATTCTACTTCGGCTCTCCCTTCTTCAGTAAGTTTCATCAGTAAGTCTTATCGCCTCTCCGATCCATTTGGTTGATAACGAACTCCAGTTGCGGTGGCGCGCCACTGTACGCCTGAATCGCCCAAACCGCAACCGGCAAAAAACTCTCCTTTTTCACGAACCACCATCCTGAGCGCAGGAGAGTTCCCGCGCGTTTTCTCCAGTGCGGAAGATGCAGGGTCCCCAAAAACCCGTTTTGGTCCTTGGGGTGCAGAGACCGGAGTCGAAGGATCTTGTGTTTGAGGTTGCTGTTGGTTTGTAGCTTGAGAGTTCAAACGTTCAAATCGTGCGAAACTCAATACGAGGCGAAAGCATGACACAGTCAGATGTACGCGAGTACGAAGCGCGGGCAGTTTCGACGGATACTTTTGGGCGGGTGATGGGCAGCGCGCGGAATCATCACTTCGTTGTAGACGGACCGGTGCAGAATGGCTGCCCGGGCGAGGCCATCACTCCCGCAGAACTGTTCCTTTCCGGAGTAGCCGCTTGCGGCGTCGAGCTGGTGCAGGTGTTGGCGAAAGCAGAGGCCATTCCGCTCGGGGGAGTTGCCGTCGATATCCATGGCACCATGGACCGCTCGCGCCAGCCGCGTAAAGACGTTTCGCTCTTCAACTCCGTGAACCTGCGTTTTCGCATGAAAGGTATAAGCGAGCAGCAAGGCCGACGCCTCGTCGATCTGTTCAAGGGCCGTTGACCGCTGTACGGCACGGTTGCAGTTGCGACCGAGGACGTCCGAGTCGAACTGGTGATAGAAGCTTAGCGAGGGCGGATAGCCCAGGCATCTGCATCTCTTTGGCTTCTGATTGCGCACCCGCCTTATACGATTTGTAGCTCTTACTGCTTGGCTACGCTGCAAAGTAAGTTCATGCTGTTGATAATCTGCAGGCAGACATTGGCCACGCGGAGCGTGAGCACTTCGAAAGGTCACATGAGAGTTTCGGTATTTTGCGGCACGAGCGTCGATGGGTTCCTCGCGCGGCCCGACGATACCTTCGATTTTCTGGAAGTAAGCGGAGGTGGGCCACACGGGTTTAGCCAGTTCTTCAATACCGTGGACGTGGTGGTATTCGGCCGGAGAACCTTCGACGTGGTGTGCAACCTTGGGCACTTCGAGCTCTACGGCAAGAAGCAAATCGTAGTGCTGAGCAGCAGGCCACTCGACCTTTCGTCCATTAAAGCCAGAATCGAGCAGATGTCCGGCACACCGCAGGAAATTGTCAGCCAATTAGAAAAGCGTCGATTCAAGCATGCCTATGTCGATGGAGGCATCACGATCCAACAGTTCCTGTCGGCTGGGATGGTTGACCGCATCACCGTGACCCGCGTTCCAGTACTGATCGGACGGGGGATTCCGTTGTTTGGGCCGCTGCCCCACGACATCCATTTGAAACATGTCGCGACGCGAACTTACAAAGGCGGGCTCGTCCAGAGCAAATACCAACCTGAGCGTCTCGATCCGCGTCGGGAGCCCAGCAAGCAACGACCAGTCCGGTCAGGGAAGCGGATGAGAAAGAAGTAACAGCGCGTGCGAGCCCGCATTTCAGGTGAGAGCGCCGAGCATTGTGAACCCCAGGGCGGAGCCTCTGCATTCGGATGCCAGCCCGCATTCACGTCGGCACCCCGCGCATTGTGAACCCCAGGGCGGAGTCCCGCATTCATGCGGGGACAACGCTTCAGCGTTGCAAGAAAAGCAAATCGCCTGGTGATTGGGCTTTAGCCCCGGCGTGATCCTCAATTGCAAAGAAGATCCGTCGCCATCTGAAGTCCCGCGGCTAAACAGGCTGCGAGAAAATGCTGTGGATGACCTGCAGTCAACTGATCGCAGACAACTCGCTCGTTGCCCGGCAAAGTTAATTTGCCACTCGGCGAGGCTGCGCATCGCTACACGGCAACTACGTTTCGTGGAGCGAGCCGAGCACCGCGGGCCACCGATTCTCGAAGTCGCTGTCTCGTTGGAGTCCGCGCTCCAACAGAGCTTGGATTCGCTGTTGCGCCTCTGGCCACGTCAGCGCGGTCTCAAAGGAGGTGATCGCGTCGAGGAGCCGGTCGGCAGACGGCAACGAGACCTGGTTGACGAGACTTTTTGCAGCGGCGATGGCACGCCGATCGAAGGAGGCGATCCGGCGCGCGAGTGCATCGACGAACCCGTCCAGCTCAGCGTCTGCAAGTGCCCGGTTGACGTATCCGTATCGTTCAGCCGTGTCGCCATCGAAGTCGTTCGCGCCAAGAACGATTTCGAGCGCCCGGCCGCGGCCGACCAGATGTGGTAGACGTTCCGCACCGCCGCCGCCCGGATGCAGTCCCACCCCGACTTCGGGCTGGCCGAGTCGCGTGTTCTCGCGCGACGCGAAGCGCATGTCGCAGGCGAGGACGAACTCGCTGCTCACGCCCCGGACACAGCCTCGG
>Ga0210406_10002204_pt1 | contig 22628 bp, 9 predicted proteins | sample IncBWC30MmetaG_FD_155454 | JGI IMG/M metagenome (GOLD analysis project Ga0210406, IMG submission 155454) | Forest soil microbial communities from Barre Woods Harvard Forest LTER site, Petersham, Massachusetts, United States - Inc-BW-C-30-M | ecosystem: Environmental > Terrestrial > Soil >...
CTCGCGCTGTGCTGTGCTCTGCTGCTCATGCTCGGCGCTTCCAGCGTCGTGCAAGCGCAAACCACCACTGCTGCCTTGCGCGGCAGTGTGACGGACGAGCAAGGCGCCGCTATCGCTGGTGCCGCAGTGACAATCACGAATGTGGCCACCGCCTTCGCTCGCACGGTAACGTCGGCCGACGATGGAGAGTACAACTTTCCTGACCTGCCTCTCGGCTCCTATAGGATTCGCGTGACTCACCCCGGCTTTAAGGGCGCCGAGCAGACGGGCATCACGCTCCATACTAACGACAGCCTCGTTATCAACGTCCGTCTTCATGTCGGCGCCGTGAGTGAGCAAATTACCGTAGAAGCCTCGCCCGTCGCGGTGGAGACCACCAACGGCGAACTAACCGGCCTGATTCAGGGGAGCCAGGTTGCTGACTTGCCGCTCAATGGCCGCAACTTTATGCAGCTCGTGACCACCGTTCCCGGCGTTGTGCCTGGTCCGCAATTCAGCGCCCTGGCCAAGGGCCTCAAGGGCGGTTCGGATCTATCGATTGGCGGTGGCGCAGTCGACGCTAACCTTTGGTTGGTCGATGGCGCCAGCAACAACGACGTCGGCTCCAACCGCACCATCCTCGTTTTCCCTTCGGTCGATGCCATCGAAGAACTGAAGATTGAACGCAACAGCTACGGTCCGGAGTTCGGCCTATCCGCTGGTGGCCAGATCAGCATGATCACCAAGAGCGGATCGAATGACTTTCACGGCAGCGTGTATTATTTCGGCCGGAACGACAAACTGAACGCCTTCGACACTTTCGTAAAATCCGGCTGCCTCGCAGCCGGAAGGCCCTGCGTCAAGAATAAGCTCCGCCGGAATGATTATGGATACACCATCGGCGGCCCGATTAAAAAAGACAAGATCTTCTTCTTCTGGTCGCAAGAATGGAACAAGCAGGTTGAAGGGGAAACCACCACCGCCCGCGTGCCGACCATAGCAGAGAAAGCCGGCGACTTCAGCGCGATTGCAGCTTGCCCCAACGCCGTTTCCCAGCTCGGTTATCCTAAGAGTGGCATGCAAGTCCCGCTGAATGCACCGGCAGCTCAGGGCGGCACTCCGGCTTACGTGACTTCAAATCCGAACATTATCCCCACTGCGCAGCTGAGTCCGGCGGCCCAAGTGATTCTCCAGGCTTATCCGACTCCGACCGATCCCAATCCCTGCGCTCGAAATAACTTCACCAAGTCCTTCGGTGTGCCGACCAACTGGCGCGAGGAGAACGTTCGCGGAGACATTAATCTCACCTCGAGCCTGCGCGCCATGATGCGTTTTACCAATGATTCCTGGCAGCTTGGCCCTCCGGACGGCGGTTTCGGCTGGGGCAACAATAATCTCGGGCCGATCGGTGAAGACTGGAACCAGCCCGGTCGCGTTGTCGTCGGCAGGCTCAGCAAGACCATCGGCAACAGCATGGTAAATGACTTCACATTCTCCTATTCAGCGAACCGCATCACCATTAATCCCGCTGGGACAGACCCGGGACTCGACCAGAAACTCAACGACACGATCCCCACCTTCTTCCCGCTCTCCGGCAAGCTATACGGCGACAAAGGGCCGGCGGTGTGGATCAACTGCTGCGGCCTGCCCAGCGTGTGGACCATCGCTCCCTGGCAGAACCAGGAGGATATGTACACCTGGCAGGACGATTTCTCCAAGGTCATGGGACGCCACACGCTTAAGTTCGGTGCGGTCTATAGCCGAAATTACAAGGCGGAACAAGCGGCTAACGGTGAATTCGGCACTTTGGGCGGCGCCGTTGGCTACAATGGATTCACAGATCCGAACTCAAAGACGTCGACCTTGTACGGAATAGCCGATCTCGAACTTGCGAACATGGGGATGGGCTGGGGTGAAACGCAATCCATCTTTAAGGTGCGTAACGTTTGGCACAACGTCGAAGCCTATGCCGCAGACAATTTCCGTGTGACCCCCAAATTGACCCTCACTTACGGCATTCGTTGGACCTATCTAGGCCCAGTCTATCTCTCCGATCACAGGTACAGCCTCTTCAATCCCTCGGCCTATCAGGCCTCACTCGGCAAGGATCCTTGCAACGGGTTGGTTTACGACCCCGGCATCGGCGCCAATCCCTGCACTGCCGCGGGAGCTCTCGGTGGTGTCGCGGGACCAGACAATGCACTCATGAATAAGAATTTCCATGGGTTTGCGCCGCGCCTCGGCTTGGCTTGGGATCCGACCGGCCAGGGCAAGTGGGCAGTCCGGACAGGCATCGGGCAGTTTTACAATCGCGACCGCCTCTGGCCGCTTCAACTTGGGGGCAGCAACCCGCCATTTAACGCCTCGTTTATTGGCGCAGGAAATAACGGTGGCCACAATGCTCGCTTCCTCGACAGCACCAGTCAGCTGCCGAGCTGCACTCCGACCTGCTTCAGCACCGGCTTAGGCACTCCAAACACCGGCCAGGAATTTGCTAACAACGTTCCCAATAGTTGGCAATGGAACTTCACCGTCCAACGCGAGTTGTTTAGGAATGCGACGTTGGAGGTAGGCTACGTGGGCAGCAAGACTCTGCACTGGGAAGCCGTCACCGATGTCAACGCGGTAGCCCCGGCGAATCGTCTGGAGTATGTTCAGAACTTGCTGGATGCAACTCGTACCGCCGCGGTTTCATCCGGCTTACGGCCCTTCGGTGCTGCTGTGGGGGATAACGGCATCAAATACTATACCCACGCGAGCAGTGCTGCGTATCACTCGCTGCAAAGCCAGTTCATTGCGAGAATGGGTGCACGCGCCAATTTCCAGGCGTCCTACACGTATTCAAAGCTGTTGTCGGACTCTCAGAGAATCGACACTCCGGCATTCAACGTGGACGCCTATAACCTAAAGTCGGATTGGGGGCCGGACATCCTCAACCATACCCATATTTTCTCAGCGAGCGTGGTCTACCACCTGCCCGACCTTACTGGCAAAAACGTTGTCGAGCGCGTTGCCTTAGGCGGTTGGGAACTCACGCCCATCATTAGCGTGGCCAGCGGGCCTTCCATCACCACTTTCATGAGTCTTGGCGGAACCGGCGCGGTTGGCGATCCCATGGGAGTTGGCGGTGGAGGGGCAACCGGGCGCGAACGCGCCAATCGTGTCGCGGGCCAATCTTGCCGCGCGAACACGGGCGACTCCACTCAGTGGCTCAACCCAGGTGTATACACCATGAACGGGTATCAACTCGGGAAGATCGGTAATGCCGGGGCCGGCATCTGCAGCGGTCCGGGCATCGGCAACATGGACCTCGGCTTGGACAAGAACTTCAAAGTGACCGAGCGAGTTAAGGCTCAGTTCAGGCTGGAATTCTTCAACCTGTTCAATACGCCGCATTACGATTACAACAATATTCTAAATCCGACCGTCGGATTCCAGAATCCCATCTACGGCAACGCTGCTGGAACTGTGGTTCCTAACATCTCCACAGCTACCCAGATCCTGTCCGCCACGCCCTCACCGGGTGGCTATGGCAAAATCAATTCAGTCGTCGAGAACGGTTACCGTCAAATCCAGTACGCTCTCAAGTTCAGCTTCTAGTCGAGGGCACAACCCAAGTCCGAAGCGTCCCGCCCGGTCTTAACCAGCCGGGCGGGACGCTTCGTTTTTAAGCAGGCGCAGAAAATTTTTCGATCGATTTCTTCGCCGAGAAAAAAAGCTCCATGCGTTAGAATGGATCTATGTTCGGTTATCCCTTAGGGCGTTTTCTTTTCCGTTTCTGTTCTTCAGCTCTCATTTACTTAGTTCCACAACTTGCTTTTGCGCAAGCCGGCGGGCCCCAGCGCGTCCCCGTGCCGCCGCCCCTCACAAAGCCAAACGCCTCCAAGCCCAAAACCGATCGCAGCCTCCTGCCTCCCGTTCCTGTCTTCAAGGACATCGCCAAGCAGATCGGCGTGACCGGCGCGCACATCGCCGCACCGGAAGCTCACTACGTCATTGACTCCACCAGCGGGGGCGCTGGCCTTTTCGATTGCGATGACGACGGACGCCTCGACATCGTTCTGGTGAACGGCTCTAAAGTCGAGGATTTGCTCAAGGGTGGCGACCCGATGGTCACCCTCTATCACCAGGAAGCCGACGGCACCTTCAAGGACATCACCGCCGCCGCCGGCCTAACCCGCAAGGGCTGGGGCATGGGCGTGGCCGTCGCCGACTACGACAACGACGGCAAGCACGATCTCTTCGTCACCGGCTACACCGGCAGCGTCCTGTACCACAATCTCGGCAACTGCAAATTTGAAGACGTCACCGACAAAGCCGGCGTCCGCGGCAGCGGCTTCATGACCGGCGCCGCCTGGGGCGACTACGATCGCGACGGCTACGTCGATCTCTTCGTCTCTCGCTACTCCCACCTCGACCTTAACAATCTCCCGCAGTTCGGCAGCAACAAATTCTGCCGCTACAAGGGCATCCTCGTGCAATGCGGTCCCTGGGGGCTCGAGGGCGAGTCGGACTTTCTCTATCACAATCGCGGCGACGGCACCTTCGAGGAAGTCTCTGTCAAGGCCGGCGTCCACGACGACATCGGCTACTACGGCCTCGGCGTCATGTGGGTCGATTACGATGATGACGGCTGGCCCGATCTACTCGTCGCCAACGATTCTGTTCCCAACTATCTCTATCACAACAATCACGACGGCACATTCACCGACGTCGGCATGCTCACCGGGGTAGCCCTGAGCGGCGAAGGCATGGAGCTCGGCAACATGGGCGTCGACTGGGGCGACTACGACCACAGCGGCCGCCTCAGTTTTTTCGTCACCCATTTTGAGGAGCAGCCCAATTCGCTCTATCGCAACATGGGCGCAAAGGGCTTCGACGACGTGAGTTGGACGTCCGGCGTCGGCCAGCCCAGCTATTCCTACGTCGGCTGGGGTACCGGCTTTTTTGACATGGACAACGACACCTGGCTCGATATCTTCGTCGCCAACGGTCACGTCTATCCCCAGATCGACACCATCGACGTCGGCCCGCGCTACAAAGAACCGATGCTCCTGCACCGCAACAATCGCGATGGCACTTTCGACGAAGTCTCCAAGGACGCCGGTCTGCAAGACATGCCGCTCAAGTCTCGCCGTGGCGCCGCGTTCGGCGACATCTTCAACACCGGAAACATCGACATTGTCTTGCTCAACGTCGGCGAGCCACCCTCCGTGCTCCTCAACACCAATCGCACCCCGGACCACCGCGTGCTCTTCAAGTTGATCGGAACCAAAAGTAATCGCGCCGCAATCGGTGCGCGGGTCACCATTCGCGCCGGCGGCGTTAAGCAGTTCAACGAAGTTCACGGCGGTGGCAGTTACCTATCGCAGAACGATTTGCGTTTGCACTTCGGCCTGGGCACGGCGACAAAAATGGAGTCGGTGGAAATCCGTTGGCCCAACGGCGCGACTGAGACTCTGCAGAATGTCCCCGCCGACGCCATCTACACCATCGTTGAAGGCGCCGGCATCCGGGGCTCAAAACCTCTACCGCCACCCGGTGCCTCGGCTGTCGCCACGGGCGTCCACTAACGCTATGGATGTAGCAGATCGCCGAAAGCGCTTCATTTCTTCAGTTAGGGCTTCTCTGGCCACGCTCCTGGTTGCAGCCAGCTTTCAATGCGCTGCAGTCAGCCTCGCGGCCGACAATCCTGGCGAAGCGCTGAAGCGCCAATTCGACTCCGCCAAGTCCGCACTGGCGACTGGCAATCTCGCCCGCGCTCAAGACGACTACGGCCTGACCATCGCGCTGGGACTCCGCCAGTTGGGCAATCTCTCCATGTCCGAGCAGCAATTTGATCAGGCCGCAACCCTGCTTGACGAAGCCGTCAAGTTTTCTCCTGAAGACCCCGCTCTGCGGTTGGAAGATGGTATCGCTTGGTTCCGTAAGGGTGACACCGGCAAGGCCGCCGAGATAATTCAGTCCGTGCTCCGCGCGCATCCTGACAATGCTCGCGCTCATAACGCCCTGGGGCGTCTTTACCTCTTCAACGGCGACCTCGACGCTTCTATCGCCGAGCTGCAGAAAGCGGTCGCGCTGCAAGACGATTTCGAGACCGCCTATTTTCTAGGCATTGCTTTCCTCCGAGCCAAGAAAACCTCGGAGGCTGCCGAGCTCTTCGGCAAATTGCAAACGTCCGTGGGAGATTCACCCGCTCTCCACGTTTTGTTCGGCCGCGCCTATACCGTAACCCATTTTCCAGAGCAGGCCGTCGCCGAATTTCGCAAGGCTGTCACTCTCGATCCCAAGTATCCACGCGCGCACGCGTTGCTGGGGTACGCCACGCTCGAGTTCTACGGCGAGTCTAGCTATCCGCAAGCGCGCAGGCTATTCGAGCAGGAGCTGCAGCTCCAGCCCAATGATTATTTGTCGCTGGTGCTGCTCGGCATCAGCACCACTAGCCTCCGCGACTATCCCGCTGCGGAAGCAGCTCTGCTCCACGCTACGCGCCTGCGCCCCGAAGGCGCCTCGCCTTACCTCTATTTAGGCGAAACCTACACCTCCACCAGCCGTTTCAAGGAAGCCGTCGCAGCCTTGCAGAAGTACGTCTCGCTGGTGAACACTCCGCAGGAATCCAATCGCAACCTGAGCCGTGGCTATTTCTTGCTCGGGCAGGACCTGTTGCGTCTCGGCGGCCGCACCGAGGAAGCGCGGCAAGCTTTAGCGCGTTCGCAGCAGCTTCGTGAAGCGCAGTTCAAGTACGACCAGGAACACATGTTCCTCGATCCCAAGCAGCAGAAGGAGCGAACAGAGCTGGAGTCTTCCGCCGACGCCCGCAGCATCAGCTCCGATCGCATGGCCGGCGTCCTCGAAACCGGTTCCCGCGAGGAAGATCGCACGGCGAAGGAAATGGCGCAGGGTGGTCTGCCCCCGGACTCTTCACATCCCTCGCCAGCGCCGCAAACCGCTGCGGAATCACAAACTGCAAAGCAGTATCGCGCCTTCGCCGCGGAAATTCTCGCCAGCTCCTACAATGATTTGGGCGTGATGCGTGCCGAGGGTTCGAGATTTGCCGAGGCCGCTGAATTCTTTAAGCAAGCCCACGCCTGGAATTCAGCCCTCGTTGGCCTCGATCGCAATTGGGGGCTGGCCGCGTATCGCGCCGAACTATATTCCGAAGCCGTCCCGCCCCTCGAGCGCCACCTCGCCGCCCACGCGGACGATGGATTGGTCCGTCAGATTCTCGGCCTCAGCTATTTCGTTCAGGAAAACTATTCCCAATCCGCCGAAGTCCTGCGCCCCTTCCTGAGCAATCCGCCCGACGATCCCGCGCTCCTCTTCGCTTGGGGCACTGCACTGGTCCATACGCGCCAGTCCGTCGACGCCGCAAAAATTTTCCAGCACATGCTTCAAAAGAACGACACCAATCCCAGCGTCCACTATCTCCTCGGTCAGGCCTATGCGCAAGATAAGGACTATCCCAACGCGCTCCGCGAACTGAAAGCGGCCGTGCAGCTGGATCCCAAACTCCCCGAAGCTCACTACTACACGGGTTTGGTCTATCTGCATCAAAGCGACTTCGACAACGCCACCCGCGAATTTCGCGCTGAGCTCGCGCTGCGCCCCGGCGATCCCGTCACCTCCTACCATCTCGCTTTCGCGTTGCTTTCCCAGGGTCAAGCCGAAGAAGCCGCCGCGCTTCTCCGCGACGTGGTCAAGACCAAGCCAGACTATGAGCTCGCGTACTTTGAACTGGGCCGCGCTCTTCTCCAGCAAGGCGATGTCGAAGGATCCATCGCCAGTCTCGAAACTGCAAAGAAGCTACAACCCGACCGCGACCTCACGTATTTCCAGCTCAGCCAGGCGTACCGCCGCGCCGGGCGCGCGCAAGATGCTGAGCAAGCCCTCTCCACTTACAAGAAAATGATCGAAGAAAGCCGCCAAAAAAAGCGCCAAAGTCTCGAAACCGAAACGCCCTGATCCCTCCATTCCACTCAGTGTCCTCTGTGCCCTCTGTGGTAAAAGCTTGAGGTTTTGTCTTGCCTAGAATAACGATTTTATACTATAGTTTCGTGCATTGGGGCCGGCCGGGTAGTGGCCGGACGTAATCGATCCCGCCGTTCTCGTCGAGGAGTCTAATGATCAAGCCGCTCGCACTCGCCTGCGCACTAGCGCTCTTTTCTGTCTCCCTTAGCTCCCGGGTTTGCGCCAACGACGACATTCCCAAGGCGGCCTGGAAACGCCCCATCGGCGCTCCCCTCGAAAATCCTGGCACGAAAAAACCTACGCTCGACGCCGGCCATATCGACAATGGATTTTGGCAAGGCGCCCCCGTCGGCGGCTTCGGCGCCGGCACTTTCTCCCGCACCTATCGTGGCGACTTCGCCCGCTGGCATATGAAAGCGGGCGTCCACAAATACCAAACCGTCTGGGCCAATCAGTTTGCCATGTTTCAAAAATCGGAAGGCGATGCCGATGGCGTGGCCAAAGTCCTCACCGCCGCTCATCCGCCGGATAATGCCTTAACTTCCTGGGACTGGGATTATCCGGTCGGCGCCGGTGATTACTACGCGCTCTATCCGAAGTCCTGGTTCGATTACCGCTGGGAAAAATTTCCCGCGCACGTTACTGTCGAACAGTTTTCGCCCATCCTTCCCGACAATTACAAGGAGACCAGTTACCCTGTCGCCGTCTACCGCTGGCACGCCGAGAATCCCACCAAACAGCGCGTCACCGTCTCCATTCTTCTCTCCTGGGAAAATATGCTCGGCTGGTTCCGTACCTACGGCCGCGATTTGCACGGCGGCATCAACGATGGCAATCACAACGTTTTCCGCGCCGCGGCCTTTCCGCACGCTATGAAAAATGCAAAAGAAGGCGAGGGCCCCGGGGGCACCATGGAAGGCATTATCTTCGACCGCAATCACCTCGGCCCCGTGCAAGATGAGTGGGATGGACAATTCGTGATTGCCGCCCTCCACTCCCCCGGCGTCGAAGTCTCCTACCAAACCACATTCGCGCCCGACCGCGACGGCAAAGCAGTTTGGGCCCCTTTTTCCAAAGACGGCAAGCTTGCCAACAGCCAGGATGCCTGGACCAGCAGCGGCGAGCCTCTCGCCGGTGCCATCGCTGTTCGCTTTAGTCTCGCGCCCGGTGAAAAGCGGGTCATTCCCATGGTCATCGCCTGGGATTTGCCCATCGCCGAATTCGGCTCCGGACGCAAATGGCATCGCCGCTACACCGATTTCTACGGCGCCTCGGGAACAAGCGCGTGGGCCATTGCGCATGACGCCCTCGCCAACGCCGCGGATTGGAGCCAAGCCATCGACGCCTGGCAAGCTCCCTACACCAACGACGAAAGCAAGCCCCTCTGGTATCGCGGCATGCTTTTCAACGAGCTTTATCCTCTCGCGGATCTCGGCTCTTTTTGGGGACGCCCCGTCGGCTCGGATCCGAAGCAGCCACCCGTCTATTCCTTCATGGAGTGCTACGACTACCCCTATTATGAAACGCTCGACGTGCGCTTTTACGGCTCCATGCCGCTCCTGAAATTCTGGCCCGACCTCGAAAAAAATGTCATGCGCGAATTTGCCACCACCGTCCCGCAAGAAGCCGGTGAGAAAATGGAATGGATCTGGAAGACCCAGCAGTCCGGCCAGCTCAATTTCCGAATCCGCAAAGCCAAAGGTGCCGTTCCCCACGATCTCGGCGTACCCGACGAAGATCCCTTTAAGCAAATCAATCAATTCAGTTGGCAGGACACCAACGGCTGGAAAGATCTAAATCCGAAATTTGTCCTAATGGTGTATCGCGATTTTATTTTCACCGGACGCAAAGACCAAGACTTCTTGCGCGCTACGTGGCCCGCCGTGCAGGAATCGCTTGCATACTTGCAAAAATACGACCGCGACGGCAGCGGCATCCCCCAGAACGAAGGTTATCCCGACCAAACCTACGACGAATGGGTCGTGCGGGGCGAGAGCGCCTATTCCGGCAGCCTATGGCTCGCGGCCTTGCGCTCCGCGGAAGAAATCGCCAAGCAGCTCGGCGATTCCGCTGCCGTGGCAAAATATCAGGCGCTCTTCGTCAAAGCGCAAACCAGCTACATCAGCAAGCTCTGGAACAAAGAATATTTCCGCTATGATACCGATAGCGAATACCGCGACAACATCCAGGCCGACCAGCTAGCCGGCCAGTGGTACGCCAACATGACCGGCCTCGGCGACCTTGTCCCGCGCGAGATGCAGCGCAGCGCCCTCCGCAAGATCTTTGAGTTCAATGTAATGAAGTTTGCCGGCGGAACCATGGGCGCCGTCAACGGCATCGCTCCAGACGGCTCCCTCGTAAAAACCAATGAACAGGTCCAGGAAGTCTGGACCGGCACTACCCTGGGCCTAGCCGCGTTCATGCTCAGCGAAGGAATGAAGGACGAAGCCTACAAAACTGCCTGGGGCATCTACCACACCAGCTACGAAACCAAAGGCTACTGGTTCCGCACCCCTGAAGCTTGGGACATCACCGGCAACTACCGCGCCTCCATGTACATGCGCCCCGCCGCCGTCTGGGCCATGGAAATGACCGAGCCGCCAAAGTGATCCCGTAGCGCACACCAAGCTGCGCCACAACCAGGCGCAATGTAAGGAGACATATAGACGTTCGCCTCTCTCGGACCGCGAATTTCCCGATTCGTGTCCTCGCGACCTCGAGCCCCCTCCCCCCCTTTTTCTGTAACTGCACATTCTAAAGGGCTTACGGGCATACTCTGCGGAACTGCGGATTCTAAAGGAGTTAGGTGCGTGGCATGGTAGGTCGAGACGATTCGGCCTTTCGAGTCGCCAGAGCAGCTTTTGCTTGGAGAGTGCTTAGTTCAAGGGAGTTACAGCTTTGGGGAGCAGCAGACGCGTGTTTACCCAGACAGTATGATACACGAAACAGAAATAAAGTCAAGGAAATTGTTAGTGGTGGGACAGTTTCCGGTTACGGCTGCCAGCTCAACCGGTCGATGCAAGACCATCTAGTCAGTTGATCCGACAGCACTTCCCCGTGGAGAAGCGCCTTGTCCGAGTTACCAGCCCTTATCACCATTTACCCGCCGGCAATTAATCACATCGTTTTTGGCGGAACGCAGTAGCCTGTGATTTTTGACAGGTGTATAACGCCGCCCGCCCTGTTCGACTACACGGCATCCTCAATGTGTTTTCCATTGGCGGTGAGCTTAATTTTGGGGACTTACCACCCCAACCGAGTGGCACCGGAGCCCCAATGGATCGGTCAACGAGTGTAAGCCGAATTCCATACGGGCCAACCCCGCAAGGAGGGAACCCATGTCACGGAACGACCCGCTTAATCGTAGTGCGCTGCCAATCCCGGAGCCGTACTACCCCCCGATCACTGAAATCGATGTCCGGAAGGCGAAGGCGCCGCCGCGGTTTGAGGTCAAACCGCCGCCCGGAGCGCCCAATGTGTTGCTGATCTTGCTCGATAACCTCGGATACGGCGCTACAAAGACCTTCGGCGGCGTGATCCACATGCCGACGTTGGAACGGCTTGCCGCGAACGGGTTGATCTACAATAATTTTCATACGGCACCCCTTTGCTCTCCAAGCCGTATGGCCGTGCTGACCGGCCGCAATCCGCACAGTGCAAACATGGGATCCGTAGCCGAGGTAGCCACCGGTTTTCCGGGCAACACGGGAAAGCGCCCCCTGAGCGTAGCGCCGTTGAGTGAGATGCTGAAGCTCAACGGCTACAGCACTGCTTATTTCGGCAAGAGCCACGAATTCGCACCCTGGGAACAGGGCCTTTACGGTTCGTTCGATTCGTGGCCAACGCAGTTTGGATTTGAACGATTCTATGGAACGCTCAGCGGTGAGGGCGACATGTTCGCGCCGCCACTCCGCACGGACCGGACCCCGGTCGACCTGCCGGACGACCCCGACTACTACTATCAGACCGACCTCGCAAATCACGCGATCTCATACATTCGCGCGCAAAAGGCTATGGCACCCGACAAGCCGTTCTTCATCTACTACGCGGCACCAGGCACACACGCACCGAGTCAGGTGCCGAAGGCGTGGCTCGATAAGTATAAGGGCAAATTCGACCATGGCTGGGACAAACATCGCGAGCAGACTCTTGCGAGGCAAAAAGCGCTTGGAATTGTGCCGCCCAACACGCAGCTCACGCCCAAGCCGGCGGAAATGCAAGACTGGGACAAGCTAAGCGACGACCAAAAGAAAGTCATGACGCGGCAAGAAGAGATCTTTGCGGCCTACGCTGAGATAACCGACCACGAAATTGGGCGCGTGGTCCATGTGATCGAAGAATTGGGCGTGATGGACAATACGCTCATCATCTACATCACCGGCGACAACGGCTCGAGTGGCAATGGTGGACCGGGCGGCATGTTCAACACGGTGTGGGCTTACAATCAAAAACCGGAAACACTTCAGGACCAGCTCGAGCACTTCGACGAATTCGGGGGACCCCACTCCGATATGACGCCTCCACTCGGCTGGGCCGTTGCGGACGATACGCCGTTTTCCTACTGTCAGTTCTTCGCCACCTACGGTGGCACGACCAACGGTGTGGTGTTTCATTGGCCGAAGGGGATTAAGGCGAAGAAAGAGATACGCCCGCAGTACGGCCACCTCATCGATATCGCGCCCACGATCCTCGAGGCGGCAGGGCTGCCGGAGCCGAAGACCGTCAATGGAATATTGCAAAAGCCGCTCGAAGGCGTTAGCTTGCTCTATACTTTCGATAACGCCCAAGCGAAGCCGCGTCACACCATTCAGTATTACGAGTTCCTTGGCAACCGTGGGATTTACAAAGATGGGTGGTACGCAGTCACCACACACCTATTGCCATGGGTAGGGAAGCCTCAAACCACTTTTGACCAGGACAAGTGGGAACTCTACAACACCGAAGAAGACTTCAGCTGCGCGATCGATCTCGCAGCGAAGTACCCCGACAAGCTCAAGGAGATGCAGGCTCTCTTCCTGTCCGAGGCGGTCAAGTACAACGTGCTTCCGCTCGATGACCGCGCCTACGAGCGGATGAACCCCGCCATTGCAGGGCGTCCCGACATCATGGCGGGCCGCACCTCGCTGACGGTTTATGAGGGCATGATCAGTATGCCGGAGAATGCCTTCATCAACACCAAGAATCAGTCTTATTCCATCAGCGCTGATGTAGAGATACCCAAAACGGGAGCTGACGGCGTGATTCTCGCTCAGGGCGGAGGGCACGCCGGCTTCAGCCTCTACGTCAAGGGCAACAAGCCCAAGTTTGCCTACAATTACCTGGGCGACGTTACCACCATCGCCTCCGCAGAGCCTCTGCCTGCGGGTCGCGTCACGCTGCTCTACGATTTCGCGTATGACGGGGGGAAGCCCGGCTCCGGTGGTACGGGTACGATCTCCGTCAATGGAAAGAAGGTCGCGAGCGGTCGAATAGAAAGCACCATTCCATACCTTTTCGGAGTTGAGACGGCCGACGTGGGGATGGATCTGTATCACCCCGTGACTTCGGACTATGCCAAGGACAACAACAAGTTCACCGGCAAGATCAACAAGATCACCCTGGATTTGAAGGCGTCTACTTCGAGCGAAGCAGATGCGAAGAAGTCAAAGGTCGCGACGGCTACATAACAGTCAGCTCTCGGGGAGGCATCGCGTTGGCTGTGGGGGCTATCGCGGGAGCCGCAACCGCGCTTCGCATCCGCGCGTCCCGCGGCGATTCTCCAGCGTTAGCGTCCCGCCGTGGGCCTCGGCGATCTGCCGGCTCAGTGCCAAGCCGATGCCGGTTCCTCCCGGCTTCGTCGTGAAAAAGGGAACGAACACGTTGGCGGTGTTCTGGATCCCCGGCCCATCGTCCACGACCCAGACTTCCAGCTGCGAGTCCTGGCTCGACCATCCCACGCTGGCCTGCGTGCCGCATTCCAGCACCGCATCGGCGGCGTTGTGCAGCAAATTGATCAGGAGTTGCTCCAATTGGTCCGCATCGCCGGAGATCATCGCCTCGGGGCCCTCGTGGATTTTCACCTTCACGCGCGTTTCCAGCTTCGCCACCCGCGAGATCCAATCCCGCACGCTGACCGGCGCGAGCTTCGGTGCGGGCAGCCGCGCCAGCCGCGAATAGGCGGCCATGAAGCGGGCAAGCGCTTCCGTCCGCGAACGAATAATGCCGAATCCCTGCTGAATATCGTCCAGAAGCGCGCGATTCATTTCGGGCCGCAGGTCGCCTTCATTGCGCAGCGAGTTCAGCCCGCTTTCCAGGCTCTGCGCAACGGACTGAATGGGCGCGAGGGAATTATTCAGCTCGTGCCCCATGACGCGAATAAGCCGCTGCCACGCTTGCCGCTCTTCGTCACGCAGCGCGCGGCTCAGATCGCTAAGGACAACCAAGTGGTGCGGCAAGCCCGCCTGGCGGAAAGATCCGCGGCGCATTCCCCAGCGCCCGGAACCGCCGGGAAAGGAAAGCTCCATGGTACGTGCCGCGTCGCCTTCGAGAGGGGCGCCGAGGCCCAGCTCCGCGGCGGTAAACCCCAGCAAGCGTTCGACGGGGCGCGCGAGCAATCGCTCGCCGGCGCGATTCACCAGGCGCAGTTTATTTTCATTGTCAAATGTGAAAATCGCTACATCGATCTCTTCCATCACCGTGCGCAGCAGCGCTCCGGCCTCCAGCGCGCCAAGCCGCTGTTCGCGCAGCGTCTCGCTCAGCGAGTTCACCTCGATCATCACTTCGCCCATGGCATCGTCGCGCCGGGCGCCGCGCCCGCGCACCGAGAAATCTTCTTCGCGCATGGCCGCGAGCAGATTCGATAGCGTTTGCAGGGAAAAGGCAACGCGATGGCGCACGGAAATCGCGAAGCCGAGCCACAGGCCGACGATGAGGAGGCCCAGAGTCCAGACGGTGCGCGAGGAATAATCGCCGGTCCAGAGCAGAATCATGGCGATGAGCGAGCCGGGCAGTCCGGCCGCGACGGCCAAAAGCAGAATGCGATGTTCGTAGCTGAGCGGCTTCATTCCAAGCCGTGCTTTTGCAGGCGGCGGTACATCGCGCTGCGGCTGAGACCCAAAGCCTTGGCCGCCTGGCTGACGTTGCCGTCGTGGCGTGCCAGCGTGCGCTGAATCAAGTGGTGTTCCACCTCGTCGAGGCTCATTTCCTCAAGGCGTGCTCCGCTGCCGGGCGCTGCGGCGCGCAAACCGAGATCGGCGGCGCGCACCAGCGGCCCGGTGGCCAGCAGCACGCCGCGCTCGATGGCGTGGTCCAGCTCGCGAACGTTCCCCGGCCACGGATGCTCGTGAAGCACCTGCGCGGCGACGGGATCGAAGCCGCTGATGGTCTTGCGGTAGCGTTGCGCGTAGCCGCGCAGGAAATGGTGCGCGAGCAGGTCGATATCCTCTTTGCGCTCGCGCAAAGGCGGCAAATGAATTTCGATGGTGTTCAGCCGAAAAAGCAGGTCCTGGCGAAAACGCCCGGCGGCGGCCTCCACGGTTACATCCACGTTGGTGGCGGCGATCACGCGGACATCCACGCGCCGCGTGCTCGAAGAGCCGACGCGCTCGAGCTCGCCGGTCTCCAGAACGCGCAGCAGTTTGGCCTGCAGCTTCAGCGGCACGTTTGCAATTTCATCAAGAAACAGCGTGCCGTGGTCGGCCAGCTCGAAGCGGCCAACGCGATCCACACGCGCGTCGGTGAACGCGCCTTTCACGTGGCCGAACAATTCGCTCTCGAAAACGCCTTCGGAAAGACCGCCGGCATTCACGGTCACCATCGGCGTGTTTGCGCGCGGGGACAATGCGTGCAGCGTTTGCGCAACAATCTCCTTGCCCGTGCCGTGCTCTCCGGTGATGAGCACGTTTGCATCGGACGGCCCGATGCGCCCGATGATGTCCAGCACCGGCCGCATCGCCGCTGATTCGGCGATCATGGTCGGACGCGACTCGGCCCGCAGCAAGCGGTTTTCCGCTTCCAGCCGCGACGCCTGGCGCAGTGCCTGCCGCAAATCAATCTGCGTGCGCAGTATGGTAATCAAGCGGTTGTTCTCCCACGGCTTGGGAATGAAATCGCGCGCCCCGCGGCGCATCGCTTCCACCGCAACTTCCACGCTGCTCCACGCCGTCATCACAATCACGGGCAGCGTGCTGTCCATCATCTGGATTCGCGGCAGCAGGTCCAGGCCTTCCTGGCCCGAAGTCGTGTCGCGCGCATAATTCAAGTCCATCAGTACGGCGTCGAATTCGCGCGCCTCAAGGGCCGCCAAGGCTTCGCCGGGTGAAGCTGCGCCGTGGATTTCGTAGCCTTCTCGCCGCAACAGCAGGCGCAGCGCGTCGCGTATATCGGATTGGTCGTCCGCGACCAGCACGCGATGAGGATGTGAATTCGTCGGTTTCATTCCGCTCGCTGTCTAAACTCTATTCTATAGTCCTTCGCCCGCACCGCAAGCGCGGCGACCGCCGAGCCAGGGCGATACTTCGTAACGCGGGAACAGGCGAACGGCATTGCGGAGGTGTTGCCGGAGCGTCCACGGGGGGTTCCTCCGTTACCTCTAGAAACGAGAGAAGGAGGCAAGGCGTTTCCGGCTATCCCAGCGCGGGCGGCGCGGCGGCGAGAGGCTCGGATTTTGGGTCGCTTGGAAACTTGCCGGCGACTCGGGTTATTCGTAACGAAGCGCGACGAGCGGGTCGACGCGAGTGGCGCGCCAAGCCGGCAAGCTGCATGCGATCAATGCGACTAGAGCCAATGCCCCCGCGGCTGCCGCGAGCGACATTGGATCGTAGGGCCGCACGGAGAAGAGCAAGCTCCCCAGCACCCAAGTCAGGCCGAGCGATAGCACTAGCCCGGCCCCTAAACCGGCAAGCATGAGCGACATCCCTTGCCCGACCACTAGGCCGAGAACATCGGCGCGGGAAGCGCCGAGCGCCATGCGCAGGCCGATTTCCTGCTGACGCTGGGTGACCATGTACGCGGTCACGCCGTAAATGCCGAGTGCCGCAAGAAGTATGGCACCTCCGGCAAACGCAGCCAGGAGGGTCAGGGTGAGGCGGCGTCGCGCCAGGGAATCGGCCATCACTTGTTCCATGGTCAGCACGCGATCGACCGGCTGCTGCGGATCGATTTCGAGCACTGTCTTCTGAACAGCGGGAGCAAGGCTCATCGGGTCGGCAGCGGTGCGGATGGCGAGTCCCATGAAATTTGTCGGTCTTTGCGCCTGGGGCCAGTAAAGTTGAACGCGGGAACGCGCCTCGAGCGTGCGATAGCGGACGTGGTGCACGACGCCGACGATGGTCATCCAAGGCGTGGTCGATTCCATGCCGCCGCGCTTGATGCGCTTGCCGATAGGATCTTCGTTAGGCCAGTAGGTGCGAGCCATGGTCTCGTCGATGATGGCCACTGGCGCAGAGGTGTCGCTATCGCGGGTGTCGAAGTAGCGTCCAGAAATGAGCGATATGCCCATAGCCTGGAAGAAGCCCGGAGTCACGACGCGCCAGTCAGCTTCCGGCGAGGCGTCTTGTGGGGCGACAGCCCGGGAATCCACGGTGGTCGTTCCAGAATTGCCCGTACCGCTCAGCGGCAAACTGGAGACCGCACCAGCGGTCTGAACGCCGGGTAACTGCTGCACGCGACTTACGAGTTCATCGAAAAACGCCCGGGCTTGTTCAGGCTTCGCATATTTTGCCGTGGGCAGAGCAATCTGTGCGGTCAGCACGCCCGCCGCGTGGAAGCCGGGGTCGACGTCGAGCAGCTTGACGAAGCTGCGCAGGAGCAGCCCGGAACCAGCCAGGAGCAGAACGGCGAGGGCAGCTTCCGCGGAAACGAAGAAGCGCCGCAGGCGATGGGAGGCGCGGCCCTCGGTGCCGGTGCGTCCGCCCTCTTTCAAGATTTGATACTGGACGCCGTGGCTCGCTTCCAGCGCGGGAACAAGCCCGAACAGGATTCCCGTGCCGACGGCGACCGCGAAGGTAAACAGTAGAGCGCCGAGATCAATTCCCGTGGAGACTACGCGCGGCAGCGCGGTGGTGCTGAGCGTGACAATCACGCGCAGAAGAAGAGGAGTGAGTAGCAGACCAAGGAAGCCGCCCAAGAGAGAAAGAAGGAGGCTTTCGGTAAGCAGTTGCCGGGTGATCCTGCGGATTCCGGCGCCCAGTGCTACGCGCACGGCGATTTCTTTTTGCCGGGCGGTGCTGCGCACCAGAAGGAGGCCTGCGACATTGGCGCAAACCAGCAGAAGCACGAATCCGACCGCGCCCAAAAGAACCCAGAGCGATGTTCTTACGTCGCCGACGGTTTCTTCAAGCAGCGGGTGCAGAATCAGGGCAAAGCCAAAGCGCTGGTATGGATACTCCCGGTTCTGTTCGATGATGGATTTGGAGACCGTCTCCATATCGCTGCGAGCCTGCGCAAGCGAGAGTCCGGGTTTGATCCGAGCGAGAACTTCGTAGCCATGATTGCCGCGATTATTCGGCGCGAAATCCGTCGGCGCAAAAGCCTGCGGGGTCCACACGTCGGAAGGCGAAGGATAATCAAAGCCCTGTCGCATAACGCCGATCACTTTGCAGCTTCGGCCGTCGATGGCGATATCTTTGCCGATTATTTGGGGGTCGCCGGCAAACACACGCTGCCACAATCCATAGCCAAGGACGACAACGCGATCATGGCCCTGTTCCCCTTCGTCGGGCAAAAACGCGCGGCCAAGATAGGGCCTTACACCGAGGAGATTGAAAAAGCTCGGCGAAACGGTTGCACCGTTGAGGCTCTGCGGATTGCCGCTGACGCCGAGGCTGTACGTTCCCGGGTTGACCACGGCGATATCGGAGAAGCTGCGGTTTTGCTGCTGGACGTCGCGAAACTCGGGCGGCGAGAACCAGTTTTGATCGTTGGGCAGCCCAATACCGGTGAAATGCGTCCAGATCTTCACCAGGCTGTCGGGGTTCGGGTACGGCAAGGGCTTGAGCAAAACCGTGTTGACCACGCTGAAGATGGCGGTGTTCGCGCCGATGCCGAGGGCCAGCGTCAGCACCGCAACCAAAGTGAAGCCCGGATTCTTCAGCAGCATGCGAACGGCATAGCGCAAATCTTGCAGTAGGGTAGTCATGCGATTTCTCCGCACCGTTATAAACGTGGGAAGGACCTGATTTGTTCCAGCCATTCGACCGTTCGGGGGCCCTATCCGACGCGAGCTGCGGCTTTTTCCTCGCTGACCACCCAGCCGTCCTTGAGCTGGATGATGCGGTGACCATACATGGCGTTGCGCTCGGAGTGGGTGACCTGAATGATAGTGGTCCCGCCGTCGTTGAGGCGCTTGAAGAGCTGCATGATTTCATCGCCCTGCGCGGAGTGCAGGTTGCCGGTGGGCTCGTCGGCGAGGATGAGCTTGGGATTCTGGATGACCGCGCGCGCCACGCCCACAAGCTGCTGCTGGCCGCCGGATAGCTGGTTAGGGAAGAGATCCTTCTTGCCGACGATGTTGAAGCGGTCAAGGATGTCGCAGACCAGGCTGACGCGTTCCTTGTGCGGAACATTCTTGTAGGAAAGCGGGATTTCCAGGTTCTCGAAGACCGTCAAGTTGTCGATCAGGTGGTAGCTCTGAAAGACGAAGCCGATGTTGGCTTTGTGCAGCTCATTGCGCTTCTTGACGTTGAGTTTGTGGACCGGCTGATCGAGAAAATAATATTCGCCAGTCCACGCGCTGTCGAGCATGCCGATGATGCTGAGCAGCGTGGATTTTCCGGCGCCGGAAGGGCCCATGAAGGTGACGAACTCACCCTGCTGAATATCCAGAGTGATGCGGCGCAGGACGAAAAACTTGCTGCCGCCAGCCTCGAAGGCCTTCTCGAGGTTTCGCATTTGAATCAAAGGTTCCACAAACTCTCCTTCTCGTGCCGCCAAGAGCAAGGTCTAGTGTACCTAGTGCGGGCCGTATTTCTCTACTCGTAACGCAGCGCCTTCAGCGGATCTAGGCGCGCGGCTCGGCGAGCGGGGAGATAGCAGGCCAGGGCCGCAACGGCCGCGAGCAGCAGCGGCAAACCGATGAAGGAAAATGGGTCCGTGGCCGTCACGCCGAACAGCAGCGCGGCCAGCGCGCGGGCCAGCGCGAACGCGATGGGCAGGCCGATGGCGAGGCCGAGCACGGTGAGGGTCATGCCGTTGCGCAACACCATGCGCAGGATGTCTGTGGTTTGCGCGCCGAGCGACATGCGAATGCCGATTTCGTGCGCGCGCTCGCTCACTGAATACGACATCACGCCAAAAACGCCGACCGAGGCGAGCACCAGCGCAATGACGCCGAGCACAGCCATCATCGCCGCGACGTACGCGATGCCTACAATCGATTCGGTGATGAGCCGGTCCATCGGCTTGATGTTGTAGAGCGGCAAATTGGGGTCGACCGCGGCGATTTGGCTGCGCACCGCGGAGATGAACTGCAGCGGGTCTCCGGGCGTTCGCACGGCAATCGTCGTGTGAAAGGGCGGCGCTTGCCGCACGGCGCGGTAAATCGTGGGGATTTCTTCCTTGTTGATCCAGCTATAGTGAACGTCGTTCACCACGCCAACAATGGTCATCCACGGGCGCGTGGGATCTTCCCTGCCGATTCTAATGCGCTTGTTCAACGGATTTTCACCGGGGAAATAGCGTTGCGCGAGGCTCTCGCTGATCACCGCGACGGCAAGCGTCTCCGCCCCGTCGGTGTCAGACAAGGTACGGCCTTGTCGCAGGCCAATATTCAGCAGCTTGAAGTAACTCGGCGTAGTGGTCTCCATGATGGCATTGCGCAGCTCGCCTCGCTGCGCCGGCGGCCGTCCTTCGATGGAGAAAACGTCTGTACCCACGCCGCCTCCGTTTGCATAGGGGAGGTCGGTAACGAAGGCGGTGGACTGCACGCCTGGGAGAGCATTCAAACGTTGCAAGACTTGATCGTGAAAGGCGAGGCGAGCGGCGGGCGCGGCATATTGCGTGTCCCGAAGAGTGAGATTGAGGGTCAACAGCGTTCGCGGAGCGTAGCTTAGGTTTACGTTGAGCAATCCCTGGAAATTCTTCACCAGCAAGCCCGCGCCAACCAGCAAAACCAGCGCCAGCGAGATTTCCGAGACGACCAGCGCGCCGCGCAAGCGACCGCGCGTGCGGCTGACGGTAGAGCCGCGGCCGCTTTCCTTCAAGGATTCGCTGAGGTTGGTTCGCGACGTCAGCAGGGAAGGAGCGATGCCGGAGAGAACGCCGCTGGCCACGGCAATGAGTAAGGTGAAAAGGAAAGCGTTTGCGTCGAGGCGGATGGTGCTCCAGCCGGCGATGTACTTGGCGACATCGGCGGGCATATGGGCGAGGATCATATCGATCTCCCACTGCGCAAGGAGCAAGCCCAAGGCCGCGCCGGCCAGCGAAAGCAAGATGCTTTCCGTCAGCAATTGGCGAACGACGCGCCAGCGGCTGCCGCCGAGCGCGGCGCGAACGGCAAATTCATTGGCTCGCCCGCTCATGCGCGCGAACTGCACGTTGGCGACGTCGGCGCAGGCGATGAGGAGCACGAATCCGACCGCGCTCAGCAGCAGAATCGTGTACTGCCGGGTCAGGTATCCGGTGACAAATTCGCGCAGGAGCATTGGTCTGAGCTGCCAGCCCTTGTTGGTGTCCGGGTACAGCTCGGATTGGCGCTGCGCGATTCCTTGCATCTCGGCAGCGGCTTGCGTATACGAGACGCCTGGTTTCAAGCGCCCGAGGACCCACAGCCACCGCTCATCGCGCTGCAAACGCGTCTTGGCGTCGAGGGGCAGGGGAATCCACGCTTCGGCGGGCATGGGAAAATCAAATCCCTTGGCCATAACGCCGACGATGGTGAAACTCTTGCCATCCACCTTCACGCTCTTGCCGACGATGTGTGGGTCGGACGCGTAGCGCTGCTGCCACAGCGCATGCCCCAGGATAATTTCCTGATCCTTCCCGCGCTCTTCCTCTTCGGGCAGGAGCGTGCGGCCAAGCTGCGGCCTCACGCCGAGCATGCCGAACAGATTTGCGGATACTTTAAAGGCTTGGATTTTTTGTGGTTCGCCATCGCCGGTCAGGTTCAGTTCGTTCCAGGCGTAAGCACCAAGCTGATCGAAGGAATGCGCTTGCTCCTTCCAGTCAAAATACGTGGCCGGTGCGACGCCGTTCATGTCGATATTTTGTTGCGGGCGGGCGTCGAGCAAGGCGACGATGTGGTCGGCGTTCTCAAACGGCACAGGATGAAGCAAGAATGCTTCGGCGACGCTGAACATCGCGGTGTTGGCACCGAGACCGAGCGCCAGGGCCACGATGGACACCAGCGTCGCGAGGCGATGCTTTGCCAGCATGCGTATGCCGAATTGCACGTCTTGGAAAATAGAGAACATGGAAGCTCCAATTCCTCGCGGAGTGCAGGCAGAAACACCCTTGCTCTTGTGCCGGCCGCAATGGCTGGCACACAACACGAAACCTCGATTTCGACGGAGCTAGGCTCCGACGCGAGCTTCCTGGGTTTCTTCCACGATGCGGCCGTCGAAGAGGTGGATGGTGCGCTCGGCGAAGTTCGCGTAGCGCTGGTCGTGCGTGACCATGCAGATGGTGGCGCCGTTGCGGTGCAAGTCGCGCAGCAGCTCCATGACCGCTTCGCCGTTCTTGGAGTCCAGGTTTCCGGTGGGCTCGTC